>Ga0164313_10003314_pt1 | contig 14374 bp, 18 predicted proteins | sample GuaBasSedimGuay4_FD_113735 | JGI IMG/M metagenome (GOLD analysis project Ga0164313, IMG submission 113735) | Subseafloor sediment microbial communities from Guaymas Basin, Gulf of California, Mexico - Guay4, Core 4569-4, 0-3 cm | ecosystem: Environmental > Aquatic > Marine > Hydrothermal vents... | reverse complement strand
TCGCTTGCAGGTCCAGCGCCAGCCGGGCCAGTTGATCCATGTGCTGATGGATCAATTCACTAATACGAGCCTTGTTTCTGCCCGTCTGATGCGCGGGATTGTCGCTCACTATTTTCACGCACTGGACCAGTTCAGCACAACTAAACCGGGTAGCGGTTTGATAAAACGCGCTCGCTTCCATATCGTAAAGTTGCTGGGGATGATAATCGGTGCTGGGTTCGTTTCTCGTGCGGCAGTGAGCGGTTTCGAATCTGCAATTGAGCAATGGCGCAGGGTAGAAATGCTGGCTGAATTCGTCGGATATCCTGTTAATTAACAAGGCCGTACCGATATCGTGGCTAGCGGAACCGGCAGTACCAACATTGATCCAGGCGATAGATCGAGCCTCGTGGTTGAGTGCGGCTATCCAGGCCGTTGCGGCCGCGCAGGCCAGCCTGCCGATACCGCTGACGATGCATTCAACCTGGTCCTTCTTATAAATGTCAAAAGCGTGGTGCGAGCGTGATTTTATCAATCGATAATGATCGATAATCGGTTTGGCTTCACAATGCAATGCCGTTACCCAGATTAACATGAGGCCGAACTCTGAGGGACTATTGATTTCTGAACCTGTTCCAGCATTGGCGTGAATTCAGCGATGACTTCGGTATTTTTATGCTTCATCGCCCCTTTTAATAAAATCTCCAGTTTAATAGTCAGCATCGAGCGGGCCGCTACAAGTTGTTCTTTGTTTAATTCTTGCTGTTGTATGAGTCGATGTAAAGAACGAATGCGGAAGCGATCCATTCCCCAAAACTGCCCCGACAATTGATCATCATGCCCCCCATATTTTGTGATTAGTGGCCTATCTATATAGGAAACTGGAAATTGGTGGCAGATCTTAAGCCAAAGATCATAATCCTCGCAGGCGGGCAGGGTTTCATCGAAGCAGGCGACCGATTGCAGCAATGATCGATGGATTACTGCGGCCGAGGGAGATATGACGCATAAGGGCAGGCATTGCTGGAAAATCCAGCCGCCTGATTTTTGGTGTTTATTCATCGGGTTTACCCTTACACCATGCCTTATCCAGATTTCATCCGAATGGAACAACAGGTATTCGGGTTGCGCTTGTTGTGCCTGCCGAATCGAATCAATCTTGTCCGGCATCCAGCTATCATCCGAGTCGAGTAATGCGATCCATTCGTAACTTGCCTGTTTAATGCCTGCGTTTCTGGCGGCGCTAACTCCCTGATTAGATTGCCGGATGAGTTTAATATCCGGATAGGTCCGCGAGATATGGATAGAGGTATCGTCGGTAGAGCCATCATCTACAATAATTATTTCATCAACCTTGCTGTCCTGGTTTAGTACCGAATCGATCGCCCGGGTTAATGTATGAATCCTGTTATAGCTGGGGATGATGACGGAAATGCGCATCGATTTGATTCCTGCCGGGCAGTTTTTAGTCTGCCCTAAGGAGATGTTTGATCACCCTGAAGCAGTGTTGTTAAGACTCAGCTTTTTAGCGGCATGATAGTTGAGCCGGGAAAACTCGTAACCGTTGAGCCCTCGGCGTCAAGAATTCGATTTTTTCCACTGGCTTCGACTTCGTCGATGCGAATAATCGAGTGATGCGGGATATAGGTGTGTTTCACACCCTCAAACTCGAGCTTTAATTTCTCCTCAGCCGGATCGATTAGTATTTTCGTATGTTCACCGAAAATAATTTGGCCGATTTCGATAAACCCCATCATTTCCGACTGGCTTACCTGGTGTGCATACAGTTCGTAAATACGGTTGTTATTGTGAAACTGGATACGAAAGATGTGTTTTTTTGGTCTTGGCATGCGCGTCGTTACGATTCTGGATTCATGAGTTCATCCAGATCGCCGTCCATATGTAATTCGGTTAATTCGGAAAACCCGCCTATCAGTTTACCATCAATTAGTATCTGCGGAACCGTCCTGGCTCCCCGGGTTACCTCGCCAAATTCCTTTAGTGCGGCATTATCGGTATCGATACGCGTTTCGACAAAATCGATGTTCCACTTACCCAGCATGCTTTTCGCTTTTACACAAACCGGGCAATTAGCGGTGCTGTAAACGGTGACTCTGGACATAAACAATAAACCTTATCAATTCAAATAGTAATTTTACAACAGAATTAAGACCCTGTTCCAGTCTCTGTTACGACACCCGCTTACCTGAATATGTTCCGGGCAGTTGCACCAGTATCCAGGGCTTGACTACCAGGGTCCAGAGCAGGCTATTGTTGACAAACCAGTCCTTTGCCTGGAGGTCGCTAACCTCGGTCAACTGCATCTGTTCCATCCATTGCCGGACTTTTACCTGGTCGTCCTGCTGAATTGCGAAGGCAACATCGATCAGGTCCAGGCCTGAATCGACATAAAATAATTTACCGCCGGCAAAAAAGCGTTGCAGTTCTTTCCAGTCAAGTTTTGCGGTTTCGAAATTCAGCTTCGCACGGATTAATTCATGATCTTGTTCGGGCACAATAGTGTCATCGCTAATGAATTATATCGACGCCATCCAATGGACTCGTCTGTATCGTCTCTCGAATTGTGACTATCGCTTCTTTTCGAGGATAATGTTTACGCCAGGCGATTGCCACGGTGCGGCTGGGCGAAGGCGACTCGAAGGGCTTGATATCGATCATCGCATCGTTTTGCCGGCTGTTGACGATGCTGGTTCGGGGCAGGACCGTAATTCCGGTTCCCGCGGCGACCATGTGCCGGATTGTTTCCAGCGAACTGCCTTCGAAGGTACGGGTTAATTCACTATTACCGGACATGCAGTTTGGGCAGGCCTCGACGACCTGGTCCCTAAAACAGTGACCCGAGCCCAGTAACATCAAATCCTGTGAAGCCAGATCTTCGGTTGGAATCGCATCGCGGTCTTGCCAATCATGATTTTTGGGCAAGGCTACAATAAAAGGTTCCTGGTACAGTGGTTCTGTTTCAATACCTGGTTCTTCGAAAGGATAAGAAATGATAATTGCATCGAGGGTCCCCTGTTTTAGCGATTGAAACAGGTTGGCAGTAAAATTTTCTTCGATGATCAATCTTAAATTGGGTGCATTTTCGCTTAATTTTGGAATTAAATTAGGCAGCAGGTAAGGGCCAATGGTATAAATAACCCCGAGTCTGAACTGACCGGAAAGCGGGTCTTTGCCCTGTTGCGCAATTTCACCTAGAATCTGCGACTGCTGAAGTACGATATAGGCCTGATCGATTATCTGTTGACCGATTTCTGTAATTCGAATCTCATTTTTTGAGCTGCGCTCAAATAGACGAACACCGAGTTCTTCCTCAAGTTTTTTAATCGCAATACTGAGCGTGGGCTGGCTGACGAAACAGGCTTGCGCCGCTTTACCAAAATGGTTTTTTTGCGAGACAGCAACGATGTATTTGAGTTCGGTTAAGGTCATGGCTTTATATACATACAGATCCAGTTTATTTTGCCCAAATCGTTAAATAAAAGCAATTGATAATTAAACAGTAATCAAAAAAATCTATGAATTATATTGGCAGTTTATCGGGCCATCCAGTGACAGGGTCGAACTTTTCGCTGTTTTCATTTTCATAGAGTCCAACACCGAGGTTTGCGATGAGATCGATATTAATTCAAATTTTTCAGTCCGGTCGTGCACAGGCGCCAGAGTTTGATCTCGAGCATGCATTGCGGCTAGCAACCGCCACCTTGCTAATCGAAATTTGCCGAGCTGATTTTCGCGAACAGGAAATCGAACTGGAGAGAATGCGCCATCTATTGAAACAACAGTTTTCCCTGCAGGACTGGGAACTCGACGAGTTAATGCAGCAAGCACGTGATAAGGCAGATGCGTTGGTGTCGCTGCAGCATATCACGCGCTTGTTAAACGAGAACTTCGATCAGGACACTAAAATACGCGTGATCGAGATGATGTGGCAACTGGTTTACGCCGATGGTGTCAAGGATCATTATGAGGAATACCTGATGCGCCAGGTTGCGGATTTGCTATACGTTTCCCACGCCGCTTTTATCCAGGCCCGCCACAAGGCAGAAGAGATAGGTTTAAATTAGAACTGGCTTCCTAAATAAATAATCGGGGGGATAATCAACATCTTCGCCACGAAAATCATTAAAGTTGCAATTATCGGGGACAGGTCAAGACCTCCTATCGCCGGCACTATTTTCCTGACCGGACGAAGAGCTGGCGCGGCAAGAGTGTTTACCAGGCCAATCACCGGATTGTAGGCACCGGGACTAATCCAGCTCATGATGACCTGAATAATAATGGCGATCAGGAACACGGTAAGGAATAGCGATGCCAGGTCTGCAAATCCGTAGATCAACAAACCCAGGTAACCAACACCGTCAATCGCTGCCAGCGTGCCGCCGATATGGATGGCACCAGTACCGAGCAACCTTAACAGCATGAACTTGGCGTAAATAATTGCCAGGCATAACAGGATTGCCGAGCTGTCCTGCCCTGCAAGGCTGGGAATAAAACGACGTAAAATTTTAAGCGGAGGAGAGGTTAACCGCACTATAAATTGCGAGACTGGATTGTAGAAATCAGCACGCAGCATTTGCAGCATAAAGCGAAGCAATACCAGCAATACATACAAATCGAATATTGTATTAATGATTAATACTAGTGGAGAAGTTAGGTAATTAGATCCCATGTCTGACTCTATAAGTGGTTGCCTGTGGCTATTGATTTCCCGGTTTTTTAGCGGGTTTTTGCCGGCTCAAATTCGTTCCCCAAAAATTGCCGTGCCTATTCTAAGCAGAGTCGAGCCCTCGGCAATAGCGGCCTGCATGTCATGGCTCATTCCCATCGAAAGGGTATCACAATCGAAATCCTGCTGTCGCAGATCCTCTAGCAGTCCAGCCAGTAATTTAAAAGGTTTGCACTGGGATTCGAAATCTACCCTCTGGGCCGGAATTGTCATCAGGCCCCGGAGTTTGATGTTTGGCATGGTACGCATGCTCTCGGCAAGACTAATAACCTCGGAAGCGGCAACGCCAGACTTGCTAGTCTCGAGATCAACATTCACCTGAATGCAGATATTGAGTGGCGGCATTGACCCTGGTCTTTGATCGTTAAGACGTTGTGCGATCTTGAGACGATCGACACAATGCACCCAGTCGAAGGCGATCGCCAGGGCTTTTGTTTTATTGGACTGGATTGGGCCGATGAAGTGCCATACGATGTCAAGATCGGCCAGTTCGGCCATCTTTGACTGGGCCTCCTGCAGATAATTTTCACCAAAATCCCTTTGCCCGGACTGGTAGGCGAGGAGAATATCGGCGGCTGGTTTTTTTTTGCTGACGGCGAGCAAAGTGATATCTCCGGCCGGGCGATTGTAGTCAATAGCAGTCTGCTCAATTTGCGCATGGATGCCAGCTAGATTTTTTTCAATGTTATTCATATGTTTTGCTATAGTCATTCTATTGGATTAGCGTTATTTACTGAAAAACTACTGATTAATCAGTTAGTGATGACATGTTCTTCAGTCCAATTATAAGCTGTTTTGGCAACCGGTCGTAACTATATAAAGCTGTTGTTGAAATGGCCAGCCATTGCCAGGCAATGTTTGAAAATTATTTGATATTTTAAGGATCGTTCATGGATATAGCTCAATTGTTAGCCTTTGGAGTCAAGCAGGGCGCTTCCGATTTACACCTTTCAGCAGGCCTGCCACCGATGATCCGGGTGGATGGCGATATCCGTAGAATCAACGTACCTGAAATGGACCACAAGCAGGTGCACGACATGATCTACGATATCATGAGTGACAAACAACGTAAGGATTTCGAGGAATTCCTGGAAACCGATTTTTCTTTCGAAATTCCAGGGCTAGCTCGATTCCGTGTCAACGCTTTCAATCACAACCGTGGTGCGGGAGGTGTATTTCGTACCATTCCGTCAAAGATTTTAAGCCTGGATGAACTTGGTGCGCCGAAAATATTTGAGGAAATTTCCGAGTACCCGCGTGGTATCGTACTGGTTACAGGTCCAACCGGGTCCGGTAAGTCGACTACCCTGGCGGGCATGGTTAATTATAAGAATGAAACCGAGTATGGGCATATTCTAACCGTAGAAGATCCGATCGAATTTGTGCATGAAAGTAAGAAATGCCTGGTGAATCAGCGTGAGGTGCATCGCGATACACTGGGATTCAGCGAAGCATTGCGCTCAGCCCTGCGTGAAGATCCAGACACGATACTGGTCGGCGAGATGCGCGATCTCGAAACAATTCGCCTGGCTTTGTCAGCGGCAGAGACTGGTCACCTGGTATTTGGGACGCTACATACCAGTTCGGCTGCCAAGACTATCGACCGGATTGTCGATGTTTTTCCAGCGGCGGAGAAATCAATGGTGAGGTCGATGTTATCGGAGTCTCTAAAAGCGGTTATATCGCAGACACTGTTGAAAAAAATTGGCGGTGGTCGAATAGCTGCCCACGAGATCATGATCGGTACTCCGGCGATTCGAAACCTTATCCGTGAGGACAAGATAGCGCAAATGTATTCGGCTATTCAAACCGGCCAGAATGTCGGCATGATAACCCTGGATCAAAATTTGAAAGGACTATTGGCCCAGGGTCTCGTAGCAAAAGAAGAGGCGAAGAAAAAGGCCGCAAATCCAGACTCACTTTAAAGGTTTAGTAGAAATTATGTTGAGGACAAACAGTGGATCGTAACAAGGCGATAAGTTTCATGCATGATTTGCTGCGCATGATGGTCAGCAATGATGGTTCGGATCTGTTTATAACCTCGGGGTCCCCGCCGGCGATGAAAATCGACGGCAAGGTAAAGCCGGTTTCGAAACAAAATCTGTCGCCCAATCATACGCAGATGCTCACGCGTTCAATCATGAACGATAAGCAGGTGTCAGAATTTGAAGAAAAGCAGGAATGTAATTTTGCAATAGCCTTGACCGGGGTCGCGAGATTTCGTGTCAATGCTTTTGTACAGCGCGGTAGTACCGGCATGGTTCTGCGTATTATCAATTCTGAAATTCCAAATTTCGAGGACCTGAACCTGCCGGAGATATTACGCGACATCGCCATGACAAAACGAGGGCTGGTCATTTTTGTCGGCGGTACCGGCTCTGGTAAATCAACTTCGCTGGCGTCGATGGTTGGTTACCGAAATCATCATAGCTACGGACATATCATCACGATCGAGGATCCTGTTGAATTCGTACACGATCATGGTAACTGCCTGGTGACCCAGCGCGAGGTCGGGGTCGATACCGAATCCTACGAAATTGCACTTAAGAACACCCTGCGTCAGGCGCCGGATGTAATATTGATTGGCGAGATTCGAGATCGCGAAACAATGGAGCATGCGATCGCATTCGCCGAGACGGGCCACCTCTGTTTATCAACCCTGCACGCCAATAGCACCAACCAGGCGTTGGACCGGATCATCAATTTTTTCCCGGACGAACGCCGCTCGCAGCTATTGATGGATTTATCACTGAATCTGAAAGGCTTGATCTCGCAGCGGTTGATCCCAAAAATAAATGGCGCCGGTCGTATCCCGGCGATCGAAGTAATGCTCAATACACCGCTGATGGCCGACCTGATATTCAAGGGTGACGTGCATGAAATGAAAACATTGATCGCGAAGTCCAACGAAGCCGGTATGCAGACCTTCGACCAGGCTTTGTTTGATCTCTTCGAAGAACGAAAGATTACGTTTGAAGACGCCCTTCGAAACGCCGACTCGGTTAACGATATCCGGCTGCGAATTAAACTGGAAAGTGAAACCGCGAAAAATTCTGGTTTGATGGACGACAATCGAGATTTCGAACTGGAAGATTCCCAGGAAGAACAGGAAGATGGAATGATCTAAAATGAGCAGGCAGCAATCTACCAAATTACTCGAGCCCTACCTTAAGGCGATGGTCGATAAGCAGGCCTCCGATCTGTTTTTCGTTACCGCGGCCCCGCCTAATATGAAAGTCCAGGGCAGCACCTCGGCGATATCGAAGAAAGCCTTTGAATCTGGCCAGATCAAGCAACTTGCCTACAGCTTGCTTAACGATGAACAGGTTAGGGATTTCGAGATCAATCGTGAAATGAATCTTGGATTCACACTTGCCGGTGTCGGTCGTTTCCGTGTAAATATTTATATCCAGCGTTCCGAAGTGTCGATGGTTATCCGCTACATCAAATGGGATATTCCAACTATTGATGAACTCGGTTTGCCGCAGGTGCTAAAAAAAATAGTAATGAATAAAACCGGCATGGTGCTCGTGGTAGGATCAACCGGGTCCGGTAAATCGACAACCCTGGCGTCGATGATCGATTATCGAAACAAATTGGAAGGCGGGCATATTCTGACGATTGAAGACCCAATCGAATTTATCTTTCGCCATGACAAATCGATTGTCTCACAGCGTGAGGTCGGCATCGATACGCACAGCTATGAAAACGCCTTGCGCGAGGCACTGCGCGAAGCACCGGAAGTAATCATGATCGGCGAGGCGCGTGATTCGAAAACCATGAAGGCGGCGATTACCTTTGCGGACACAGGACATTTGTGTATGACTACTCTGCATGCGGTGAATGCAAACCAGGCCATGGATCGAATTATGAATATGTTCCCAACCGACATGCGTAATCAACTTTTAATGGATTTGTCGTTGAACCTGAAAGCGGTTATCTCTCAGCATCTTGTTCCAGGAATGAAAGGCAAGCTTGCCTGTGCGGTAGAGATATTGTTGAACACACCATATATCAGTGAATTACTGCGCGATGGTAATTTTAATGCGATTAAGGAAATCATGGAAAAAGGAGAGACCACTGGCATGCAGACATTCGATCAATCGCTTTATGATTTGTACAAGGCTGACCAGATCTCGATCAAAAGCGCGCTCGCCTACGCCGACTCCAGCACTAATCTCGAATGGAGGCTCAATTTTGGTGATGATAAAAAGAAAGATACCCGCCACGACCTGAACAAGCAGGGCGATCTCGATGACCTGACCTTGCCATCGGAAGAATTTTAGACTTCGACCGCGCTAAAAGTACCGATAAAGTTCACGATTATTAGAGTTCAAATAAAACTCGATTAGATTTGATAAACAACCTGCCCCGCGACCAGGGTTCTCACCACGCGACCGCTGAAATCCCAGCCTTCGAAGGCGGTATTTTTGCCCCTGGAAGCAAAGTCCTTGCCGCTGCATAGCCAGTTGCTGTCCGGGTCCACAATAATAACATCAGCTAATTCACCGGCCGCAATTTGACCGGCGGGAAGACCGAGAATACGAGCCGGGTTGATACTGAGCCTGGCGATTACCTCGGGCAGTGAAAGCAGGTTTTCCTCGACCAGTCTCAATGCCAGCGGTAACAGGGTGTCGAGCGCGCTAATGCCGGGTTCTGCCGACGGGAAGGGGCGTAACTTGGCATCGGTTTCATGCGGTTGGTGGTCCGAGCATATGCTGTCGATGGTGCCATCGGCAACTCCCTCGCGTAGCGCCTGCCTGTCGTACTGACTGCGGAGGGGCGGAATGGTCAGTTTATTGGTATCGAACTCACCGATGTCGTGATCGGTAAGAAAAAGCTGGTGCATGGCACAGTCGGCAGTTATCGGTAATCCATTTGATTTTGCCTGTCTAATCATGTCGACCGATCGCGCGCAGGATAACTGGCCAAAATGGGTGCGGGCCCCGGTTTGGGCGACCAGTTCGATGTCTTTTGCCAGTGCTGCGGTTTCGGCGGCTTCCGGAATCGCCGGCAGGCCGAGGCGCGTGGAAACGGCGCTTTCGTGTGCGCAGCCATGCGCGTAGAGTTCGTTATCCCTGGGTTGAATAATGACCAGCATCTTTTGCCCGGCGGCATAATCCATCGCACGGCGTTGGATCAGGTTGTTCACGAAGGGGCGTCCCGCGTTACTGAAAGCAATACAACCACTGGCCTTGAGACTCGCCATATTGCTAAGCTCTCCACCCTCGAGCGCTCGAGACAGGGCCCCGATGGTATAAATATGGCATTGATTTCCGGCCTTTGCATTTTGGTGATGGATTAAATCGACCACCGCTGAATTATCTATAACCGGTAGTGTATCCGGAGGGATGCAGAGGCTCGTGATTCCATTTCGTACCGCTGCATCGGTTTCCGAGGCGATATTGGCCTTATGAGTATGTCCTGGTTCGCGCAGCCGTGCCTGGCTGTCTACCAGTCCCGGCATTATCCAGTGTCCACTCGCGTCGATTGTTTGGCTGGCTTTGAACCCTGACGGCTTGCGTCCAACACCGACCACCAGGTTACCTTCGATGTAAACGTCGCTATTCGACTCCCGCAGGCCAGGCGGGTCTATGAGGGTGCCGTTTTTAATGTGAATAGTCATTCGCCCGCGATCCGGCCTGATTGGCCAACTATCATAGACATAATCGCCATACGCACCGAAATACCGAATCCAACCTGCTGCAGGATAACCGACTGACTGCCATCCATAACGCTGGATTCAATTTCGACGCCGCGATTGGCAGGTCCGGGATGCATGACGATGGCATCAGGTTTGGCCCTGCTCAGACGTTCCTGGGTCAGTCCGAATTGATTAAAATATTCCTTTTCACTCGGCAACAGAGCGCCGCGCATGCGTTCTTTTTGCAGGCGCAGCATGATGACTACATCGACGTCCTGCAGACCCTGCTCAAGATCGTCGTACAATTGAACCCCGAGTGAGGCAGTTTCGACCGGTAACAGGGTTTTGGGAGCAATCACACGTACCTCGGCGGTATTCAGCAGGTTGAGTGCGTGGATCTGTGAACGGGCGACCCGCGAATGCATAATGTCGCCGACGATAGCGACGCGCAGTTTGCTAAAATCCTGTTTGTGGTGGCGTATCGTGTACATATCCAGCATTGCCTGGGTTGGATGCTCATGCTGGCCATCGCCGGCGTTGAGGACACTAACACCCGGACGAACATGTTGAGCGAAAAAATGCGCACTGCCGCTGTCTTTGTGGCGAATCACAAACATATCTATCTGCATCGCTTCGAGATTGCGGATGGTGTCGAGTAGTGACTCGCCCTTGGCGGTTGCCGAGGTATCGAGGTTGAGGCTTAGAATATCGGCTGAAAGCCTCTGCTCAGCAAGTTCGAAAGTTGAACGGGTTCGAGTGCTGGCTTCAAAAAATAAATTGGCGACCGTCTTGCCGCGCAGAATTGGAACTTTTTTGACCAGGCGATCCGTCACAGAGGTGAAGGATGCGGCAGTATCGAGTATCTCTATAAGAATTTGCTGATTTAAGCCTTCAATACTCAGAAAATGCTGAAGTTTGCCGTTCTCATCGAGCTGTATATTAGTGGTCATTGGATTTGACCGTCAATTGCAGCGGTACGGGACCATCCAGCTTAATATGACTGTCTGGTTCGAGGCGCATGGTTTCAGCCACTATATCGGCCTGGATCGGAATTTCACGTTCACCGCGGTCGATTAATATGGCAAGAATAATTCGTTGCGGGCGGCCATAGTCAAATATTTCGTTCATTGCCGCTCGAATAGTCCTGCCGGAATACAATACATCGTCGATCAAAATGATTGTTTTACCATCGATGTTGGTCGGTAAACTGGATGGTTTGACGGTTGGATGTAAGCCGATCTTGGTGAAATCATCTCGATAAAAGGTGATGTTCAGGCGACCCAGGTCGGTGTCGGGCTTTAGGGCTTGATGAACTGCCTGGGCGATCCAGTAACCGCCGGTTTCGATACCGACAATGATGGGTTGGTCAGTGGGCGCAAGGCCCGGAGGGAAATAGGGTTTCAGTGCTTTCGTCAGCTTATCAATCAAACTTTCGACTGAGGGTATAGCCACAAATATTCCACGCATTGAACTCGGGACGCTTTATAGCACAAATTTTGTCGACATACAGCAATTGGCCGTTTTTTTCTGGATTAGCAAAATAATGAGAATGATTCCCTGGTGCTTATAAACTGCCGGGGGTGTCTTGCCGCAGTTTGTACTCGCGTAACCAGGTTTCGGTGATCAAAACTGCCGACAGGCTATCGATTTCGGGCTTGCTTTTGCGTTTGCCACTTTCAATCGCAATTACGTAAGCCTCGCGTGTGGTCAGTCTTTCATCGATTAACTCGGTATCTATTTGAAATCTGCCCTGAAGCTGCCGACTAAACCGGCTGGCCTTGTCGGTCATGACCTTAGTCTCGGGGAACTCTGATGTGGGTAGGCCAACGATAAGTTTCTGTGGCTTCCATTGCTCGATCAAGTCTGAAATAGCCTGCCAGTTCGGTTTTTCTTTGAAGGATTTGATCGCGGCCAGGGGGCTGGCCTGGGAGGTTAGTGTTTGACCAACGGCTGTACCTATCCAGTGTGTGCCAAAATCGAATCCGATCACGGTTTCGATTTTAAAAGTCATTTCGTATCGGCTTATGCCGAAAAGAATCAGGCATTACCACTAACGGGTGAAAGCATACTGATATCGAAACCAAGCGTGTCGAACGCCATTTGCCATTTGTCGTCGGAGTTTTTATGGAACAGTAACTCGGTACCGGATGAAGAAGTGAGCCAGGAGTTTTGCTGCAGTTCGGATTCCAGTTGTCCGGAGGCCCAGCCGGAAAAACCGAGTATCACCAGGTAATCTTCCGGCCCCTTGTTTGCTGCTATTGCTTCCAGCACATCCATCGAACTGGTGAGATGAATGCCGGGTGACACTTCAACAGTCTTTTGCCAGTTATGCGCGTTGGTATGCAATACAAAACCCTGTTCAAGCTGTACCGGGCCGCCGATGAAGACCGGCTTTTGATTGATCGACTCATCATTGCACTCGATATTTAGCTGGTTAAAAATTTCACCAAGGGATTGCGTGGTCTGATGATTGACCACCAGTCCCATACTGCCGTTTTCATTATGCTCGCATATGTAAACAAGGCTCGATGCGAACAGGGGATCCTTGATTGCAGGCGTTGCTATCAGGCATTTATCAACCAGATTGGATTGTTCCGCTTTCATCGTGTGTTCTCCTTACAGGATGTGACCCGGGGACAGCTAATATTATCAATATATTGTGGCAATTTTAAATTCATCAACTGATCAAAGAGCATTAATCAGAGGCTCCTTAATCTAAACTTCGCCCTTTGTACTCAGGCGGTTGCTGTTAAATTCCCAGGTTCTGATGATGACGATTTGATCAGCACGCTCTTTCAATTCATCAGAAAATGGCGCAAAAGGCTCGGACAGTTGCAAAATACGCCTGGCTGCTTCATCGAGAATACTGCTGCCCGATGAACGCGTGATTTTGACATCCAGTATTTCTCCCTCCGCATTGATTCGTACACTTAAACGCAGGCGACCGTCTATATGTTTGATCATCGCTTCCTGTGGATAGTTCAAATTACCGGTATGTTCGATTCTATTGACCCAGTTAGCCAGGTAGCTGGCCTCTACGGCTTTCTTGGTACTTGCAGTCAAGGTGATTAATCGCGGTCGTTTGGCATAGTTTATCGTCATCTGCCTAATTTCTGCCTGTAAACGCGCTATCTGGGTTTGGCGTTGTTCTTCTTTACTTGGCTGTTCTGTACTGGTTTCTTTTTCTCGAATCTGGGAATGTTTGTCAATCTGGTATTGAAATTCATCCTGGGTGATAAAATAAAGTCGATCAATTTCGAGCTGGTTGCGGTTCATTTCAATTCGCGCCAGCTCAGAAAGCCCCTGCTGGTCGAGCGGGGTGTTCGCGGATACAGGAGCGCTTGGCCGGGCTTTTTCCTCGGCATTACCGCCACCAGCCTGGTCTACCTGGGCGAGGAAATCGGGATTTTCCACTTCGTCAAAACTTTGCGAATTAGCATGTATTACTTCGAGCGAGGGCAGAATATCTGATTTTGGTTTTTTGGAATAAGTAAAACCAACGCCAAGCACCAGGATCGCATGGATAATAAGTGCCAGAAACAGGGTAAACCCGAGTCGATCGCTGGCGCCGATTCCCGGGTTACGCGTTGGTGAGCGGTATGGGGGCTGGGTCATATTCTGTCAATAATTATGGGTGCTTCACCAGTCATTATACTGCGTATAAATTTATTTTTGGTGCTTCAGTCTATAATTCGAACCGGCAAATCTACAATTATCTCCAATTTATCGGCAAGCGAGCGCGAAATGATAATCTCCTGGTCCTCGCTGACGACTAAATAATCGTCAACACCCAGTGACTGCGCTAGCGAGCGCGGATTTTCGAGACCGCCGATCATTAGCGTGGTCGCGGCGACGTCGGCGAGCACCGGATCGATAGTTAGAACCGTGGCCGAGCTGACCTGCGCCGATGGGTCGCCGGTCCGCGGGTCTATTATGTGGTGGACCCTGTTATTGTCTTTGCGATAAAAGCGCTGGTAGTTACCCGAGGTAAAGAGGCTATGCCG
>Ga0164313_10003313_pt1 | contig 14374 bp, 16 predicted proteins | sample GuaBasSedimGuay4_FD_113735 | JGI IMG/M metagenome (GOLD analysis project Ga0164313, IMG submission 113735) | Subseafloor sediment microbial communities from Guaymas Basin, Gulf of California, Mexico - Guay4, Core 4569-4, 0-3 cm | ecosystem: Environmental > Aquatic > Marine > Hydrothermal vents... | reverse complement strand
TGTTCAACTTCAACGCTTGACATTGCCCCGCCAAGACTTAAATTTGGGTCCGATTGTGAACTGCCTCCAGACAACCTTGAATTGATATTAAAGCCCATTATGTCAGTTCCTCTTTTGCAAGAAATATCAGCCTAAAATTACCACCAGATAATAAATAGGATTCAGGAACACATAGCAGGACTTCATCATTCATTGAAATGGTAACTTCACCATGATTTTTCAAAAGATTTTTCAATTTTTCTGTAATGGTTTTTATTGGATTTACAAGTAGGATATTGATGGTTTTATCACCTGCTGTATAGCCATTATCATTGATATAAACACCTCCATCCAATGTTTTGGTTCTTGTCACTCTCCTTGTGCCTTCATCCAAATCATCACCAACATTATAGTCTTTGAGGTGAAATATAAAATCACCATTTAAATCAAAAGTTGCTGAACTAATTCCTATCATTATACTTGCCCCAGTGCTAGTAAGTAATCCTCATAATCACTTGACATTTTTATTCTGATGTTTTCAAATAATGCTTGCATAACCAGCTCCAGTTCAGGTTGTAATTCTCCACCATCAACTGTTATCAAAGCACCACCACTAGCCATTCTTTTTGTCTGTGCTTCCATTTGTTTGATTGTTGCGTCAGTTAATTCTTTTTGTTTTTCCCATTGTTCTTCAAGTAGTTTAGTTGCCTGTTTTGCGGCACGTTCAGTATCAAATCCAAAGCTATCCCAGTCAGGAGCATCACTACCAAATAGTGTCCCAACTAAATCTGCTGTTGCTGAATAAGAACTGGCAACTGCTTCAAAAGTAGCAACAATCTTTTTTGCGTCAGCCTCGACATTTGCTATGGCAAAGTCAACAGCAAATTCCATATTCTTGATACGTTCATTTGAAGCAATACTTTCAAGCTCAACTTCCATCTCTTGGAATTTTATGGTAGCTGTTACAGCTTCTTCACCTGTTAGTCCAAATGCATCTTGTAATGATTTAGCAACAGTTGCTGTACTCTTTGTGGTTCCAGATAATCCTTCTAATGCTTCATCAACACTTTTTAATTTGTCGGCACTTTCTTTTGCTTTTGATGACATTCCTTCAACACTATCACCAAAATCTGAATAAACAGTAACGCCATCCTTTACCTCTTTTTTGAATCCATCAACAGCACTTGTTCCATCTCCAAAAACTGGAACCAAACCATTAATAGCTTCTTTGGATTTTACTAATTCAGATTCAAATTTTCCTGTTTCAAACTCATCAAATGAATCTCCAAACTCTTTTGCCTCTGAAATAAAATTTGAAAATGATCCACCTAGTGATTCAATATCTCCAGCCAATTTATCAAGCTCAATATTATTGATTCCATTCTTGAAATCTGCAAGGCTTTGTAGATAATCTCCATCACCTATAGCATTTAGAGATTCACTAAAAGCAATAAGGCTTGAAGTAGAATTACTGGATGCTTCTCCAATATCTTCTATGGTTTTTGGTATAGTGGAATCAATAACTTTCACTCCACCCAAATCACTTAAATTATCAGCAAGATCACCTACAGGCTCTTGAGCATCAGTTGCACTTTTTGTAATACTATCAAATGTATTAACAACTACTTGTGCTCCAGCTCCAGCCAAATTGGCTTCAACATTTGTCCTATTGAATTCATCATTAGCTTTTGATAGTGGACCACCAACTAGCTTATCAGCAGCAACAAATACATCAGTCAAAAATCCCTTAACAGTTTCATTTTTGCCTAGTGCAACTGCCCCTGCTAACAACGCAGTATATGCTGTTGTTAAAGCAATTACTGGATGCGCAGCCATTGCTGTTCCAACTGCGGCAAAACTAGCTGGAAGCAATCCAAGAGCACGTGCCCCTGCTAAAACTATTACTACATCTGCCAGTCCACCAATAGCACTTGTAACACCACCTAGCAATCCTGCAAATACATTAATGGATGCTCCTGTACCTACAATATATCCTACAAAATTAGCAGTGCTTCCTTCTGCTTCAGTTGCTTCTTCTCCCATGTATTTAAAGGCTTCAATAACTGGGCCAAATCCTTCTACAACTCCTGCAAATAATTCATTTAAAATTGTTAGACCATCAACAATTCCTTGTATGGCATCTTTCAAACCTTCTGTTGACGTTAGATCAACATCTCCAAAAATATCTCCGAATTCAAAACCAATGGCTCTGAAAGATTCAATTAAGCCATCAAAGTTTACACCTTTAAAAGCATCAGGCAAATTCTTAGCAACTATATCCAAATTATCAGAAAATTCATCTAGCAAAGGATTCAAATAATCAAACAGTGGCTTCAATCCACCAGATGCTACAACTTGGTCAAATGTACCAATTAAGTTGGTTAGTGAATTTGTTATATCAGTTGTGCTATCTATATATTGCTTACCTACTGTAGAAGAGGCATTTGTTAACGCTACTGATAACCTTTGAGCGGCAATCTCGGCAGTTTTCTGCTTTATGATCCACTCTTCAGTAGCTGAGTTCTGTGAGTTTATAGATGTCTCAGTTACCTTCAAAACTTTGTCATAATCATTAAGAACAATATTCATTTTTGAATAATGCTCTTTACCAAATAATAATAAACCATAATTGGCTTGCTGACTATTTGTTAAGTCCGGCCATTTTTCTGCAACCTCACCAATGAGTTCTCCAGATAGCTTGAGTTCACCATTAGCATCTCGTTGGCTTATTCCCAACTCTGACAGAGCTTCTTGTACACGGCTTGTAGGAGATATTAGATTGGCCAGAGATACCTTCAGAGCTGTTCCTACCACTGCTCCAGAGCCTAAAACCTCGATCATAGGAGTGGCTAATCCTACTAATTCATCAAAAGATAATCCTGCCGTTTTAGCAATAGGAGCCAACAACCCTGTAGCTTTTGCAACTTCTCCAGCAGTTGTAGCGTATTCATTAGACACAGCATTCCAAGCATCAAGATAATGTGTAGCAACATCAGCTTCTGCTCCAATACCACGAATGTTAGAAATTAATAGAAATGATGCTTCTGAAGCAGATAATTCTGCAATTTGAACTGCTTTTAAAGTTGTATCTACCAAGCCCAAGGATTCTGCTATTGTAAATCCAGCTTGTTTATAATCAGCAGCAGCACCAGTAACTTCAGTGGCAGCAACACCATACTCAAGAGACAATTCTTTTATGGCACCTGCGTATTGATCAACTGACCCTTCTGACTCAGTTAAAACTTTTTGGAGGGATGTTTCTGCATCTTGTAATTCTACAGCTTGACCATGAGCATAAGCTAGAGTAGCTATACCTAGTGCAGCCACAGCCAATTCTGTTTTAGCTATGCTACTTGCTAGGTTTGCTAATGGTTGTGTAGCATCTTCAACTTTACCTGAAAAATCGCCAACTGAATTATTTACATCAACAATAGTGCTGGATACATTATCAACTCCAGCAAATATTATTTCAATTGTCTTTTTTAAATCAGCCACTAGTCATTTTCCTCTTGTTGGAAATGCCATAATAACATTTCAGTTTCAGTCAAATAACCCTCTGGAAAAACATCAGGTCTAACAATAAACATAAATGACCCATTTTGCTTACACAGAGATAAACAATTTTTTATGTATTGGCTTTTCCAGAGGGTTTTGGCTTTACCATATCAGCACCTCTTGCAGTTAGGTTGATTATTTTATTTGTGATTATCATAAAATCACTAGGGAAAAATTCAGCCATCTTTACTGCTAATTCCATATCAACTACAGGACTAACTGTAGCAAATACAAACATCTCAATTCTTTTTGCTAATTCTGCTGGAACATCATCACCAGTTCCAACCATTGACTTTAATGCGTCAACCTTTTCCTTACTGTTACCAACTGCTAACGCTTCAGCTAATATTTGTATGTTTTTATTCTTTGCTTGTGCTTCTTGGGATTTGATGAATTCTGTACCAGTAAGACTTCTAATCATCCATACAGGCTCATCATCTCCAAACCACTCAGCTAGAGCAGGAACACTAATACTTTCAGTACTGTGCTCCAACTTTTGCTTCATGAATTTAGCATTACTAAATGCCATTAACCTTCAACTCCAACCGAGGCAGAAGAAGCAGAGATTGTACAAGCACAAGACAATGAATCTCCAGCAGGGAATGCACGAGCCATACCAAGTTTTCCTTGATCAAGAATGTATGGAGTTTTATAACGGTCTGGGAAAAATTTAAACCAAAGATTATCATCTTTTGATTTAACCAAAGAGTCAGTAATTCCATCATTAAGATAAGCAGTAAATGTTCCTTGACTTAGACTTGATGAACTTGAACCTAACGTTGCTCCATATACTTGTGTTGAACTAACAGAGTGAGATTTTTCAGAAGGTACAAAATCAGATGCCAAATCAATATCAGTAAAGATTGGATCAGCATAAGAAGCATAAACACCTTTTGGAACTAAACCAGTGTGGATTAATTGTAAAGCTGAATTAAATACAACCTCTGCATCTTCTGGAACAATTGAATAAAGTGGTGAATCATAACGCTCTTTATGAATACCAACGGTATCAAAAATTTCTGTTGAAGTAATAATACCTGCAGCATTAGTTGTTGTTCTCACTTGAGCAATTTCAACTGAGCCCACAGGAATTAAAGGTGGACCACCTGCTGTATCACGAATATCATTTACTGTTTGATCAGTATTATCTGTTCCTTGAATAACAGCAATTGCTCCTGCTGAAGTAACAGTAATTGAACTAACGCTACCAAAATCCCCTGATGCTCGTGTAATTGCTTCATCTGCACTTGAGCTTACAGCTGTTTTGACCCCTGCAAGATATACAGTCATGGCAGCAATATCAACAACGTCATCTCCACCTGAAACCGCAACAGAAACAGCACCGCCAGTTGCTAAACCATCTGGACGTACATCTGGAGATGCTCCATCTGCTCCACTGAATAAAGTTGCATTTGATGTGAATGTTATCGCATCACCTGAATTACTTAATGCTTCCATTGAGTATGAAGTTTGTCCACCCTCAAATTGAAGTTTTGCATTTTCACCTGTTGGCATTTTAATTTCTCCTAATCAATGAGAGTGAATGGGTCTTGCCTTGCGACCCTGTAAGTTATTTCTAAAACCACTACTGAACCGCAATATGGGGCTTGCCCACTTCCTGCTGCTGGAGTAATTGTCAATACTTCCAATCCTCCAACTTTTCCTCCAAGCCTACTTGATACAGCATCTGCAACAGTAGGATTGGCAACAGTTCTTTCAAGAGCTATCATTATGTCACTAGACAGTTTATTTGCTAGATCAATAAATATTTCATCTCTTGTTAAATCATAATATTCAACTACCACATTCATTACTCTTACACTAACGCCATTGGTAATATTTTTGTCTAATGTATCACCAATACTGTAATAAGTAATAGCTGGCATATCTCTGTTCTTAAATGGCTGTAATCTAGCACGCTCTATTCTTTCTAAGGTAGAATAGTAGCCGTTAGCTACACTTATTAAAGCTAGACGTTCCTCAATTAAATCAAGTACTTGCGTTTGTATTGGGTTAACCATTATATTTTCCAATCAGTAAGTCTTTGTCAAGATTAGATAGCAATGTTGGTACTTCATCTACTGCTGTTTTATTCATGTTAAGTCTTGCTTTTATCTCAACACTTTTTACTAACCAAAACATAGCTTTATCACCAAGCATGACCGCATATTGTGCTTTTGGTGCATTTATTTTTATTATATAACCACCTTGACTGAATACATCTCTAGCAGTTAATCTTGTTATTCCTGCACCAGTCTTATTATTGCTGGAAGGTATATTCAAAAATGGTCCACCTGGCAGGCTTGTATATGCGTTTTTTGCTTTAATCGCATTGTTACCTTCAGCCCCATATTCATGAACAGGAGCATATGGACTTTTTGTGAATAAATACCCTCTTAATGTACCCAAATTACTACCCTTTATTTCAGTTTGAATACTTCTTGCTAAATTTCCTGATCTGCTCTGTAAACCATTAACACCTTTTGACAAAGGTTGTACAGTTTTCTTCTGGGCAGATAATGTTGCTCTTTGTATTTCCTTCTTTGCTACTTCAAATAAGTATTCAGGCAAGTCATTGAGCATTTCATTTACTTCTTCAACTCCTGTGACTTCTGCTCTTATCATGATTATTTAGAATCCGTATACATCAGTATGCTTGTATTTTTCAAGTAGTCTTTTGACTTCTTTTAACAAAGCAAAACCTTCATTAGTTTGGGTACTACCACCATCATTTCCAAATGATTTAACAGCCAAATTATTTATGTTTTGATACTCATAAATTATCTGCATAAGCTCAGCTCTATATATGCCACCAGGAATGGTTTTGAAGCCACCTTTTGTAACAACTTCAAAACTTCCTGAAGCAGAATTTGCTAACGTAATGCCATAGTTACCAATTGTATAATCTGTGACCAATGTTCCATTAACCTTAACAGATGTTACAGATGTTATTGGTATATTTTGTAATCCAATAAAATCATCATCTAATAAATATCCTGACTCTGTTTTCTTCTCTATTGTGTATAATGTTCTACCAACATAACTCTCAAGAGCATCATGTACAGAATCTGATAATATGGCAAGATTTGGATAGTCATCTATGGTTGGCTTTTTGAGATCAAGCATAGAGGATAAGTCATCAAATTTAACAATTGTGGTCATTATATTTTACCTATTCAAGATCAAAATCTGGATCATTTTCAGTATCTTCTTCAACATCAACTTCTACAATAGAATCACCAAGTGATTTTATCATCACAGGAGTAGGATTTTCAATTGTTTCATCTTCCTCAAAACAAGAAACATCTACACCATTAAAGCTGATTTTAGTATTCTTTTTAAACTTAAAAATTGACATACTATACTCCAAATAAAATAACCCTTGTAAACAAAATACAAGGATTATTAATTAACAAAAATCAACCAGAATTATGCGTCAGTAGGAGCAATAGTTCTTAGTTGACCCAGTATAGATACAACACTCATATTAGCACTAGTACCACCAACTGTTACAACCACTCGGCTGTAACGACCCTGAGGAGCAACTACATTAAGTTGTGCATCTCCAGTAGCAGTTAACTGTACAATAGCAGTGTCATTATTACTAGCACCATCTTCATCAGTCCAACCAGTACCGTCATCAGAGTATTGAAGCTTAGCATCAACAGTTCCCGTAATGGCTCCAACGTTGATGAAAAAGGAAGCAGAATTTGCTAGCGAGTGATCAACAGAAGCACCATTAACAGTGCTTGGAGTGATCAAAGCTGACTCAATTTCTTCTGCAATTAAGTAGCTTGACTTTACATCTCTAATCATTTTTATTTCTCCAAATGATAATGTTAAAATTTAATATGACTAACGGTGATTTATGTCGTTAGTCAAATCAATTAACAAGTGATTAAGCACCAACCTTAATAACTTGGAATGCTTCAGGAAGTACAACTTGACCGCCAGTTCTGCGCTTAACAATAAAGCCAGTCTGATCAAACTCAGCATAGCGTTCAGTTAGACGTTGAACAGTAACACCCTTGCGATCACGAATGCGATATCCACGCTTAAAATCACCAACAATAACTGGTAACAAGCCATCAGTATCACCATCAGGTAAACCTTCTGGATTAGCAATAGGACGTCCAAGCAAAGAAGCAGGAGCACCAGCTTGAACAGGGGGTTGCCAGATGTAATTTTCATTAGCATCTTTCAACTGACGGAATGTAGATTCAATTGAACTATTAAAAGCAAAAGTAGCATTTCTACGATATGTAGCTTTCAACTTATATAACGCTTGAATTAAGACGTCAACGCCATTATTACTAGCATCCCACATAGCATCAGCAACACCTGTTAAAGTGAAGTTGGCAGCAACATCAGGATTGGTAATAATACCTTGAGGACTTCTATCACCAGCACCAATTGCAAAAGCATCATCTTCTTTCTCAGAAATTGCCATTGAGAAAGCAGCACTTAATTCACCCCAGATATCTGCATCAGAATCTTCAAGTGTATTATTATGAATCAACGTTAGTGCTTTCAGATCATGAATCTGTAATGTGTGTCCGCCAGCTTCTAAATCTTGAGGCGAGACAGCAAGACCCTGTACACCCCAAGCAACAACAGGCTTAGCAAGAGCAGGCATAAATACAGTATCACGACTAGTGGTATTGACGTTAGCCAAAGGTCTAATTGCAGACTCTTCATAAGCATTCATAATAATCTTGCTTTCAAAGTCAATAGGCACTAAGAAACCACCATCTACATCTGATGAATTAGCAAGAGCACGCTTCTCTTCAGTAGACATTTGAACAACAGCATTTTCACCATTACCATAACGAACAAACTTTTCAAAAGCTGAACGTAACAACAATGATTGAGCATCTTCATCAGATGGCTCTTTGAATCCAGCAGGTCTATTAGATTGAGCTAATAAATCATCATACAATGTACGCAATTCATCAATCTGACCGTTGGCCTTTTCAATAGCAGAGTTGGTTGTGTGATCACCATCTGAACTTCCTGCACGCACTTCATCAATCTTGCGATCAACATATGTATGTAGAGCTTCAGTTGTGGTTTTCATTTCATCCAAAACGCTTTGTAATGTAGCTTCTGGCATTATTTTTCTCCATTTAATTTTTTACGAAAATCACTCATAAATGCGACTACATCTTCTTCATCGACTTTCACTTCAACAGTGCCAAGTGACTTTTTAAGCAGTGCTTCTATTCGTGTTGCTTCGGCAGGATTAATTCCTGCCCTGAGTTCATCACAAAGTGTTTCAACGGCTTTGCTTCTTATAACATTATGAGCATTGTGAATTTCTTTGCCCAACTCTTTCAATTTGCTGACATCGGCTATTGGCTTTCCAGCCTTTAGTGATCTCAACTCTTCAATTGTAAATGATGTATTCTGGGATATAACTTCAATTGTTTTTCCCTCATCACTACACATCTTTCTAAATGAACTTGCTAGCTCATTTATAGCACTAATATCCATTCTGGTTCCACCAGAGCGAATATCTGTAATTTCTTGAACATACCCAACATAAGCTGTTCTGAAATCATCAATTGCTGTGCCCATAAGATTTACAATATCATCTTGTGAGGCTTCATCCCACCATAAGTCATCAATCGTGACATCTAATGAGCGAAACAATTGATATCCCTTATCACGCAATTCTTGTCCTGCAAGAGACTCATTGAAATCAGTTGATCTAACGCCAGTAATTTTACTTGCTGGATTAGCTTCAAATACTACAGGAGAAATTTCACCAAGCATTACTTCAGTAATAACTTGAACACCCTGCTCAAACTTATCTTTGACAATTCTAAAACCAAAGCTAAAACAATCAATAGCACCACCTTTGATAAGGTTGTATGTATCTTTTGCTTTCTCAACTTCAGTTATCAATTGAGCACGTACAAATAACCCGTGATCATCTTCATGTATATCTTCTAATTTCCCAATTGGTTGCTCTGTATCATGGTTCCAAAGAACCTTGATTTTATGCATACGATTTTCAAGAGTTTTCTTGAAGCACCCTCTTTGAAATTTGGAATTATAAGAGTCAACTGTATCCCATACAGCAACATAGCCTTCAATAATACCTTCCGCATCATCGTCAGCTCTAATTTCTTGCACCAACGATAGGTGCTTTAGTTTTTTATCTGGCATTTTAATCCACCCTGAAAGTCATAAAACAATCGCAGTTAACTCTGTCCGCCACATCAATTTGAGGATCAAGTGGAAAACGTGGTCCAACCGCACTAATTTGAGCTGAAAAACGCTCATCCATCTTTACTTCTTCACCAGACCTTGCTACATGAGCAGGTCTTGTTTCTGTTCCAGAAGTTTCCCACATTTTATAATCAGCTCCAGCAACGGTGGCTGATGCTAATTGACCAATACTGGCTGCAGTTCCAACTTCTGTTCTAGCAATTCTCAATGCTCTTTCTGGAGAAAATAATCCTGTATCTTCCAAGGCTTTTCTTAATTCATTATAGTCAAAACCTTTCTCAGAAGCATCACTTATTTGTTCCATTATAATCTTAGTTGTAGTGTTGTCTATTGCAGAAACATCCTGAAGAATAACTTGTTCTTCCAATAGGAATTCACCAATCAATTCCTCTTCAATATTACCACGATTTTCAAAATCAAGCTTTTGACCTCTTTGATCAACAACAGTAGTTTCCGCAAACTTCATAGCAACACCAACTATAACATTTCTCGTTAGGTCAACCAATTCATCATGAAAGGCTTTGGCAGCATCAACAGGACTTTCATTTCTTTTTAATGCACCAAATACTGCTTCACCTTGTCTCTTCAACAAGTCTTCATAAGCACTTTGCGCTGGCCCATCAGATATTTTTCTTCTGCTTTCAGCTTCTTTTTTGGCATCTCTTTCTTCAACAGGAATAAGAACCAATTTGCGCTCTTCTTCATCACCTTTTTTATCAGTAGATGCAGTTTGTTTTTGTAATCCATTAAATGGTAAATCCCAACCAATATATTCCTCGAATCCAAGCTCAAACTTTTCATTAATTTGCATCACTGGAATACCAATATCATAGTAGGATTTAGCAACAACAGCTTTGTCAGATTCATTTTCCCGTACAGCATCGATATCAGAGAGATCATAGCTGACATAATACCCTTCTCCAAGTTGATCAGCAAAGGCATTGGTAAACTGTGTAGCCACCATCTTAAGCAATGGTATTAGAGTTATGTCCCAAAATATTCTCATTGATTCAGAATAGTTATTGAAGGTTGAACTTTCCATGGCTCCAGCTAGTTGTGGAGGCACTCCAAACACTACAAATATTTCATCTCTATTAAATTTTCTTGAATTAAGAAAATCCATTTCAGCAGCTGTCAAACTTAATCTTGTATATGTAGCGTCACTTCCTATAACAAGAGGTTTTCTGGCGTTAGCTCCACCAGAAAATTTATCCATAATTCTTTTAACAATAGATGTAGATTGTATTTTATCCAGAGGTGTCTTAAAAGTAAATACACCTTCAACTACACCACGATTTTGCATAGCAGAAGCATTCCAGCCTTGTTGGGCTACATCAGCATCTACAGTTTTAGCAACTGCCTGTAATGGTGCTATTCCAAGGAGTGGTTGAGCAGGATTTGTTAGAGCAATATGTATCATATTTTCTATAGTGAAGTCAGGATTATCTTCCCATGCTCCATTATCATTTAGAGTTTTATATCCATCAACCATCAAGCTGTTATCACTGCTTTCTTTTGGTGCCATTCTATCTGGTGATACTGGCCATAATTCTTTTGTTATTTTTGCTCCATCTGCCTTTTTGATATAAGCATTACCAGCAAGTTCAAGCCACTGGAATAATAATTCATAAAATTGAATTCTATTCATCGTTGGATGTGGCTTCAATAACAACTTAGTTATTGGATGTTCCCATTGCACCTCATTATCTTTGTTTTTCACTACAAAGGGTGCATTGGCTGCGTTACGGGATATCAGTGAAACAGCTTTGTAAACCCAGCCAGATGCCTTGTAGCCGTCTTTTACAGCGTTAGCAACTGTCCAATCAGTCCATATTGGATCATCTGATCCAACACCAACAGCGTCAAATGAAGATGACAAATTTCTTTTAACAATTTTCATATTTCACCAACTCTAATTATAGCTTATATTATAGCCTATATATAACGCTATAGATAGGCTATAATAGAAAGATTTAGCCTTTTTTATAGGGTATTAAGCCTTGAAATTAGATAACCTATAAACAACGTTATCAATCATCAAATAGCTTCTCAAAAACTTCAAATTCTATTGTGGATGTTGCCCATCTACCATCTGTTAATTTTATTCTTGCTTGACCAATCCAATCTCCAAAAGGAACCAAATCATCAGCAACAGAAACATGCTTACAAAGAGAGTCTGTTCCATCAGTTTCAAATACGCCATCAACCTTTAATGGAGTAGCATCCTCAGGTCTTATGAATATTATTTCAATGTCTCCTGATGCTGGAACTGCACTTGAAATATCCACTAATTCTACTACATGAGGATCAACTGTTTCATCACAAGTCCAAACCTTGAAACGAATCTCTGTTCCAACATCACCTTCAAATATTTTTGCTTCACATTCATCAGCCATCTTTAATACTCCACATCAAATTGTTTATGCTTAGCAATAGTAACATCACTCTGCTTTTTCTTACACATACTAACGTCATTTGTAATACTTTGCTCTATTTGAACAAGGTGAAACGCATTCTTAGCAATTGTAACATTACTAACTTTATGTTTTGCTATAACAACATCAAAAGTAAAAACATCTATGCTCATATTTTAACCTCATATTGTTTTAGCTTGGCAATATTTACTTGCCTCACTACACGTTTTGCAATCAATACATCAAAGGTAAAAACATTTCTCCACTTAGCAAGAAGTATACCAATTCCACCAAGTCCAAAAGTGTTTAATCCTGATTGCCTTCCTAAACCAAAAGTGTTCACTGTGGGACCATCTCTATGATATTGCCATTAGTATCTTTTGTAATATCAAATACAACTACAATAGTTATATTATCTTCACCATAAACAGTGACTGTATTTAAAATATCATCTTGAACTCTGCGATACATATCAGTTGCATAAATGTATTTAATTAAGTTCAAATTAGTCTGGTCATGTACAGTACATCCAGGTCCAGATTCATCAGTTATGGCGCAGTTAGAACCACGAATATAAATATCACCATCATCTGTACAACTAGACTCAACAATAACCCTTCCTTCAACATCCATTGATACAGCTCCACCACCTGTATAATTCGTTAGGTTCATACCACCAACATAATTACTACAACGCAAAGAACCATTACCACCTAAATTAATTTCCGCTGTCTCACCAATGCCTCCTCCAGGAACACCAGAATGACAATCATACATTCTTAGTATACCACCAGAAGCAACAGAAATTTTACCTATCAAAGCAGTACGCTTCATAATGCCTTGAATAGATAACAATTCATAAACACTAGCATCATTTACATTATTGTTATTGTCCAATGTACCTGTAACAATAGCATTAGCAAATAAGCAATTAGACACTAACGCAATTGGTAAGATGTTTATTTCTACAACACTTGGATTAGTGCCAAAGAAATTATGTCCATCTGTGAAATCAGTAGTGTCATCCAAGGTCATAGACTCCATGACCCGTATGTTACTAATTCCATTATCATCTGCAATAGTATTAGCATCAGCCCAATTATTGGAAGGTCTTTTTCTGGTTCCAATTGGTACAGATGTTCCTGCTTGTCCTCTTGTTATGCTAATAGCAACTTCATTGTTATAAGATGCTGCCAACATTGTGCTTAAATCTTGTAATCCTGCACTATTATTGGGTACAATAGATATTCCATTGAAGTTATAAACATCAACAATATTATTATTTGAACCCTTCAAAGTCACAGCATCAATATCACCAATAAATACACAAGTGTATCCATTTTCTAGCTCATCAAAAGCTGCATAAGTAACGCCAGAAATAGTCTTTGGATTTGTATGATCCAAAATATTTGGTGCCCATAAACCCTCAGTTGGCTCCCACTCCAACCGCCTGATTTCATCTAAGAAATCTGACAAAGCCAAATCATAAAGTTTGCCAGAAGTCCAAGTCAAATCAGACAGTGGAATTGAGATAACTTTTGCTATCCAATCCACTGAATAAGACATTACTTATACCTCTGCTTCCATAGTACCAGAGAAGGAGAAACCACCAGAGCCAATTGTGCCAGAAACAGGAACAATCTTATCAACTCCAGAGGCATCGCCATGACGAACCCAACCACGAACAATAATGTCTGTGCTATACACTAATGAGTTGGATATAGTTTTTGATGTTCCACCACCAGTCATGGAATCATAAAAGATAGCATGGAATCCTGGATCACTAGCAGTAATATTATCATCTGCAACTGTACCAACAAGATTGAATTCCTTAGTGCCTCTATTGACTGAATCATACTCATAAAATTTATAAGTAGTGGTTCCAGTTTTCTTAATACCAAACCAACCAGTATCAGGACAATCAGTAGCAATAGCTTCATTAACTTCAATTACAGAAGAACCAATTGTTTCACCAACAGCTGTGTATACAGTATAATCAGGGGAATCCAATACAGCATCTTTTGGGGCCAAGAAGATATGTAAATCATCACCTGAATCTAACGCTTCAATAGTACCTTGAATTGTTACATTATTAGGAGGTGTTACTGTGTTACCATCCAAGTCTTTGAAGGAGTCAGAAGCATTAACTTCACCAGAAGCAAAACCAATACCAAGAGCACCAATCCAAGAGC
>Ga0164313_10003312_pt1 | contig 14380 bp, 10 predicted proteins | sample GuaBasSedimGuay4_FD_113735 | JGI IMG/M metagenome (GOLD analysis project Ga0164313, IMG submission 113735) | Subseafloor sediment microbial communities from Guaymas Basin, Gulf of California, Mexico - Guay4, Core 4569-4, 0-3 cm | ecosystem: Environmental > Aquatic > Marine > Hydrothermal vents... | reverse complement strand
GGGCGCAAAGGCCTATAGGCACGGTAGTTCGCTCAGTGCACCCGCATCGACAATGCCACGGTCCGTTCTGGATACGAATCGAATTCTTCACGAGGAGAGAAAACAATGCCCGAAATCAGTGTTCAACATCAGTGTGCGACACTCACCGACCTGGTCGATTGTGAGTCTTTTGGTGCGCCAATTGGCGACCTGCCGAAACAAACTGACTCGGGTTTCTACCAGGAAGGCAATCTTACGGCTGGCACCTGGGAATGTGCGCCTGGCAAACTGCAATTGGACCTGGATATCACCGAGTTCTGCCACTTGCTTAAGGGGCATTGGATCCTGACCTCCGAATCGGGTCAGGTGACGGAAATCAAAGCCGGTGACAGCTGGGTTTTCCCGAATGGATGGAAGGGCACTGCTGAAGTCGTGGAGACTGTTCGCAAAGTGTATTTGATTATCAGCCAGGAATAGCCTGAACCAGAGCCAATGGGTGCAGCCCATGGATCACGAAGCAGATTTCACGGCGCAGGAATTCTTGTTTTATTCACTCGTGGATCTCCGTCCTGGAAACTGACGGTCGCACAGGCCCGACATCGTCGGGCGCGCTTGTGCGTGTAGGCATGGATTCGCGTGCGCATTACAAATTAGTATGATTCATCGATGATTGCGCACATTTCGTCGATCTCCAAATCCAACTTGCACAAGATTCAGCAAGTGGTCAAGTGGGCCGTCTACATCCTCCTGATCGTCAACTGGGGGTTCTACATTATCGAGGACTGGGATCGCGCGGTTCACACGCTCGACCCAGGCTCAACCTTTCTTGATTGGGCCAGAGAATTCGCAACCAGCATCGATGAATCCGCGTGGTTCATTTTGCTTTTACTGTTAGAGCTTGAAACCTACATTCTCGAGGACGAGGACTGGAAAGGCTGGGTCAGGAAAACCGTACACGGCGTGCGCCTCGTTTGCTTCGCAATGATTTTGCACACGGTGTATGCGTTCACTGTCACTGTCGTTGAGTATCGACCCACAGTCATTGTGGAGAACGTGTCGAGTCTTTGCGACATGGCCAACGATGACATTTCCTATGTGTACAACCTGGAATACACAGAGGTGACAGAGCAAACATGCCGCAGCCTTTCGGACGAGACTCAATTTTATCGGGTTGGAAACGATCCGGTGGTCAGCACAATCGCGGGACTGAATCTGGAGAGAGACCTGGCCTGGGCCGACGTTGTGGAGGTTGTAACCTGGCTGTTGATAATACTGTCAATTGAAGTTGTCGTCCGCCTTCAGGAGCACAAAGTCACCGGCGGGACGTTGATATCAGTTGCCAACAAACTGAAAATATTTCTTTATCTAATTCTTGTTGTGCTGGCCGTCTACTGGGCATCTTTATCGCACTGGTTGTACTCGTGGGACACATTTGTCTGGATCGCCGGATTCGCGGCCATCGAAATGAACATTAATGAATGGCGCGATGAACTGCTTGAAGAGCAGCACGAAATTTTAGCTGCAGGAGAGAATGCATGATTCGAGGACATTGCGAATGCGGTCGCGTTCGATTTGAGGTCGACAGTGATATCACCGACTTTAGCCATTGCCACTGTTCGCAATGCCGGCGATTACACGGCGCTGCGTTCGCCACTTTCGCCGGCGTAACACGTGATCACTTTCGCTACGTCTCCGGCGAAAACGATACCAGGAATTACGCCTCGTCGGATTCACACAAGCGGGTCTTCTGTGCGGAATGTGGATCCAACATCCTGGTCGCGTTGGACGAGGAACCGGAGATTTTGTACCTGAGTATGAGCACTCTCGAAGGTGATCCACCCCGCCCTCCGGGCTACCACATTTTTGTCGGCTCAAAAGCACCCTGGCACGAAATTACCGATGATCTTCAGCAATATGAAACGAACCCACCAGAATGACGACGAACGCGAAAGAAGGAAAATGTGTCAGGTATATTTATCTCTCAGAACAGCAGTTTCAGTAAATAAACCTGACACCTTTATTGCTGGCAAGCCGTTGGAACCGCTTCTTTCTTTCATCCGTCTTGTGTCAAACTGTGACTGCAGTATTTTCAAGGGTTCACATTATGAATGACAGTTTCCCCGGTCCAAAAACGCGCGCCGCACTCGATCGCGGCATTCCGCTTTTCAAGAACGGCTTGCGATTCGATGCCGAAATGGAGCGCGCCGGTCAACGCGGCTTTCGCCCGGTCCGGCAAATCGTCATCGACAAGGCCCAGGGTGATTTCGTCTGGGACCTGGACGGCAAACGCTACATCGATTTCCAGAATGGTTGGGCGACCAACCCGCTCGGCAACTGCCATCCCGAGATTCTTGAGGCAGTCGATGCGGCCAACCGGCGCTTTGGCTTCCATTACGACCACCCTTTACGCTACGACCTTGCCGAAATGCTCGCCGACATTATGCCGGGCAAGGCACTGCCGCGAACAAATTACGAGGTGTCGGGTACTGAGGCGGCCGAAGCTGCGGTCCACCTGGCTCTCACGCACACGAAGCGACGCTTCATCATTACCTTCAGTTCCTCCTACCACGGCATGGGACTCGGCACGAAGGTTCTGAGCGGGCTCGACGGTAATTACAGCACCTACCTAGAAGGCTGGGGCGGCGGCGTTATCAAAGCGCCCTACCCGTACAGCGAAAAAATTCCAGCCGGGATGAGCGAGGACCAGTACACCGAGTATTGCCTCTGGTATCTCGATAACCACATTCCATCCAGCATCGCGGCACGTGACAACATCGCGGGCATCCTCGTCGAGCCGGGTCTCGCCGAAGGCGGCAACTGGATTCCGTCAACGCGTTTCTTAAGTGGCATTCGTGACCTCTGTGACAAGAACGACTGGTTGATGATCTCTGACGAAGTGCTGACGGGATTGGGCCGTACGGGCCGGATGTGGGGCGTCGATCACTATGACGTCGTGCCCGACATCCTCGTGTACGGCAAGAACCTGTCCGGTGGCATTGCGCCACTGTGCGGAATCTCTGCGCGCGACGACATCCTCGGCGACAACACAGATTTCGCATCCGGCTCGACATTTGCCGGAATGCCGGCGGGGTGTGCGGCGGCAATCAGGACGCTGCAGATCTTCGAACGGGACCATATCGTGGCACATGCGAAACGGCTCGGTAATATCGCAGCCGGAATCATGCGCGAATGGGAAAGCTACAGTATTGTGCGCCAGGCGCGTGGCAACGGTTTATTGCTCGGTGTCAGTTTCGGCAAGCCCGACTCCGCAGGGGTCGATGAAAAAGACTGGTGGACGGCCAGGGCCGTCCGCGGAAAGATGCTCGAAAACGGCGTATGGGCGATTTCGGATCACGAAGATACGATTCGCATGTATCCCGCGCTGAATATGGACGAGTCTGTGCTGCGCGAAGGACTTAAGGTTATGCAAGACGCTATCGAGCACGTCGAAAAACACGGACACACCGAAGGCAATGCGGCAGCCTATCCAAGCGGCGTTGCCGGTTTCTGATCAATAGCGGCTCAATCGTAACGTGAGCGGACAAAACCTGACACGGGCACTACCCAGCAGATTTGTCCTTGCTGTCACTGTTGGCGGCGTCATTGGTCTGGGCATCCTGCGCGGGCCCGGTGAAATCGCCGAGATCGTAACCGATCCGTCTTTGTACCTCGCACTCTGGCTGTTTGCCGGTCTGTTCGTACTGCTGAGCACCGCTGTTTGCGCCGAACTGGTCGGCATGACACCGCGCTCCGGCGGCTTTTACTCTCTTATACGTCGCGCCTATGGTCCTTACGCCGGTTTCGTCATCGGCTGGGCCGACTGGCTGACTTACGCTGCAGATCTTGCCCTGAAGGCGATAGTCATCATTGAATTCGTTGCCATTCTGTTTCCTGCATCAGCAGCATGGAGCACGACACTCGCTATTATTGTGACGACTGTCTTCGCCGTTATCCAGCTGCGCGGAATCGGACTGGGCGCACTCATCCAGGAGGTCGCGACCTCGTTGATCGGGCTGGTCATCTTCGGTCTTGCGCTGCTGCTGTTCTTTGTGGGCGCGCAGGAAAACGGCGCGGTGAGTTTGATGCCTGCGGATAATTCACTCCGCGACTGGAGTCTTCTGCTCGCGACGATCATTTTCACCTACGACGGCTGGCTGTATGCGTCGTACTTCAGCGGCGAAATCAGGGGTGGCGCCGGTACGGTGGCCCGGTCCTGCATCAAAGGCATGGTTATCGTGATCGCCTTGTATATGCTGCTGAATCTCGCACTGGTGAAAAGCGTTGGACTCGCGTCGATTGCCGGCAGCGATCTGGCGCTGGCACGGGCACTCGAACTCGCTATCCACCCGGCAGCCGGAATGGTAGTCGTTGCTGCCGCCATTCTGATTTTGCTAACCCACCAGAACCTGGAATACATGAGTGGGCCGCGCATTCTTCAGGCGCTTGCAGAGGATGGTTTTGCAGCACGGCGAGCACAAAATATCAGCAAGGGTGGCAATCCGGTATCCGCCGTTTTGTTTACCTGGCTGGTATCAGTCGGCCTTATCTTGCTTGGCGGATTTGAATTCCTGCTGTTATTTTCCGTGTTCTTATTTGTACCGCTTTACCTTGCGCTGATTATTGGCATTCTTATCCTGCGCAAGCGAGAGCCTGAAGCTGAGCGCCCGTATCGTGCGTGGGGCCATCCGTACAGCACCATCGTTTGCCTGGTCGGCTGGACGATTATTACTTTGTTCCAGGCATACGTAGAACGGGAGACAGCGCTGTATGCGGTGGCAATGGTGGCTGTGTCCTGGCCCGTTTATCAGTATCTCGCCCGTAAGTGAGGGTGTAGAGATACACAGGAGAATAATACCGTGAGCTCAATGACAAAAACCCCACAGAACATCACGATCATCGGCGCCGGTATCAATGGCCTGGTCGCGGCCAACTACCTGGCGCGCGCTGGACACAAGGTCACCTTGCTCGAGCGTAAGGATTGGGTCGGCGGCGCCTGTATATCGGAGACGGTCGAGGTCGATGGCATCCGCCAGGATTACCCGCTTGGCGCTACGGTGCTGGGGCTGATGCAGGACTTCGTCTGGCGGGAAACGGGCCTGGCCGATCGCTTGCAGATCTGGGCACCCGGACAGCCGAATCTGGCGTTCTTCCCGGGCACCGAGCAACCCGCACGGATTTACCACGATACATTGCGATTACACCAGGAATTTGCCGACCAATGGGGAGAACGAGGTGATCTGACAGCTTTCCACACCGACGAAGATCGGGTGGTGCGTTTTCTGCAAGCTGGCTATCGGGCCGGCAAGCCGCCCAGCGTCGAGGAAACGGTTGCGGAGTTGGGGGCAGACCTGACCGCGCTGTGGATCACAGGGAGTGCGCAGAATCTATTGGATCATTACCTGACCGCAGAACGTACCAAGTTGTACGTCGCCATGAACGTCACGGAAAGCGGTCCGGTTTCGCTGTCCGAGCCCTACTCTGCATTCATCATTCCGATGATGTCCTCCGGCTCCGTTTTCAATGGCCACTACGGTTTCGTGCGTGGCGGCATCTGGCAGATCACCCGTGAGCTCGGCCAGATCAACCAGGAACTTGGGGTGGATATCGTGCTGTCCTGCACGGTGCAGGAAGTAGACACGAAGACCGGCACCGTCCGCTACGAGAATTCCTCCGGCTCACATACGCTTCACTCGGACCACCTGGTATTCGCCACCGATCCGCAAACTGCCGCACGCCTGAGCGGCGATTCGGCGCTGGTGCAACATACTGATGAGGAACGCGTGTTAGGCACTGCCGGTAAACTCAGCCTCATGTTCCGCAAGCCGGTGCGCTGGAAACATGGCGGTGAGGATGCGGAGTCCGACGCGGTTTTCCGCTACTTCTTTGCCACAAATTCGGTGGCAGAATTTGAAGCGGCGACCCTGGCGGTGCTGGATGGAGAGGAATTCGCTCCCGGTTACTTTCAGGTTTACTGCGAGGGTGCAGGCTTGCGTCACCTGGGCCAGGATGAACCCTATGACCGGCTGGCGGTCTTCTTCAAGAATCTCGCGTTGGGAAAAACCGGAGAACAACTCGCAGACGTGGAAGCCGAGGTGAAGCAGATCATCCTGGGCTTTATAGAAAACCCCGAAGATTGCGCCTGGTCCCGGCTACTCACGCCCCGGGACCTGCAGGAGACCTTCGGCTTTCCAGGCGGCAACATTGAACACACCATGCTGGTCGCCGGGCAAAGCTACTTCGACCGGCAATATGCCGACGATGCGAACCGACGCTTCTACCAGTTCGGGGCGTTCGAGAACATGTCGATCTGTGGATCCAGTACCTATCCCTGCGGCTCGGTTACCGGAACCCCTGGCTACATGTGCGCCAGCGAATTGTTGCGCCACCAGGGGAGATAGAAACCTTGTCCACCACTGCTCAATTCCGGTGAATGGGAAAAGGTGTCGGGTTACTAATCGTCCGATGCCGCCCTACTCTTCAGGCGCGATCTCTGAGTAGTGCAAACTGACGATCTTCCACTCGCCATTTATTTTCTGCCACACCTCCGACTCGAAGCCCATAGCAACAGTCCTCTCGCCTTCGGGCGAGCGACTCGCATAGTCGACGAAATAACTGGCAACGGCCACCTCGTCGCCCGGCATGACCTGCACTGTCACATCCGACGGGTCGTTCTTCTCGACTGCGCCACCACCATCAACCATCGCGCTCCACTCTTCGTGGTAGGCCGCAACCTTATGTCGCTCACCATAGAAATAGAGTTTGGCGTCGTCGGTGTAGTGGCTAAAATAACCTTCTACATCATTGCTGGCATAGGCGTCGTTGAAAGCCTCAACCGCAGCGCGGACCTCCGCTTCCGCTGAACTATGTTGTTCAGCCATGATTGAAATCGGGATCAACACTGCAACGAGGCAGATCAGTAACTTTTTCATCAATTTTTCCCCAGTTAATTATTTTTTGTGTCAGACACCATCATGAAAAGGTGTCAGGTTTTTAGAGTCGCTTACACCGGACCCGCTGTTGCCAGGCTCTGCACGGCGCGGTGCGCCTCTTCAATAGCGGATTCGGTCATGGCGTTGGATGCAGCGTCAGTACCGGCAATCGCAATGTTGCCAATCGACTGCCGTGCATCGACCCACGGGCGTTCTTCGTGCTGCCAGTACTCCGGCGACCACGCCACATCACCAGAAGCGGCATCCATCGAGTACGCGTAGCCGTGCGGCCAGCGGTTAACGGTGATGCCGGCGATATCGCGTGCTGAATCGAATCCGCCCGGGCCGAGCAGACGACCCAGCTGCTCGCGCACGTTGCGCTCGAACGTCTCGAACGGCATCTCGAGCAAGGTACGTCGCCCCGCCCTGAACTGCTCGGGGGCAGATAACCCCGGCTCGAGCGGTATGTGTTGCAGATGCAGAACGACGGGATCGTCGGGGGATTGGGAAGGCTCGTAATCATCCAGGCTCGCCTGGAGACTGATCATCACGGTATGGAAAAAACTGCCGGGACAATAGGCGCGACGCATTCCGAGTTTGACCATGCTTTGCCAGTTGCGGATCAGGACACTCAGGTAAACAAGCGGCGCGCGTACGGAGTTGCCCTGCGCTGCAGCCTGCTCTTGCGGTACGTCGGGACAGACATGCGGCATCATCGCATGGTAGCCAGCCCAGACCACCTTGCTCGCCGTCACGGTCCGGGCCTGGTCGTCTTTCACGTACGTGACCTCGACATCGGCGTCGAGCTGGCCATCGCGATGACGCAGATCGACCACGGTACTGCCCAGGCGAATACGCGTCGGGTTTTCTGCTAGGTCAAGCGTGGAGTAATCGAAGCGCGCCGAGACAATGTCCGCCATCGAGTCACCCGGCGCCACTCCCGGAACGAGCTTGCGCACGAGCAAGCGGGCGATCGAGGCATTGCCATCCGGAAAATAAAAGTTACCCCCGTGTTCCGTTTCACCGTCCTCATCCGGGTAGCCAACGTCCATTCCGGCAAACCCGGGATAACCTTCGCGCAAGGCCATCCATGCCGGCAACGCGTCAGCACCGATCGCCCACACACCGTGAGACCACCTCTGCACGAAGGTAAGCACTTCCTCGCCTGCGCCGGCGTACTTTTCGAGGTAGTCACGCCAGCTGAGAGACTCAACGATGGCGCGTCGCTCTGCTGGTGTCATGCCCGCGAGGTAGTCTTCCTCGTCGGCAGTCAGCCGTGCCAGCTCCGCCCTGGCTTGCGGCGACAGCGGTGCATCTGCCATCGCTTCTGTGAACCAGAGGCCACCTTCAGAGAGAAAGTCCGCACCAAATGTCTCCTTGTCGAAGAACGTGGCGGAACCAAGCCCGTGCGACTCGAGGAGCTTGCGGTGCGGCGATTCGGAATAGCGATCGACATCGATGCCGATTTCGCTGATCACTTGTTTGGCGACGGCTGGGTAGGTTTTCGATGCTTCCATCAGCATAGTGCCGCCATACCCGACGTACGTGCGACCATCAAGCGTGAACTCATTACGTTTCGCGTGCCCGCCGAAATCATCGTGATTATCGAGGAGCAGGATGCTTGCGTTCGGATCGACATCGCGGCGATAGATGTATGCAGCCGACAGGCCACTGATGCCCGCACCAACGACGACGAGGTCGTAGTGCTCATCACTGCGATCAGCCTGCCAGCGCTGGCCCTGCACCGCGGCGTGTGCCACTTCGAATGAACCAGGGTGAGCGCCGCGCATGCCCGTCGCAAGTGGCGGATAGTACGGTGCAGTCGCTCCCGCGATAGGCTCCCCGTTTCTTGCACAGGCGGGAATGAGCGATGCGCCGATCGCGACACCGACACCGTTCAGGAAGTCCCTCCTGGAAATTGCCCGGTCCATGCCCAGACGCCGATCACGTGAGTTCATCAAACATGCTCCAAAACGCAGCCTTCGCGCAAGCATAGTTGGTTTCGCCGCTGGCACAAGACATTGTCCATAGTGTGCTTCTCGCTCTCAAGACAGCTGTTTCGAAAACAAACCTGACACCTTGTTCTAATCTGGGCATTATCGGTACAAATAAACCTGATGCCTTATTCGCAACGCCGACCTGACTTTCAATCAAATAATAAATACAGGGACAAACCAGCATGACTGACGATGGCAGAAAACTGCTGCATCACCACACTGAATTCGACGACTGGCGATCTCTCACCATCGGCATCTACATGGCCCTGACCGGCTATACGGTCATGGTCGGCCTCCCCGTAATCAGCTCGTCGTGGGTTAACAACCTGGGATTCTCCGCGGTCGAAGTTGGTCGGGTGGCCGGTGCAGATCTTGGCGGGCTTGCGATCGGCGCCGTGATCTCGGCGATATATGTAGCCAAAGTTGATCGTCGTCACCTGGTGGCAGGTGCAGCATTGCTTGCGATTGCTGCGAACGTACTTTGTATTTATTACCAAAGCTACGAAGTCACGCTTTGGCTCCGATTGGCGGCAGGCATCGGCAGCGGGATTTATACGGGTGTCGCAGTAGCAACCATTGCCGGTCATTCCAGACCCGCGTTCGCTTTTAGTCTCGAGTTGTTCGCCTTCGCCGGTTCGCAGGGCGCCACACTCAAGCTGCTACCACTCCTCTCTATTGAAGGCGTCTATGTAGTGCTTATCGCCACCTATGTCGTCGGCCTCTTATTCATATCATGGCTGCCCAGACGTCCGGTCGACAAGGCACTGGATGTCGATATCGATGTCGAGGAGTCCGGCGGTCAACATCACACCGAACACAAACACGTGCCGACTTACGTACCATGGATGGTACTGACAGCGATCGTCCTTACGTATATCAACATCGGCGCGTACTGGACTTACATTGAATTATCCACCGTGGACTCCGCCGCATCACCCGAATGGGTCGCCAGCATGCTGTGGATTTCATCCGTGTTCTCGGTGATTGGCTGCCTGTTCGCCGTGTTACTCAGTAACCGCTACGGACTGTCACGACCGTTGCTTGTCACCCTGGTATTCCAGGCCGGCATCGTCCTGATGCTCGTTTTCGGCATCACTAACGCTACCGTGGCATTCAGCATGTTCTTCTTTAACTTCTGCTGGATTTTTGTCGATATCTACCAGGCAGCAACAATTGCGAACGTAGATCATTCCGGCAGATTCCCTGCGATGATTCCTGCCGCACAGGGTTTAGGTAATTTTCTCGGCCCCAACATGGCGGCAACGGTACTGGCTTATGGCTTCGGCTTTGACGGCGTGTTCATATTGTGCGCGATGGCTTCCATTGCAGCGATGCTTGTCTATCTTTACATGTACCTGATGTTGAAGAAGACGATCCCGGCGCTCGCGGATGCTTCCTGACGGAATTCCGGGCCCAAATCACTTCATTCACGAATTGGAATTAGGGGGACAGTGACCTTAACTCCGGGTAGTTAGGGTCACTGTCCCCTTAACTCCACTGCCCCTTAACTCGAGGTTTATTTGTTTCGTCGACAAATAGACCTGACACCTTTTCACTGCATTTTTCGCTGAATTGAGACATCGCCCGTTGGACATCAAATGTTTTTTATTCTTCGAGATCACTAAGAGAACCGCAATCATGGGCCCTTTAGTCAAGTTCGCATTGCATGCAATCACGATTTCGATTTCCCTGACACCGATAATGGCGATCGCTCAATGGTCTGAGCCGGTGGACGGAGCACTCATCATTCGTGGTGGCTGGTTGTTCGACGGAATCAGCGATACACGCCGGCGTAACAGCGGCATCATCATTCGCAATGGAAAAATTTCGGCAGTCGACGCTGACGTCCAGCAACAGATTTTGACCAGTGCCGACGTCATCGATTTGCAGGACTCTGAAACGATTTTGCCTGGCATGATCGACTTGCATGCACATTACAATCTCGATCTTGTCGATACCGGTCGAGTCGAGGAAGTCGTCTACAATGGCATTATCTTCCTGGCAAATGGCGTGACTTCAACCTGGTCAGCCGGCGAATATTATCCCGAGCGCGTCATTGCACAGCGTGACCTGATTGATGCTGGCGAAGCAACCGGACCGCGACTATTTGCATCCGGCCCCTATTTCGGTGCATTCCGCTGCGAGTACAGCATTAAAACGGCGGCGGACGACTGTCCTGCGTGGCCAAATGACATCACTGAAGATGAGATACGACAAGAGGTTGATAAGTGGGCTGAGCAAGGCGTCATTAGCATCAAGATCAAACAGGCAACGCCTGGCGAAGCAAAGATACTGATCGAACAGGCACACAAAAACGGCATGACAACGACGGGGCATCTCGCGAATTACAATGTCGAGTACGACGTGCATCTGCGCGATGCGATCCTGATGGGAATCGACCGGGTTGAGCACAAGGTCACACTTGGTAGCGGTGGCCCGGGAAGTGCAGAGATGGAACAGATGATCGATCTGATCCTGGCCCACCAGGTGTATTACGATGCCACCCTGCAGATGTACGGCGGCATCAACCTGCGCCGGGAACACCCGTCAGATATGACCTGGACCGATGAGGCGAAGTATTTCACGCCCTATAGCCAAAAGCTGCTCGAAAAACGCGGCCCGCCGCCCCCCGAAACAGACGAGGCAGCGTTTGCGCAGCGGGTACTTGAGTTAATGACGCTGTATGAGTCCGGTGGTGAAAATCTTCTGATCGTTGGTACTGATGAACCCGTATACACAAGTTTGTTGCCTGGTTTCGCCTATCACCGTGAGTTGCTCGCAATGACCTACGCTGGATTGCCGCCGGCTGTGGTACTAAAAGCAGCCACCATCAACGGGGCAAACGCACTGGGTATTGATGACAAACTGGGTTCCATTGAATCGGGCAAGCTCGCTGATCTTGTTGTGGTAAATGGAAATCCCCTTGACGACATTAAGGCCGCGCGCAACATTCGCCTGGTAATCAAGGATGGCATGGTTCACGACCCGGAAGTGCTGCTTCGATCTGCTGAAGGAAAGATTGGACCTGTCGGGCCTGATGATCACGCGATGTGGGAACTGCAGGTCAGACCACTGCGGGAAAACGAGTAAAAATTACAATCAACGGTGTCAGGTTTATTTTTGATCGCAAGTAATAAACCTGGCACCACTGCTGCCCCATAAACTCATGACCAGCATTGATTCCGTGCTATCTCGGAAAATCGCGGCGTCTTCGCTTTCTACGTATCTGTACACGGCTACATAGCACAACCACTGAGACTGCCGCGCCTACGGATTCTGCGCAGCCCTCGTAGGAGCGGCATCTTGCCGCGAGTGCGCCATACTTAGCTCGTGCGGCTATCCCGTTCAACTTGCTGAGAAAGATTCATGTTTCTAACATAATTAAGTTGCCGGATTTACTTATTAGGCACCTTTTCTGTAGTGTCAATGAGGAGCCTGATGAGACAATTACCACCATAAAGCAATAGTCTCGTACACCTAATTTCGCGAGCACGATGTTTTGAGAAGCCACGTATTTACCAACACCGTTGTTGCCATCGTCGGCCTTGCATTTGCAGGGAGTGGTTTCGCGCAGATGGTCGACTCACAGGGTAAGCGTATCGATGCATTCATGGTAGATGAAGCACCGCTGCTGGATGGCGTTCTGGACGACGATGCCTGGGCGTTTGCGGCCGTTATTACGGACTTGTACCAGGTTACTCCGGAAGAATTCTCAAACCCGTCTGAAGACTCTCAGATATACGTGGTCTATACCAAGGATGCGCTGTACGTCGGCGCCCGATTCTACGATCGCGAGCCAGACAAGATTGGCGCACTCGTTTTGCGGCAGGGTGATTTCTCCTGGGGAGAGGACACGATCACAGTGATGGTCGATCCCCTGAACCAGGGTCGAAGTGGCTACGCTTTCGATCTCACGGCCAATGGCCTCAGGAACCAGGCGCTCTACCAGAATGTCACCAAGCAGAACTGGTCGTGGCAGGGAATCTGGCACGGAGAGGCCAGGATGGATGACCAGGGCTGGATTGCGGAGATTGAGATTCCGTTTAAGACGCTGTCCTTCGATCCTTCTAATGACGTCTGGGGGCTGAACGTTGGGCGGTATATCGGCCGTAAGACTGAGCAAATCGGCTGGACGTCGCGTAACCGTGACATGAATCCGTCTGCGTTCGGCGAAATGACCGGCATGTCCGGCGCCGAAAAAGGCATCGGGCTGGATGTAGTTCCCTCTGCACGGGTCAGCCAGACTAAAGATTTCGAAGCAGGCGTATCGACGGATTCGGTCGAGCCTGCAATCGACGTTTTTTACAAATTAACCTCGTCACTTACGGCGTCACTTACGGTGAACACGGATTTTTCGGGCACCAGTGCCGATGCACGCCAGATCAACCTGACGCGATTTGGCCTTTTCTTTCCGGAGCAACGCATCTTCTTCCTGCAGGACACCGACATCTTCGAGTTCGGCCAGATTGGTGGCCAGGATTTCGAGGATCCGTCGACCATTTCTCGGGTGGAACGAGAGAGTGGCCGGCCGTTCTTCTCGCGACGAATTGGTCTGAGTGGCGGCGGAGAAACCATCCCGATCGATTACGGTGGCAAGATCACCGGTCGGGCCGGCGGCTGGGAAATCGGCGCACTGGGCATTCGCCAGGAGCCGTTTCAGACGCTGGGTGCGAGTGATCTGTTTGTAGCCCGGGTTTCCCGAAATGTCTTCGAGGAATCCAGCGTGGGTTTCATTCTGACCAGCGGTGATCCGGACTCAGATCTTGACAATACGCTGGCTGGTGTTGATTTTCGCTATCTCAACACCCGGCTGTCGAGCGGTTCTACACTGGAGGGATCGGTTTGGTTCCAGCAGTCGGACACCGAGGGTGTCGACGGAGATGATGCAGCATACGGCATCAGTCTTCGTGTCCCGAGCGCGGAAGGATTGCGCTACGGGATCGCGTACAAGGAACTGCAGGAGAACTATTACCCGGCACTCGGATTTGTTAACAGAACGAACGTTTGGGACTTTACCGCGGACATCGGCTACACCTGGTTCCCGGCGGGCGGCTCCATCCAGCGGGTTTTCAGCGGCGTCGACTATCAACGAATAGAAACACTGGACAACCAGCTACAATCACAGCTCGTGTCAATTCGTGCACTTGAAGTTGTCAACGGCAGCGGGGATTCGATTAACTTTCATTACCAGTTGATCGACGAAGTGCTGGACGCACCCTTTGAGGTATCGGACGGCGTCATTATTCCGGTTGGCGAATATGCATTTAATCAGTACTGCATCAATGTCGGCACCGGGCAGCATCGCCGCATTGCCCTGGAGGGTTTCTACTGCGGTGGTGAGTTTTACGACGGCGATATCTCGGCGCCAGGCGCAGAAATTAACTGGCGTCCGAACGAACACTTCCGCTTTGGGTTTGGCTACCAACTAAGCGATATCGATCTTCCGTATGGCAGTTTCACGACGAAGCTGGCATC
>Ga0164313_10003311_pt1 | contig 14383 bp, 15 predicted proteins | sample GuaBasSedimGuay4_FD_113735 | JGI IMG/M metagenome (GOLD analysis project Ga0164313, IMG submission 113735) | Subseafloor sediment microbial communities from Guaymas Basin, Gulf of California, Mexico - Guay4, Core 4569-4, 0-3 cm | ecosystem: Environmental > Aquatic > Marine > Hydrothermal vents... | reverse complement strand
TGGTCGACCTACTTGAGTCAATGGAAATGATGGCTAAGATGGGAAACATCTCTGGTGTGGCCAAAATGATCCCAGGGCTATCTAAACTAGCACCTCAGTCAGAAGGAATGGAAGAGAAGCTTGAAATCTACAAGATTTTAATCTCGTCAATGACTAAAAGAGAACAAAGATCACCAAAGCTGTTAAACCTTCCTAAGAGAAAAGAAAGAATAATGAAGGGTTCAGGAAGAACTCCTCAAGAATTCAACGAACTACTTAGAAAGTTTGAACAAATGCAGAAACAGATGAAGAAAATCGGACAAATGATTAAATCTGGAAGAATGCCTAATCTAAACGACCTATCTAGAATGGGTGGCGGATTCTAATTAAAAAAGAAGTGTTAAGTAAAACTGCTTGACACTTCATTTTTTTTGCTATAATAAACCAGAGAGGAGCAATATGGTTAGTTTAAGACTTACAAGAATGGGTTCAAAGAAGAGACCCTTTTACAGAATAGTGGCAGTTGACTCTAGAAAAAAGAGAGATGGTAAATACATCGAACTTCTAGGTACATACAACCCACTAACTGGAGAGCACAAAATAAGAAAAGAAATCGCACTTAAATGACTTAACGAAGGTGCTAAACCTTCAGATACAGTCAGAGATCTATTTTCAAAAGATGGAATCATGAAAGAATTCCACGACTCAAAGAATGTTAAATAATTTAGCAGAGATTGGAACAATAGTTAACACTCATGGAATAAAGGGTGAGCTAAGATTTGCTCCAATAAATGATCAGTACTATGGGTACATCATTGTCGGTCAAAACATTTTAATAGGAGAAACATCTTATGAAGTTGAAAAAGTTAGGAATCATAAAAAATGAGAACTAGTAACTTTAAAAGGGTTAAACAATATTAATGATGTCGAATTTATGAAAGCTTCAAAAGTATTTGTTGATGAATCACTGATTCAAGACAGATCAATATTTGTAGACAGAGTAATAGGCTTCAAATGTTTTGAAAAAGATTTTGATTTAGGAATCGTTAAGGATTATTTTCAACAAGGTAAAAACTATTCATTAATTTTAGACCTGAATGGATATATCTATAACATTCCAGCTGTAGATGAGTTCATCGAATCAATTGATGAAGACAAGAAGATTGTTTTATTCAAAAGAGGCAAGGAATTAATAATAAATGAAAACTAAAATAAGCATTATTTCATTGTTTCCAGATTTTATTAAAACCATTGAAGAGCATTCTATTATAAAGAATGCATTGAATGCAGAATTACTGGAAATCGAAATATTAAATATTAGAGATTTTACAGATAATGGTCATGCTGATGACACTGTCTATGGCGGTGGAAAAGGTATGCTATTAAAAATAGAACCAATTGTCAAAGCTATTGAGAGTATAAAGTCTGAGGAGTCTTACGTAATATTACTAGGACCTAGAGGAAATAAGTTTAAGCAAGAAAAGGCTAAATCACTTTCTACTAAGAAGCACATTATATTAATAGCAGGTCATTATGAAGGTGTTGATTCAAGGATCAAACATTTCATTGATGAAGAGATATCAATAGGCGATTACATCCTCACTGGAGGAGAGATTGCTTCGTTGGTGCTATTAGATTCAATTACTAGGTTAATACCTGGTGTAATTAAAGTTGAATCACACACAAATGAAACATTTGAAAATGATCTTTTCGAAGAAGATCAATTCACAAAACCTGAAGTATTCAGAAAGCACTCAGTGCCTAAAGTACTACTAAGTGGTAATCATTCAGACATTTCTTCATGAAGAAGAAACAACAAAGTGAAGAACACTATAAACAATATACAAAGAGAGGAAAAATAATATGGGAATCAACCAAGATTTATTAAAATCAGTAACAGCATCACAAGGTAAACTAGTTCAAACAGAACTTAAAGCCGGTTTTACTGTTAAAGTATCAATTAAGATTAAAGAAGGTGCTAAAGAAAGAATCCAAATATTCGAAGGAATGGTAATTAAACTTTCCGGTTCAGGAATTTCAAAAACTTTTACAGTTAGAAAAAATTCATTCGGTATTGGAGTTGAAAAAACTTTCCTATTTAATTCACCAAATGTTACAAACATTGAAGTATTAAAAAAAGGTAAAGTTAGAAGAGCAAAAATCTTATACATGAGAGAGAGAACTGGTAAGTCAACAAGACTTGCAGAAAAACAAGTTCAAATCGCTAAAAAAACAAAAAAAACTAACCAAAGCAAACCATCTGTTGCAGCAGCTCCTAAAAAAGAAGCTCCAAAAACAGAACAAAAATCTGACTCAAAAGAGTAGAAAACAATAATTAAAAAGACCAAAATGGTCTTTTTTTTATTACATTTTTTCATATAATATAAATGAGGTAACCCTCACATATAAAATAATTTATATTCAATAATATTTTTGAATATCTATAAGAAAGATATAAAAAAGACATATGTCAAAAATTAACGTTAAATCAGAGATAGGAAAACTTAAAAAAGTTCTTCTACATAGACCTGGAGCAGAAACAGAAAACATGACTCCGGACACTTATGAAGAACTCCTATTCGAAGATGCATTCTTCATGCACAAAGCGCAAGAAGAACATGATGCATTCGCATCAGTGTTTACAACACAGGGAGTTGAAGTTGTTTATATAGAACAATTAATCGCTCACGTCTTTACAGACAACAAAACAGCAAAAGCTAGATTCCTAAAACAATTTACAATTGAAGCCGGAATTGAAACTACATCATCAATCTTTGCAAGAGTAATGAAATATTACGAATCATTTGATTCAGATTTCAATTCTAACAAAGAACTTGTTGACAAGATAATTGCAGGAGTAAGGTTCACGGATCTTCCAGAAACTGGAACACCAACATTAGGAGAAATGACTTACGATGAATTATTCGTACTTCCACCAATGCCCAACCTATTATTCCAAAGAGACCCATTTACAACAATCGGAAACGGAATTTCACTTCATACAATGAAGAAATTCACAAGAAAAAGAGAAACTATTTTTGCAGAGTACCTATTTGAGTACCATGCAGACTTCAAAGGAACAAAAAGATACTTTGATAGATACGAACCGAACGCAACATTAGAAGGTGGAGATATTATGATCCTTTCTGACGAAGTTATCGCAGTTGGTATCTCAGATAGAACATCAGCTGACGCTGTTGAAAAATTAGCACAGAATATTTTTGCTGATAAATCATCGTCAATCAAAACAATCTATGGTATTGATATTCCTAAAGGAAGAGCTTGAATGCACCTTGATACTGTATTCACACAAGTTGATATTGATAAATTTTCAATTTTCTCAAACTACAGGTTTGATATCTACAAAATTACAAAATCTACATCAAAAACATCAGTTTTAAAAACTGAAAAACTAAACAAATCAATCGATGCAATCATGAAAGATGTATTCGGTAAAAAAGTTAAGCTATTCCATTGTGGAAACAAAGACCCACTTATTTCATCGAGAGAACAATGAAATGATGGATCTAATGTTTTAGCAATAGCACCAAACGAAATCATCGCATACGATAGAAACTATGTTACTAACGAAATGATGAAAAAAGCTGGAGTTATTGTTCACGAAATACCATCTTCAGAACTATCTAGAGGTAGAGGTGGACCAAGATGCATGTCAATGCCCCTTGTAAGAGAAGACATCTTTGGAGACGCTAAAAAAGCAGCAGCAAAGAAATCTGTTAAAAGAGCTATGGCTAAAAAGTCAACAGCAAAACCAACAGCTAAAAAAACAACAGCTAAAAAAGCAGTAGCTAAAAAAGCACCTGCTAAAACAGCAAACAAAAAATAATTTGTAACACATAAGAAAGAGAAGGTACAATTATGGCATTTAACTTAATTGGTAAATCACTAATTTCTGATCACAACTGAAGTACAGAAGAAGTAAGACATGTTCTAAACATGTCTCACGATCTTAAAAAAGCTAAGTACGCAGGGATTGATCATAAATCACAAAAATTAAACAAGTCTATTGCAGTCATTATGCAAAAAGACTCTACTAGAACAAGATCAGCATTTGAAACAGCTGCTTTTGACCTAGGATTAAACGTAACTTACATTGGTCCACAAGGATCACAAATTGGTAAGAAAGAATCTATGGAAGATACTGCTAAAGTATTAGGTAGATTCTATGACGGTATAGCATTCAGAGGATCAGCACAGTCTGATATCGATACACTTGCAGAACACGCAGGAGTTCCAATTTGAAATGGACTATCAGATCAATGACACCCTACACAAATGTACGCTGACTACTTAACAGTTCTTGAGAACTTCGGTAGAACAGATGTAAAATTTGTTTATTATGGTGACGCAAGAAATAACATGGGAAATTCACTAGCAATTTTCACAGCTCATATGGGAGGTCACTTTGTTGCAGCAGCACCTAAAGAACTTTGACCTGAAGCTGAAGTTATTACTATAGCAAAAGAAATCGCTAAACACACAGGAGCAACAATTGAATTCACAGAAGACCCAATCGCTGCTGCTAAAGATGCTGACGTTATTTATACTGACGTTTGAGTATCAATGGGTGAAGCAGATTCAGTATGAGAAGAAAGAATTAAGCAACTTAAGCCTTATCAAGTAAACTCAGAAATAATGGCGCAGGCTCAACCTAGAGCAATATTCCTACACTGTCTACCAGCATTCCACGATACAAAGACTGTAATAGGTCAAGAGATCAAGGAAAAATTTGGACTTGACTCAATGGAAGTAACTGACGAAGTATTTAGATCAAAACAATCAAAAGTTTTTGATCAAGCTGAAAACAGAGCACACTCAATTAAAGCAATCATGCTTTCAACACTTGGATACTAATCACTGATTAATATTTAATATTTTCGTAAAAAGAGCTAACGCTCTTTTTTCTTTATTTCTTAGCAAATATTGTTATAATATATGAGTATTTAAGAAAGAAAACAACTAAAATGACAAATTCAACAATTAAAAAATTTACAGCTGATATTAAAAACAATACTAGAAAATGGTTTATTGCTACAGAGCATAAGTCTAAGTGACATACACTTGTCGCTGAGATCTTTGCAGCATTCCTATTCACACTAGCGATGATTTGATATTCAGTCTTGTACACAGGTTCAATAGGAACTGCCCCAAACGCAAACAATGGGATATTTGCAGTAATACATCAAGTACACATACTTAATGCATTATGAATTGGACTAGTACTATACGTAGTATCTAAACTATTCCCTAAAATCGGAGCTCATGGAAACATCTTTGGCTCATGAGTAGTATGAAGTAGAGGAGAAGAAACAGCTAAAAGAGCCGCATGAAGATCATTCGGAGCTCTAATAGGTGGTATTGCCGCAGGATGAGCATTATTCGGAATGTCTCAAGCCTCAGGTTCATGAATAGATGGAACATCGACTCTTGGAGCATTGTCTCCTAGATGAACAGGTTTCTGACATATCAATGGTGAAACAGTTAAAATGTTCCAACTTGATCAAATCTTCGGAGCATCACAAGAACATATGTGAGATTGAACATTCTTGTTCATCCAATTCTTCGGAATTGTATTCTATGCTTGATCAGTATGATTCGGTAACTCATATATCACTAAAAAGAAAATGAGTAAAGGAAAAACAGACCTTTCAAGGTTCGCATTGTTCACAGTAGTGACATTGTTAACACTTCACACAACAACTTATGTATTGAACATACCAAGACTGATAGGACCAGCAATGGTTACTTGAATAATGGGTGGATCAATGAATGCCGTAATAGGAACATTCATGCAAGTAATAATGATTGCAATAATCTATGGAGCTGTAGTAAGACACCAAAGATTAAAACATGTCAAAAAAATCAAACCAACATGATTCTTATTTAGAACTAAGAACTCACCGTACTGAAATGAATTCGATTTCAAAGGTACAACTGAACTTGTTGAATAATTAAAAATTAAGGACTCTATAATGTCCTTTTTTTTATATAATTAAAGGGTATTTATACGCAATATATTTAATCAAAAAGGAGAAAAAAATATGTCAAGAATAGTAGTAGCGCTTGGTGGAAATGCCCTAGGTAACACACCAGCAGAACAAAAAGACGCAGTTAAAATAACTGCATCAACTATTACAGACCTGATCGAACAAGGACACGAAGTTGTTGTTGGTCATGGTAACGGTCCACAAGTTGGAATGATTTCATTAGCATTCGACGAAGCAGGACAGTCAAACGATAAAGTTCCTTACATGCCATTAGCATGTGCAGGTTCTATGACACAAGGTTACATTGGATTAGACTTACAACAAGCAATCAAAAATGAACTTTCATCGAGAGGGATCAACAAAGATGTTGTATCACTAATAACAGAGGTTGAGATTTCAGAATCTGACCCTTCATTACAAAACCCTTCAAAACCAATTGGTTCATTCTATACTGAAGAAGAAGCGAAAGCTCTTGCTGCAGATAAAGGTTGAACTGTTGCTGAAGACTCAGGTAGAGGATGAAGAAGAATGGTTCCATCACCTAAACCAGTAAACATTATCCAGAAAGACGTTATTGTAACTCTTTTAGAAGCAGGTAAAGTTGTAATCGCTGGTGGAGGTGGAGGAATTCCAACTCTTATCAAGGATGGTCAAATGACTTCAGTAGATGCTGTAATCGATAAAGATTTCACAACTCAAAAAATAGCTGAATTAATTAATGCAGACACATTCATGATTGTTACTGCAGTAGACGGTATAGCTGTCAACTATGGTAAAGAAAACGAAAGATGACTAACAACACCTTCAATAGCTTTCTTAGAAGAAAGAATTGCAGGAGGAGAATGACCAGCGGGATCTATGATGCCTAAAGTTATTGCCGCAGTTAATTTCGCTAAAACTGGTGAAGATAAAGAATCTATCATTACTTCATTAGAAATGGCTAAAAAAGCAGCTGAAGGAACAGCTGGAGCTAGAATTAAACTTTCAAACGAAGAAGTTTAATATCCAACTAAAAGACTCATTAGAGTCTTTTTTTTATATAATTAGAGTATGAAAAATACAAGAGATTTAATATACGCAGTATTATTCCTAAAAGGAAAAGCAGGCTCAACAGCCATTGAACTTTCTGACACATTAAAGATCGATTTGAAAGATGTTAATGACATTCTTGAAAAGATGTCAAGTGATGAAGGTGCGATTGTTCTTAAACAATCAGGAGACAAGTTCCGTCTAGTTGTATCAGCAGATGTATCTGACCTGTTGAACGAAACTGTAGATAAAGAAATGAAAGTTAAACTTTCAAAATCAGTAATGGAGACATTAACTATTATTGCTTATAAACAACCTACAACAAAACCAGATGTAGAAAGAATTAGAGGAGTAGCTTCAGAGTACGCATTCCATAAACTAATTGAATTTGGTTTGATTGAATCAAACAGCAAATCAGATTTACCTGGACAACCTAATCTGTTTACAACAACACAAGACTTTTTGGAATTGTTTGACATCACTAATATAAATGATTTACCTGAATTTGAACAAGTTCAAGAAATCACAAAAGAGATGACACTATTCGGGATGGATGAGTAATATGAAACCAGAAAGAATACAAAAGATAATATCAAACTATGGTCAATTCTCTAGACGTCAAGTCGAAGACTTTATAGTTAAAGGACTTGTTAAAGTCAATGGAGAAACAGCAACACTTGGAGATAAAGCAACAATAGATGATGCTATAACTGTAAAAGGTAATAGAATCACATTCAAGACAAGACATGACTACTATGTACTGAATAAGCCAAAAGGTTATATTTGTGCAAGAGAAGACAAAATGGGAAGAACAGCGGTATCACTAATAGATAACCCGCAGAAGAGAAACTTATTCACAATAGGAAGACTCGATGTTGGAACGACAGGACTAATCATCATAACTTCAGATGGAGAACTAGCAAACAGAATTAATTCACCAAGTTCAAAAATCAAGAAGACATACTTAGTGTGAGTAAATACATTGATTTCAAAAGCAGATCAAATTAAACTTCAAAAAGGAGTTACATTAGCAAATGGGTACACAACACAACCACTTGCAGGGTTCAAACCGCTATCATTCGGAGACAATGAATCATCATTCAAGATGGTCTTAACCGAAGGTAAGCAGAACCAAATTAAGAAAATGTTCCAAGCATTGGATTCAGAGGTAATTAACCTTAAGAGAGTTCAAATTGGACAAATGAAAATTGATAGTTTACCAACTGGTCAATACGCAAAATACACAAAAGAAAAATTATTCCAATTACTTGGAATCACATAGAAAGAACAAAGGAAATATAATATGCCAGGAATAGCAGTAGTCGGAACTCAATGAGGAGACGAAGGAAAAGGAAAGATTTCGAATCTTTTATCAAATAAAGCTGACTTAGTAGTCAGATACCAGGGAGGAAATAACGCAGGTCATTCAATTCAATTTGATGGAAAAAGATTTGCTTTACACTTACTTCCTTCTGCAATATTTAATCCAGATGTTAAAAATGTTTTAGCTAATGGAGTTGTCGTTGACCCAATGGGACTAATGACTGAAATCAAATCTATTAGAGAACAAGGAATTACAGAATTTCAATTGTTCATTTCAGATAGAGCACACATTGTTATGCCTTATCATGTAATACTTGATGGTATGCAAGAAGAATTTAGACAAGCAAGAATAATAGGTACTACAAAAAGAGGTATCGGTCCTGCTTACACTGATAAAGCAGAAAGAATAGGAATCAGAACTATAGATCTATTCGATGATGCTTTATTGAAATCATTAATACATGACAATGTTTATATCAAAAACAAGATGCTTGATATTTACGAAGCTGAAGGTGTTAATGTTGTTGACGCTTATGAATCAGCATTAGTTAAAGTTAAGGGAAAAGATGCTGAAGCTTATGACAAGTTAAAATCAGTCCTTGTAAACAATAGAATTTCTGAAGATAGAATCTTTGAACTTGCTATTGAATATAGAGATTTCTTAAAGCCATATGTTACTGATACATCAGTTATGATATTTGATGCACTTCAAAATAACGAAAATGTATTATTTGAAGGAGCACAAGGTGTTCTGTTATGTCTTGATCACGGGACTTATCCATTTGTTACATCATCATCACCAACATCATCATCAGCACCACTTAATGCTGGAATACCTGCTTCTTCGATAGAGAAGACAGTCGGAATTGTGAAAGCATATTCAACAAGAGTTGGAGCAGGAGCGTTCCCTACAAAATTTGATGATGAGATTTCAACACAAATTAGAGAAGTTGGACGTGAGTTTGGAACAACAACTGGTAGACCTAGATTAGTTGGTTGATTTGATGCAGTCCTAGTAAGACATGCAGCAAGAACTTCTGGCCTAACAGATCTTTCAATCATGTTGCTTGATGTTTTATCAAATATTGAGACAATAAAAATCTGTAATTCTTATACAGTTAATGGAAAAGAGGTATTCAATGTACCTGCTGGTGAAACAGATTTCAATTCAGCAACTCCTAACTACATCGAATTACCTGGTTGAACAGAAGATATAACTGGAATTGAAAAATTTGACGACCTTCCTGAAAACGCAAAAGCGTATGTTAGAAAAATCGAAGAATTAACAAAAGTTAAAGCATCGATAGTATCAGTTGGACCTGATAGAGCTCAAACAATCATTTTAAACGAAATTTGATAATTAAAGAACTACGGTTCTTTTTTCTTTGCTAAAAATTGAAGGTATAATTATATTATGATAAAAAGATATACAACACCAGAAATGCTACAGATATGATCTGAGCAAAATAAATTTAATTCTTTTCTAAAAGTTGAACTTGCAGCTGCAACAGCTTTCAATAAAACAGGAGTAATTCCTAAATCTGATTTACAAAAATTAATCAAGAAGTCAAAGTTTAGCTTATCAAGAATTCACACACTTGAGAAGACTCTTAAACATGACGTGATAGCGTTTACAAGAGCTGTCTCTGAATCACTAGGTCCAGAAAAGAAATGAATACACTATGGATTAACATCTACTGATGTAGTTGACACTGCTTATGCACTACAACTAAAAGAAGCGAATGTTATTCTTAAAGCTAAGTTAATGAAGTTCACTAATGTACTTAAAATGAATGCTCGAAAGTACGCTAATGTTCCTACAATAGGAAGAACACATGGTGTTCATGCTGACATCACATCATTCGGTCTTAAATGAGCAAACTGATATGACGAAATGCAAAGAAACATCACAAGATTTGCTAACGCAGCATCACAAGTTGAAACAGGAAAAATCTCAGGAGCAGTTGGTAATTTTGCTAATACACCTCCTAGGATTCAAAACCTTGTTTGTAGAGAACTAAAAATTAACTCTGCAAAGATTTCAACACAAGTTCTTTCTAGAGATATTCATGCAGAATATATTACTGCAATCGCAATGGTTGGTAATACTATTGAAAAAATAGCTACTGAAATTAGACACTTACAAAGAACAGAGGTTAGAGAAGTAGAAGAATCATTTGGCAAAGGTCAAAAAGGTTCATCAGCAATGCCACATAAAAGAAACCCAATTACATCTGAAAACATGACTGCAACAGCAAGAGTTTTAAGATCATATGTGATTCCTATGATGGAAAACAATACACTTTGACACGAGAGAGACTTAAGTCACTCTGCTGTCGATAGAATAATAATTCCGGATGCAACAACACTGCTAGATTACATGCTAACAAGATACACAACTACTTTAAAAGAGCTAGTTGTTAATAAAAAACAAATGCTCAAAAACATTTATCTAACAAACGGAGTTATATTCTCACAAAGAGTACTAACATCTCTAATAGATAAAGGTATGGCAAGAGAAAAGGCATATGATATTGTTCAACCAATAGCAATGATCGCCTTTGATAACGATGAATCATTCCAAGAATTATTATTAGAGTCAAAAATAATTATGAAAACTCTAACAAAAAAAGAGATTGATAAATTATTTGATATCTCATTCTATATGAAGAATGTCAATTACATACTTAAACAAACTGGTATAAAAAAATAAGGAGTAATCCTTATTTTTATTTATCTAAAGTATTTATTAAGATAATCTCCGACTCCACCATCAGTGTTATCTAAATCTGTAGTGTCATTTCCGAATGCCTTTACAAAATTGCTTGCATTCTTCATTGCAACACCATGAGCCGCTTCGGCCAACATTTCGATATCATTTGTACCATCTCCGAAAGAGATCGTTCTAGATACAGGTATGTTGTAGTATGAAGCAATCTGCTTCATTGCATTAGCTTTACTTACTGATTTATGATTAATTTCAAGAAGACTTATATCTTTTTCTTCATAATTTCATATTCTTAAAGCGAATGCATGACCATAGTATCTTTTAAGTTTTTGTACTAGATTAATAGCATCATCATGTTTCAGTTTAAGCTTTATAGTAACGGCTAATGGATTTTGTTTAATATCTTCAGCAGTTTCAATAATCTTAAGTCCCATATCTCCATCAATGTGGAAGAAGTTGAAAAACATATCGTCTTCTTTATTGATTACATATGTATCTTCAAGCAATTCAACAATAGCATTTTCATATAGATCTCTAGGAATCATATCTCTGATCATTTTTTTAACCAAATATCTATTTAGTGTTGTTTGAACAGGTACGAACCCCTTATCTGTAGGATTATGGATGTAACTTCCGTTGAAGTTCCCAATAACTGTTTCCAATCCCAATGTTTCATAGATTACCTTAGTATCTCTTCAAGGTCTTCCTGTGATAATTGCGATTTCATGTCCTTTTTCTTTAAGTTCTTTTATTACTTTAACATTACCTTCGTGTATGTCTTCGAAATGTGCGATACCTTCTTTTGGTTCTTTAAGAAAAGTCCCATCCAGGTCAATACAAATCAATCAGTTATTTCTTTTTAACATTCTTTCCATTATAGTCCCATCTTTCTTTTGATATCATTTACAATTTTTTTTGCATCGTTCTTAACGGCTTCAAGATTCTTATTGAGTTCTTCAGTGATCTGTTCATCAGATATTTTTGAGAATTTCTCTTGTAATGGAATTAAAGTTTCATTAATTTTTGTAGAAACAACTTCTTTAAATTCACCATAGTTAAGATCTTTCAATTCTTCAGAAGCATCTTCAATTGTTTTATCAGATAACGCTGCAAAAATAGTAATTAGATTTGATACACCAGGCTTATTTTTTTTATCAAAGTAAACTTTGTTCTCTGAATCAGTAACAGCTGCTTTAATTTTTGAAACAACTGTAGCTTCATCATCAAGTAGAAAAATTGTATTGTTTGAATCGATATCAGTTTTAGACATTTTGTTCTCAGGATTCTTTAGAGCCATTATTCTATGACCAATATCTCCTGTAAGAGTTTGTGGAAGTTTCATTTCAGTTCCATATCTATTATTCATTCTTTCGACTATATTCCTAGCAAGCTCAAGGTGTTGTTTTTGATCGTCTCCGACTACAACTCCTTCAGCATTATGCAATAGAATATCTGCTGCCATAAGTACAGGGTATGTAAGTAGTCCAGTAGGTACAGTTTCAGTCCCGTTATCAGCTTTAACTGTTTTATCTTTGAACTGAGTCATTCTACTTAATTCACCAATAGATGTATTAACAAGTAGAAGATACATAAGCTCTTCATGTCCTGTGACCTTAGATTGTACAAATAACTTTGTTTTATTTGTATCGATACCACTGGCTAGATACAACTTAGAAATATTGATTACGTTTTGTCTTAAAACATCTGGATCAATTTTAATAGTTAATGCATGTAAGTCAGCGACAAAAGCATAGACATCATTGTCCTCTTGCTTCTTAACTAAGTTTTTGATTGAACCGATGTAGTTACCTAGAGTTAGGTTACCAGTTGCTGTTATTCCTGCTACTATTTTCATTTTTTATTCTCCGTTGGTTTTGATGTATTTTTATTACCTTCGAATTTCTTGTTTCCTTGTTTTTTATCGTGTCTCTTTTTGTCAGGTCTGTTATTATTCTTGTTGTCAGATTTGTTCTTGTTGTCAGATCTATTCTTGTTGTCAGATCTATTATTGTTGTGATTTCTTTTTTGTTGACCATTTCTATTATTGTGTCTATTGTTTTGAACTGGCTTAGGTTTGATCTTAGGATCTTCTAGTTCTTCACCAAGTGTCATAATGATTGGAGTAACAATAGGATTTATTTTTTTATGTTCAAATATTACTTGTTCGACAGCAATTTTAATTGTTGACTTTAAAGCACTGTAAGTTATTTTTTGAGTTTCTTTGTAGAACTTTTGAAGAGCGATTAATACTTCATTTTCAACTAAGGAAATTAATTTTGCATTGTTTCTTTCTCTCATGATTCCTTTTGAAGAGAACTTAGGATTGATAATAATCTTATTTTCTTTAGCATCAACACCAACAGTTATTGTAACCATTCCATTCTTTGACATAACAAGTCTATCTTGTATTACTTTGTGAGATTGTCCTGATAATGATGTTTCATCAACAAAAATATCTTCTGCATGAACTCCACCATCTTTAGTAACGATTCCGTTTTCTAGTCTTAATCTACCACCATTATTTAAGATGAAGATATTTTCTTCTTTAATTCCAGCTGCAACACCAATTTTCTTGTGTTCAACTAACATCTTAGTTTCACCGTGAATGGGGAAGAAGTAATCTGGCTTAAATAAGTCAATCATTCATTCTAATTCAATTTTAGAAGCGTGCCCTGAAGCATGGATCTTTGGATTAACCGAACGGTCAACAATTGAACATCCTTGCTTAAGTAAACTATTAGTTACTCTTTCTACACCTTCTCAGTTACCTGGGATGGCAGAAGAGGCGAATACGATCTTATCATCGTGTCTAATCTTAACTTCTTTATGAACTCCTCTTGATATCTTAGATAAAGCAGCATTTGGCTCACCTTGTGTACCTGTACAAATGATTACTATATCAGTATCAGTAGATCTTTTAAGTTCTTTACCTTCAACAAAGAAGTTGTCTGGTAAATTGATGTATTTGATTCTTTGGGAAATCTTAACGACTTTCTCCATTGATCAACCAAATATAGCAACTCTTTTATTATTCTTAATAGCAGCATTTATAATTTCTCTAACTCTATTAACGTTAGAAGCAAATGTAGCTACGATTACTCTACCTTTAGCAGTTCTTATTTCAAATCGACAGCTTTAGATACTTCTTTCTCAGAAATTGAGTAATCATTTACTAATGAAGATGTTGAATCTGATAATAGAAGTGAAACTCCTTTGTTACCAAGCTTGGCCATCTTAGGGATGTCAGCTTTAGCACCTACAGGTGTCATATCGAATTTGAAGTCACCAGTTGTAACTACAGTACCATGATCTGTTT
>Ga0164313_10003310_pt1 | contig 14388 bp, 11 predicted proteins | sample GuaBasSedimGuay4_FD_113735 | JGI IMG/M metagenome (GOLD analysis project Ga0164313, IMG submission 113735) | Subseafloor sediment microbial communities from Guaymas Basin, Gulf of California, Mexico - Guay4, Core 4569-4, 0-3 cm | ecosystem: Environmental > Aquatic > Marine > Hydrothermal vents... | reverse complement strand
CCACCCGGGTCATCCGGGATACGCCGCAGCCATTGTTCCATGGCCTGTGCATCTTCTTCTGACCAGTTCTGCTCCATTTCAGATTCAGATGGCTCGCTATTTTCTTCACTTTCTTGTTGCTCATCCGATTCTTCATCACTTTGCTCGCCATCCTGCTGGTCCTCAGATGACTCTTCTTCACCCTGCTCGCCTTGCTCTGATTCATCACCGGATTGTTCTTCAGAAGACTCACCATCCTGGTTTTCCTGATCCTGTTGTTCCTGCTCCTGCTTCATCTGCTCAACCAGGTCACGATTGAAAATGGCATCTTCCATTCCAGGCTCCAGGGCCAGTGCAGCGTCATAGGCAGCTATGGCTGCTTCAAATTCCCCTGCCTGGGCCAGGGAGTTACCCCGGTTGTAATGGCTATCCAACTCATCCAGCTGAGACCAGGACTGGCCTGCCCGGACAAAATCACCACTGCGATAAAATGCTTCGCCGGCGATTGCAGGATCCTTTGCCAGTACCGCCGCGTCAGCGGGGCGTTCCTGCCCCAGGGCGGTCTGGGCCTGCTGGTCTTTGCTGTACCAGAGATCCTCCCACAAACCCGCTTTTGCATCAGTGCTAAACAGTAAACCCGGCAATATCAACAGCGGTAGCACGAATAACAAGCCACGCCGGAAGCTGAATGCTACAAATGGCAGCAAGATCAATACCAGCCATGGGCCGGCATCTTTCCAGCGCTCACCCAGAGCATCCTCTTTAAGTGCAAACTCATTGCCTTCAACCGCAGCCCAGGCTGAAACTGTAGAGCTGCCTGCTGTCAGTTCTGAGTATTTTCCACCGCCGGCACTGGCAATGGCCTGCAAGGCATCGCGTTGCAGACGCGCGACCACGATATTGCCTTTTGAGTCGCTGACAAAACCATCACCACTGGGAATCGGTGCACCCTGTACCGTGCCAACAGCCAGGACCGAGGTATATATACCCTGTTTCGACAATTTTTCCGCGACACTGGTCGCTGCACTGCTACCGCTATCGGCAATCAGCAAAATCTCACCACGGGCCATACCGGAACGCTTCAGCAACTCGGCTGCGAGTTCCAGCGCCCGGTCAGGACGGCTACCGGAAACCGGAATCACGTCTGGACGTAACGCCGGCAACATATTCCTGATGGTATTGGTATCACTGGTCAACGGCGAGACAACAAATGCATCGCCGGCATAAGACACCAGGCCGGTCTGGCCCTCCAATGCCTCATCGAGCATATCAGACAGCCTGAAATGGGCCTGGGTCAGGCGGTTGGGTTTCAGGTCTTCTGCCAGCATAGAAAGTGATAAATCCAACACCAGTACACGTGCATCACGGGAAGAGAATGAGTTGTCCGGTAGTTTTTGCCAGCTCGGTCCCGCCAGCGCGAGAGCGGCAACCATCCACACAAAGCCTGCAAACCAGGGTCCAAAACGGGACGGCCTGGCCGCCGCATCACCGACACTCAACCAGCGTAACAAATGGGCATCACAAATCTTGTTCCAGTCACCTGAAGCTCGACGCAAATGGCGCCACATCAAGGGCAAAATGACCGCAAGCGGCAACAGGGCAAGCCACAGGGGCCGGATAAAATGCAAAGGAAGCGCGTCCATCATGAGGTTTGCGGCCTGAATGCAAACGGCCGAATCGAATACAGCGCCGCCAGCAGGGCAAGCACATAAGCAAGCCCCATTGGCCAATAGAACAGTTCATCTACAGGACGGATGATTTCAACGTCACTCTCAACTGGTTCAAGCTCATCCAGGATTTCATATATTTTTTCCAGACCCTTGGCATCACGTGCTCTGAAGTAGCGCCCGCCGGTCTGCTGTGCAATAGTACGCAAGGTCTCTTCATCAAGGTCTGCAGACGGGTTGACCACACGGCTGCCAAAAAAGTCCTGCACCATCATTTCATCCGCACCAACACCTACCGTATACACCGTAAGGCCGTCACGGGCAGCAAACTCAGCGGCCTGTAAGGGCTGTACTTCACCGGATGTGTTGGCACCATCGGTTAACAATACCAATACCCGGTCAGATGCCGCGTCATCCCGTAGCCGTTTGACCGCGAGGCCAATGGCATCGCCAATGGCCGTTTCCCGACCGGCAAGACCTATTTCCGATTCATCCAGCAATGTAGCCGTTGTCTCGGTATCAAAGGTTAACGGGGTCTGCAGGTATGCCCGGCTACCAAAAAGGATCAGGCCGACTCGGTCACCATGACGTCGCTGGATAAACTCGCCTGCAACTTTTTTCACCACTTTAAGACGATTGACAGCGGTCTTTTTCAGAATCATGTCCTGGGTATCCATACTGCCGGATATGTCCACCGCCAACAGCAAATCACGCCCGCTCACTGGCAGGCTCTCAATCTCCCCGATCCATTGTGGTCGTGATGCTGCCAACAACAATAGTAACCAGACCAGTGCCGCGACCAGGGCCAGCCAGGGCCTGCGCATCCAACCCGCTTTACCGCCGGCCATTGCCGAGAACCACGGTACACGTAATGCCTGCAAATCACCCGATGGTGATGCCGGCATTAATAAACGCAATAACCAGGGCACCGGTGCCAGCAGCAGCAACCAGGGCCATGCGATGGTAAAACCGGTTGTGAGGATTTCTTCAGCCATGTTGCCTGATCCAGAAACGGGTTAGTTCAGACATCAATTCGGGGTCAAACCGTGGTGCAGGATCATACGGGCCGGATGCCAGCACACTGAGTGATTCCGTTGACTGTATTTTTTTCATCTTGTCAGTCAGAAAATCTACCCAGTCCTGTCCGGCCAATGCTGCACATTGCTGCCCGGGGAAGGCTCTCAACGCGACCAGCTTGAATATGCGATTGAGTGTGGACAGGTAAGCCTGGGGATAGCGCCCCGGATCGATCGTTGAATTCAAATGATCAACCCAACCCAGCATCTGTTTGCGTCGCTGATGAACCCTGTAACGCGCAAGTACACGACGACCCAGCCAGCCCAGCAATATTAATAATAACAATGCCAATATCCACCAGCCAGGTGCTGGCGGCCACCATGATACGGCCGCTGCCCCGTGAATATCCTTAAGTTGCGATAACAGGTCCGGGTTCACGTTCCGCGCCCTACTAACATGCGCAACTCACGACCCAATACATCCACCGGGTCATCCGTGGTCTTCAACACCATCCAGCCGCACTTATGACGCTGAAACATACGTCGTGGTATATCTCCGTGCTCCGCACTCATCCGGTCAAACTGGTTTCGTGATGTCGCGCGGTGGGTATCGAGCATCGAGCTGTGCTCGCCGTCGGAAATCGGAAATCTTCCTGTGGGAAGAAACTGTTCTGCAGGATCCATAACCTGGCAACCAATCACATCATTGTGCTGTCGTAAGCGTGACAGGTGACGGTGACATTGTTCGTCCAGGTTGAAGAAATCGCTAATGATCAATACTAAACTGCCCGGTCGCACAGTGTGCCGGACACGTTCCAGCGATACCGATAGATTTTCATGGCCTTGTTTCACCGACTCCGGATTTAACCAGTCCACCAGGCCCTGGATAACCCGCATGGCACCCCGGCGACCACCGGCAGGGCGTAATTCACGGTGCTGGTCAGAAGCGAATAAAAACGCGCCTATCCGGTCCCCCCGACGCACCGCAGCCCAGGCTACGGCTGCAGCCAGGTGTCCTGCAGCAACAGATTTAAGTCGTGTTCGGGTACCAAAATACAAACTGGAGCTGGCATCGACTACCACCAGTACCGGCCGTTCACGCTCTTCCTGAAATATCTTCGTATGCGGTTTACCAGTGCGCGCGGTCACACGCCAATCCATGTTGCGAATATCATCACCGGGCAGGTAGTTTCGGGACTCGACAAAATCCACACCACGACCACGGAAACGTGAGCGGTAAGCGCCGGCAAGTGCGGAAACAGAAGGCCGGTGCATCGGCAGGCTTAACGCATTGCAGCGGGGCTTCAAAGCAATTAGTTCGGAGGCACTTAAATGAATGCCATCTCCTGGTAAAACGTCTGTCACGGAACAGGAACCAGGTCCAGCAAGCGGTTGACCAGTTCGTCCACGGTCACTCCATCTGCCTCAGCTTCGTAAGAAAGCAGTACGCGATGACGCATGATTTCATGAATCACCGCATGAATATCATCCGGTGAAACAAAATCACGACCATCCATCCAGGCCCGTGCACGTGCACAACGATCCAGTCCTATCGTGGCTCTCGGGCTTGCACCATAGCTGACCAGGCGACCCAAACTCTCATCCCATTTACCCGGGTCGCGTGTTGCCAGCACCAGTTGTACGATATATTCCTGCAGCGCGGGTGCCATGTGCAGATCCAGCACCTGCCTTTGTGCGGTAAATACCTGTTGCTGAGTCACCACTGTCTTCGGGGCGGTTTTGCTACCCAGCTCATCACGTGCCTGGCCGCGTGCGAGTTCAAGAATATCCTGTTCTGACTTCGCGTCCGGATAGACAATAGAAACATGCATCAGGAAACGGTCCAGCTGAGCTTCGGGTAAGGGATAAGTGCCTTCCTGCTCGATTGGGTTCTGCGTGGCCATCACCAGGAACAGCGGTGGCATCTGGTATGTAACCCTGCCCACGGTAACCTGGTGTTCGCCCATGGCCTCCAGCATCGCCGACTGGACTTTGGCCGGTGCACGGTTGATCTCATCGGCAAGAATCATATTGTGAAATATCGGGCCCTGCTGGAATTCAAAGGTGCCTTCCTGCTGTCGGTATATTTCGGTGCCCGTGAGATCGGCAGGCAACAGATCGGGGGTAAACTGAATTCGGTGGAAATCACCTTCAATTCGTTCTGCCAACACCTTGATAGCCGTCGTCTTGGCAAGACCCGGTGCACCCTCGACCAGCAGGTGGCCATTGCAAAGCAGGGCCATTATCAAGCGCTCCATCAAGCGTTCCTGTCCGATAATGAGCTCGTTGGCTACCTTGCTGAGTTCTTTAAATGCAGCGCGCTCCGGGTGCGGCGATGTTTCGATTTGTGGTTTTTCTTCGACTGATTCCATTGCTTAAGCCTGCTGTTGCCACTCCAATAGCGGAGCTGTTTGATTTATAGGTACGATTAGGTGCTTTTTCAACCGTTTATCCTCTCTAAAAAAGATTTAAAATGGCAGTGTCATTGGTCATGAACAGGAAATCTGAAAAATCGCGGCGAGGCGCCTCTCCTACGCAATTGCACACTGTTGAAGTCTGCTGTCGGAGGCGCGCCCCACGGCGATTGCGCACGTTATTCTCAATAATCCTGTGGATCAACATCCACCGCCCAGCGCACCTTGCGTGCTGAAGGTACTTTGGGAAGCTGTAACACCCATTGATCAAGCTGCCGGTGCAGCGTCAACCGCCTGGCTGCCTGCACCAGCAAATACCATCGTGTACGCCCGCTCCGGCGCTCCATCATGGCCGGGAAGGGCCCGTAAACCATGGCATCACCCGTAGGAAAACATTGCTTTGCCTGGTTCAGAAAGGCCCTGACCTCTTCCTTGTTATGGGCATCTGAGCGTAATAATGCCTGGTAGCTGTGGGGCGGCAGGCAGGCGGCGCGTCTGTCCTCGCTGATATCACTTGCGAATGCCTCGTAGCCTGACGATAGTAATCTGAGTAACGATTCATGCTGCGGATAGTGAGTTTGCAACATCACTTCACCGGCTAACTTGTCACGACCTGCCCGGCCTGCCACCTGCACCATCAACTGACCCATACGCTCCAATGCGCGAAAATCTGCACTGTATAAAGCCTGGTCGAGGTTTACGATCACAACCAAAGTAACCTGCGGAAAATGGTGCCCCTTGGCCAGCATCTGGGTCCCGACCAGTAAGCAGGGCTCACCGGTTTTGACCTGCTCCGAAAGCCGGTCAAACTCACCCTTTTTACGAACTGTATCCCGGTCAAAACGCAACAACGGTGTTTCCGGGAAGGCTTTACCCAGCATCTGTTCCAGCTGTTCAGTACCCTCACCGGCACCCTGCAATGCATCGGCGCCACATTCCGGACACATCACCGGTACCCGCGCACTACTGTCGCAGTGGTGGCACAACAAACGCCGGGTAGCCTTGTGCCAGGTCATATTGGCATCACAACGCTGGCAGGCGGCATGCCAACCGCACTCATGGCACAAAATAACTGGCGCATAACCTCGCCGATTGAGAAAAACCAGGGCTTGCTCACCCCTTGCCAGGGTCTCGCCAATAGCCTTCATCGCAGTGGCAGAGATTCCACCGGTCATGGTTTGTTGAATTAAGTCGAGCACACGCCAGCGTGGTTCGGATGCACCTGTGGCGCGTTGCCTGAGGCGGTGCCAGCTGTAACGGTCGGTGGCTGCGTTATTGAAGGTTTCAAGAGACGGTGTGGCTGTCCCCAGCACCACTGGCACTCCCAGTCCGGCGGCACGTTTAACTGCAACATCGCGGCTTGAATAGCGGAAACCGTCCTGTTGTTTGAATGAGGCGTCGTGTTCTTCATCCAGAATAATCAATTGTAGCTGCGGCATGGGCAGAAACAAGGCTGAGCGTGTGCCGATTACCAACCTGGCCAATCCATTTTTTGCCATCGTCCAGGCTTTCAGGCGTTGGCCTTCACTAAGACCCGAATGCGTCACTACCGGCTCAAACCCAAGACGTCGCTTGAATCGTTTGAGCAATTGCGGTGTCAAACCGATCTCCGGCACCAGCAACAAGGCCTGGCCACCCTGTTTCAGAACATGCTCAAGCAGGCACAAATACACCTCGGTCTTGCCACTGCCAGTGATGCCATCAAGCAAATGGCAGTGAAACCCACCCAGTGTTTTACTGATGGCCGTAACCGCATCCCTTTGCTCATCCAACAGCGCCGGACCTGGAACCGGATTCAGTTCCGCCGCAGTTTGTGCTTCCGAAAACACCCATTTTTGTTCCAGCAATCGTGAAAGCGTTTTTCGCCAGGCAGAAGAAACCGGGCGCAACTGCAATTGGGTTACAGGCCCTTCGCGCATTTCCTCAAGCAAACGGAACTGCGCCTTGATCCGCCCAGGCGCTTCTCCCAATCGGTCCTCACCTGCAGTTGTCAGACGGTATTGCAGCGATGGCGGTGGAATTACTCCATCAATTTTCCGAAGTAATGGCGGCAATGCGCTGAAAACCACTTCACCGGGGGCATGTTTGTAATACCGCCAGCACCATTTGAGTAAAGCCAGGGTTTCACTACTCAGGACAGTCTGTTCGCCATCGGGGTAGGCTATTACGCTTGCGAGCTTCTCGAACGGCAGGTTACTTTTGTCCGAAATTTCTACAATCACCCCGACCATCTTCCGGTGTCCAAAATTCACCAGGACGCGCATACCCGGCCGGGGAACTGTTTCGTTTTCGGTCGCCAGGTAATCAAAAAGTTGCCCAAGGGGAACCGGCAGGGCTACTCTTACAACAACTTTTAAAGATGACTTTGACATAGCAGTTGATTCTAGCAGCCAGGACCGGTCAATTCAGTTGCTCTTCTTTTTGCTGGAGAGATAAATTCCAATCAGTATCAGGAAACCACCAATGAGTGTCAGGACCGCAGGTATTTCCTGCAAAACAAAATAAGCCAGCACCGCCGCTCCAACGGGTTCACCCAGCGTGGTGATAGCGACCATCGTTGCAGGCACATAACGCAGAATCCAGTTAAATGTAGAGTGGCCAATCAATTGTGGTACCAGCGCAAGCAGCAATATCCAGACGTAAGTCATACCGGAAAACCCTGTGGGGCGCTGTCCCGCGACCAGCATGGCTGTGCACAGTGCCACGGCGGCGGCACCGTAGATCAGGAAAATATAGGGAACAAGTGACATCCCTTTGCGCAATTTGCGACCGATCATAAGGTACCCGGCCAGGGCCCAGGCACCCACCAGGGCCAGCAAGTTACCCAGTGCAGCATCTCCGCCTGACAACCCGGAAAATGATGGACAAACCAGGCCATTGTTGATTTTGCAGGAATCGCCCAGCGCAATGACGGTGCCGCCAAGCAATGCCAGCAACATTCCGATCAGGACAGGTCTTCTGAGTTTCTCCTTTAAAAGCAGTGGCGAAAAAAGTGCCACCCACAATGGCCCTGTGCTAACCAGCACCACCGAACTGACTATACTGGTGTACTCCAACGAAGTGATCCAGGCCGCAAAATGCACAGCCAGAAACCCACCCGAAAGCACACCCAGAAGAAGCTCGCGGCGGCTGAGCATACGTAATTCGCGGTGATAACGGACGATAGCAAAGGGGGCAATAGCGACCGCAGCAAAACCCAGCCGCAAAGCGGCAATAACCAATGAGGGTGCTTCGACCTGCGCAAAACGGACAAAAATCGAGGCCGTTGACACCGCAACAATCGCAATCACAATGGCGAGTGGAAGGATGAACCTGCCGTGTTTAGGGTCGTGCGTCATTCTTATAAAAGTACATGGAGCACCAAAAAACGGGAACCCCCGGAGGAAATTGCACCCATGGCACGGTCGGGGCCACGCTACTCACGTTGTCAGCAAAAAATCTAGTTTGGTATTTGCCGGGTGACAACGAATGCACCGCGGATATCCCCCACCTTGTAACCTGTGGCCAGGTCCTGAGGGTAAAGTTGACCAAGGATCTGACTGACATCAGGGGCCAGTTCCGAGCCATGGCAACGCAAACAGCCTTCACCTGTAGGAATCGCTTTCATAAAACGGAATTCCTGCACGCCATTCACATCAACCGTTTCAGTCCAGCCAAGTTGGGTGATGTCATTACCAGCCATGCGCTTCTTCTCAAAGTCTTCCAGTACTGCTGCCTGCCAGTTATTGGGAGCATTCGCAGGGTTGCGATTTTTTAAACTGACACGGCTCAAATGCATACCTTTGTCTGCGGACACACGCGCCGTAATCGGCATGGCTTGCGTATTGCATACAGCAATCGCTGCCAGAGGCCCACCGGCCTTCATGGCACCTTTCAATTCCGTCTGCAATGCACCGGCGAATTCCTTGATCGCCGCTTTGGCCGCAGCAATTTCAGCTTGTGTATTGGTGTCTGACTGCTGGTCACTAATGCAATCGAAGGTCAGAAGCACGAGGCATAAACTCAGCAAAATCTGTTTCATGAGAACAGTCCTTTAAAAGAAGGATCCCTGGTGTAGTGCCCTGTACTAGTTAAGGTTTTCGGATACCGGGGCTTTGCCCAATAAAGAAAACTGCCGGGCCAGGGTCGGCTCATCACCGCCGAGTTCAATCATATCACCAACGATACGTGCAGACTCGCGCAATAACAGATCGGGGCGATCATCTTCCTCTTCATCTTCATCAGTATCTTCGTCTGAGTCGTCAACCGTAGCCTCAATGGGCTCACCAACACCGGCAAGGGCATCGGTTTCCTCCAGCAACGGTCCGTTATCATCCCGTGCCGCCTTGCGTTCCTTGCGCTTGGCCTCGTTTTTGTCCTTCTCTTCACGACGGACAGTTTCGAGCAAGGAAATCTCTTTCTTGTCCTTGTTGAGGTTGAACTCTTCAACATCACTGAGTAACCAGCCAAATTCCTGGTTACCGGCTATCCTGTCCTGGTAACGGAAATCTGCCACTGCGACCATTTGATCAAGTTCACCCTCACGCTCAAAACTGGCCGAATCAATGCTGGTCCAGGGCAGGGCATTATCAAGCGATCGCTCACCGTAATCCTCGGGATCACCGGCGGAAGGGAAATGGATATCCGGCTCAACACCACGATTCTGGGTTGAGCCTCCATTTACACGGAAGAACTGTGCCATGGTAATTTTCAGCTGACCCATTTTCCCGGAATCACTGGAGGGGGCATAATCATCCAGATCCACCAGGTTCTGCACCGTGCCTTTGCCAAAAGTGGTTTCACCAATAATCAGTCCGCGGCCATAATCCTGTATCGCAGCGGCAAAAATCTCTGAAGCCGAAGCACTGTAACGATTGACCAGGACGGCAAGCGGGCCTTCCCAGGCCATGCCGGGATCGGTGTCTTCCTCGGTACTGATACGACCGCTGGAATTACGCACCTGCACCACCGGACCGGTATCGATGAATAATCCGGTCAGCGTTGTAGCCTCAAGCAATGAACCGCCACCATTATTCCTCAAGTCAACAATAAGACCCGCGACGCCCTCTGCCTTCATTTCGCTGATAAGCTTCCTGACATCGCGTGTGCTGGAACGGTAATCCGGTAAATTCTTTGCCCGTCCATTGAAATCCAGGTAGAACACGGGCAGGTCAATGACACCGACCTTAACCATTTCATCGCCTTCCCCTGGGACTTCAATGACACGGCTTTTTGCTGCCTGTTCTTCCAGCTTGACCTCATCGCGTACGATCTCGATGATCGTCGAGGGGCCATCAATGCCGGTATCCTCGTGAAGCACCTCAAGACGCACGATGGTGTGTTTCGCGCCACGGATCAGATCGACGACGTCATCTACACGCCAACCCACGACATCCTGCATTTTGCCTTCATGACCCTGCCCCACCGCTGTGACACGATCACCGGCCTTGAGACTGCCTTCCTTATCGGCAGGGCCACCCGGCACAACACTGGCAATGCTGGTGTATTCGTTTTCGCGGCCCAGCAAAGCACCGATACCTTCCAGTGACAGGCGCATTGAAATTTCAAAATTTTCAGAACTGCGTGGTGACATATAAGCAGTGTGGGGTTCGATCGATTGTGCAAATGAATTCATGAAGAACTGGAAAATATCGTCAGAGTTCAGCTCTGAAATACGCCGGTCCAGATTCTCATAACGATCATCGAGTGTTTCAATGATGTCCTCGTCTTCCTTACCGGCCAGACGTAAACGCAGAAAATCATTCTTTACCCTCTGACGCCAGAATTCATCAAGTTCTGCCTCTGTTTTTGCCCATTCAATCTCAGTGCGGTCCCATGCATAATTTTCATCAATGGTGAAATCCATGGGGGTTTTGAGCTGTTCACGGGCAAACTTTACGCGTTCACGTACCCGGTCAACGTACACATTGAACATTTCATAAGCGGGTCCCGGGTCGGAGTGCTGCAAGGCATCATCCAGGTGCAGTCGATAGGGCGCAAAGGTCTCAATATCCGAGGCCAGAAAGAAATTGAAATTGGGGTCAAGTAAATCGAGGAAGCGGTCGAAGATTTTTATCGAAAGCTCGTCATCAAGCCGGGTGTCCTTGTAGTGCCAGTTTGCCAGGAACTTCGTGGCCAGGTTGCTGCGCAATCGCTGCTCCAGACTGGGCTTGAACAGCACCTGGTCCGCCGGTTCGGTGGCCGCCCAAATCGAGGTACTGACCAATACTACAAATAATAACTTAATTGCTCTCAAACTCATTTACTCCAAAATCAATAGCTACTGATGATCGCCAAACCGTTAGTTTACAGACCACAAACCCGGCCTTGAGTTGCCGGGTTGTTGAAATTCTTCACGCTATTAAGCACTTACTAATGCCGTGGCGCAAGGGTCAAAAGTTTAGACGAACTTAAAATACGACAGGGAAAGTGGCCCGGACAGGTTAAACCCGGTGGCCCTTTCAGCCGATCAACCCCGATTCCTCGGCCATCAGGTCGGCATGATAAGAGGATCTGACCAATGGCCCGGATGCAACATGCGTAAAACCCAGCTCATATCCAAGCCTGGCGAGGTCTTCAAATTCATCCGGTGTCCAGAACCGTAACACCGGGTGATGGTGCGGTGTCGGTTGCAGGTACTGACCCAGCGTGATCATATCGACATTATGTGCCCGCAGGTCTTTCAATACCTGCTCAACCTGCTGATAGGTTTCACCAAGGCCAAGCATCACACCCGACTTGGTCGGGATGTCAGGATGCTGTGCCTTGAAGCGTTTCAACAGCTCCAGCGACCATTCGTAATCGGCCCCCGGCCTGACATCCGGGTATAAAGATTTGACGGTCTCAAGGTTATGGTTGAATACATCCGGCGGTGAAGTCTCAAGGATTTCCAGTGCCCGTTCCATACGGCCCTTACCACGGAAATCCGGAACCAGTATCTCCAGCTTGATACCCGGGCTCAGCTCCCGAATACGGCTCAGACACCTGGTGTAGTGTTCAGCCCCGCCATCGCGCAGGTCGTCACGGTCGACCGATGTAATGACCACGTAGCGCAACTTCATATCACGTATGGTGCGGGCCAGGTTTTCCGGCTCGGTTTCATCCGGTGGTTTGGGGCGTCCATGGGCAACATCACAGAACGAGCATCGGCGGGTGCAAATTTCGCCGAGAATCATGAAAGTGGCTGTACCCTTGTTGAAACACTCATGGATATTCGGACAGGAAGCCTCTTCACAAACAGTAACCAGGCGGTTGTCGCGTATCCTTGACTTGAGGTCTGCCACGGCGTTACCAGCAGGCAGCCGTACCCGTATCCATGGCGGTTTACGCAATACCGGCGCATCCTGATCAAAGCGGGCAGTATTGCGAGCCAGCTTATCGGCACCCAATTCTTTTACACCCGGGTCTTTCCGGGAAGAAATCTGGATAGGTGTTTTATTCTTGTCAGTCATCAAAATCATTTACCTGCGTCAAGGCAGACTATCTGCTACCTGGCTGAACCGTTCATTGTAGCCTAAAACCTCACTCAGACAGGCAATCAGGCGATCTTCAACTTCGGCTATGGAAACCTCGGCCAGCGCTGACAGGTTGGTTACCTGCAAGCCTTCGAACCCACAGGGATTAATACGCTGGAAGGGCTCCAGATCCATGTTGATGTTAAATGAGAGACCGTGAAAAGATTTACCCTTGCGAATCCGCAAACCCAGGGAGGCAATTTTGACGCCATCGATATACACACCCGGTGCACCGGCAATGAGCTGTGCATCCACGGCGTAACTTTGCAGTACATTAATGATGGCTTGCTCGATCCCTGTCACCAACTTTCGAACACCCATCTGCAACCTGGCGATATCAATCAAAGGGTAGACTACAATCTGGCCGGGGCCGTGATAGGTCACCTGCCCGCCACGATCCACCTGGATCACCGGGATATCACCCGGCGCGAGAATATGTTCCGCACGACCGGCCTGGCCCTGGGTAAATACAGGCCTGTGTTCAACCAGCCATAGTTCATCAGGCGTATTTTCATCACGCTGGTCGGTAAACGTCTGCATTGCCCGCCAGACCGGTTCATAATCCATTAACCCAAGCCGGCGAAGCCGTAGACCCGGCAATTCGTTGTTTACCATTGCCTGGCAGTGATCATGTTGCTTAACAGGTAAATCAGACATGCTATCTAAAGTGCTACCAATACTTGCTCACAATCGGTCAGATCCTGGTAAATGTGATCCAGTTGAGCTTTTGAAAGTGCCTCAACGGTCACGGTAACCGAAATGTAATTACCCGAACTGCTGGAATTGATTGTCACCTGCTCACCGGCATACATTTCTGCATGCCCAAGGATGAGTTTTGTCACCAAAGACTCAAAACCATCTTCGTAACGACCCATGGCCTTGATGGGAAACTTGCAGGGAAACTCCAGTAGCGTCTCTTGCTGGTGCGTATCAGTCGTTGGTGGATTTATTGAGGCCATCAATCATCACCAAAAAGGCCACCAATCCACATGCTCATACCATCCCATGTACGACCAAGAAAACCGGCCTCGTCAATTGATTCCAGTGCTATCAGGTTACGGGAAACAATCTCTTCATTTTCCAGTTGAATGGAAATCTGACCGACCACTTCCTGCCCGGCTATCGGTGCGATCAGCTCTGGTCGCATTTCAACCTGTGCATCCAGTTCATCGTACCGGCCACGTGGGATAGTCACAAACAACTCATCGCGAATACCCAGTCGTATCTGCTCTTTTTCACCTTTCCAAACCCTGCCCTGTGCCAACTCCTGACCGGCCTTGTATAACTGCACGGTTTCAAAAAAACGAAAACCATAATTAAGCAGACTCTGACTTTCGCTCACCCGCGATGACTCTGAACCTGAACCCAGCACCACACTCACCAGGCGCATTCCATCACGTTTGGCCGAGGCCGCCAGGCAATAACCCGCTGCCTGTGTATGCCCGGTTTTCAATCCATCGACAGCCGGGTCACGCCACAGCAGATTATTGCGGTTGTGTTGACGTATTTTATTGAAGCTATATTCCTTTTCTGAATACCAGTGATAATAATCCGGAAACTCAGCAATCAGGGCAACACTCAGTATCGCAACATCGCGAGCGGTGGTGTAGTGATCCTCATTTGGCAGTCCGGTGGCATTCATGAAATGACTGTTTGTCATACCCAGCTGCGTAGCGTAATGATTCATCAGGTCGGCAAACGCCGATTCCGTACCGGCCAGGTGCTCGGCCAAGGCGACACTGGCATCGTTGCCGGACTGGATCACCATTCCCTTGATCAATTGCTCAACCGTCACTTCCATACCCGGTTCGATAAACAT
>Ga0164313_10003309_pt1 | contig 14388 bp, 22 predicted proteins | sample GuaBasSedimGuay4_FD_113735 | JGI IMG/M metagenome (GOLD analysis project Ga0164313, IMG submission 113735) | Subseafloor sediment microbial communities from Guaymas Basin, Gulf of California, Mexico - Guay4, Core 4569-4, 0-3 cm | ecosystem: Environmental > Aquatic > Marine > Hydrothermal vents... | reverse complement strand
TCTCTAACCCCGTCAATCCCTGCCAGGGATTTTTTGATAGCAATCGGTCAGAGTGCGCACGTCATACCCTCAATATCCATTATAATCTTCTGTTCAGCTGCCGCGCTGTATCCGGCCACCAAAATTAATAAGGGTACAATAATGAGTATCCATCGTTTTTTCATGATCATCCCCTATATTAGGTATAAATCCATAACAATACTGGTTGAAATGTTGCGGCAAAAACAAGTGCTGCAAAACCAAACCACCATATGCCTCGGGCAATTTTTCGCGCCCGGACATCTTCTTCACAATTGCAATCCTGCTTTTTTAGGAAAAGTTTCCAAAACGAAAATCCGAGCATCGAAAACCCAGCTGCCAACAGGTATGGACGGTATATTTCAAAGAATGAAAGTTTTCCCAGAAATCCGGCAGAGGCACCGAAAAGGACAAAAATCGCCGGTCCGATACAGCAAGATGCCGCCAGAAAAGAGGTTATAACGGTTCCCATGGTTGATATATTTTCTGTTTTCATTTTGTTATTCCCCGTCAAACACAACAGCTTAAATTGGAGATATCTTTCTTAAAGGACAGTGCAGCCAACTTTATTGATTCCGACAGTGTCGGAAACATGGGCAGAGAATTAATGACATCCTCCACAGTATTTTTGTTCTGAATAAGCATCATCGCATTTGCGATCAGTTCACCGGCATCCGGCGAAAGTATGTGTACGCCCATGATCTGTTCAGTTTTCGGATGAATGACCATTTTGATCATACCCTCGGTCTGATTCATAATAATCGCTTTGGGAACGCTCTTAAAAGAAACCGTTCTGCAGTTACATGTCCCCATCTGTTTGATCTGTTCTGCTTCTGTTAAACCCACCCCGGCAAGCTGCGGGTCAGTGAAAACCGTGAAAGGTACCGAGTCATATTCAATGGTATATTTTGTATTTTTTAGGGCATTTGTTGCTGCCAGCGTGCCTTCCCTTCCAGCTGTCGGCTCAAACCGTAAGGGTAAATTTATAACATCACCAACAGCAAAAATGTTTGGATTGGATGTCTGCAAATTTGCATCAACAGCAATTGATCCTCTTTTATCTATCTCAACGCCGACTGTCTCAAGGTTAAGATTTGCAGTGTTGGGTATTTTGCCAGCTGCTATTAATATCTCATCAGCTGCAAGTTCTATTTCCTTGCCATCTGTAGAAAGGACCAGAATCTTTTCCCCGTTCTGATTTCGAGCATATTTGAAAGAATCGGTGGTTATGATGTCAATTCCTTCAGAGACCAGTATTTGTTCAAGCTGGTCTGTCAATTCTGTCTCAGTAAATCGCAGAATACCTGGACTACGCTTTACGATTGTTACCGAACTTCCAAATCGGGAAAACATTTGGGCAAACTCGATACTTACTGGACCGGCACCAATGATAATCAGCCTTTCAGGGAGCCGTTGCAATTTCAAGGCTTCAACATGGGTCACATATCCAGCTTCCTCAATTCCTTCAATTGGCGGAATATAAGCTTTTGAGCCGGTGGCAATGATAAATTTTTCTGCTTGTAAAATTTCGTTATTAATTGAAACCTCATTGTTTAAAAAAAAAGTGGCGTAACCCTCAAAAAGGTTTACTGACGATAATCCATTTAAAACCTTTTCATACTTTTCCTTACGCATGCGGGATACTAAATCAATTTCATCTTTGATTATTTTCTGAAAATCAAATTTCTTTATATCCAGTTCAAGCCCGGAAATTTTATGGTTCTGTGACAGATGGATAATCTCACCAGCCCGAAGCAACCGTTTGGTAGGGACACACCCGACATTAACACATGTTCCGCCCAAGGGCAGACCCGCATTAATTATGGCCGTTTTTGCACCATATTCATTGGCGCTGATTGCAGCAGAAAATGCGCCAGCCCCACCACCAAGAATAATCAGATCAAACGTTTTCATGGCTCACCTAATTTAGACACTTTTTCCCATTTTCCATATGAAATAAAAGCTAAGACGATCAATAAAACCATGGCCGGAAGCAATACAAAATCAAGATAAGGTGTAAACACACTTAGGCCTGCGGCACCAAGCGTAATAACAAGAATCGGAGTAAAACAGCATAATGCAACCAGTATGGTTCCAAAAATTGCTGCATAGAAGCCCTTTTTTGATGGTTGCGAGATATGTTTTTTCATTTATCCAACCCCCTTATTCATAGTAAAGCATATAATTTACCAGTTCAGGGCAGCTTTAAGATAGGGGCTGTCCAAGCCCTGCGGCTTTCAATGACGTTTCATCTGGCCCTCTCCCTACACAGCAGTCCGCTAATTTCCCGTCAACAAGAATAGCAGGAACAGATTTAATACCAATGCTCTTTGCCCGTTTTGCAACTTCGAAATTATTCATGTCTAATACATTTACTTCGCAATCCTGGCAGGCGATTCGCTTGGCCATTTCAACAGCATCATCACATACAGGACATCCGGCACTAAAAACTTCAACCTTGTGTTTTGTTTTCATTTTTCTCACTTTAGTTTCATTTATAAAGTTCTTCCAATATTGGGCATTGTCCCACCGGCCCATTCCCTATGCATTTACCGGACATACGCAAAAGAGCCTCTCTTATTTTCTCAAGATCTGCGATTCTTTTTTCAACTTCCATAATTTTATCCTTTACGCGAGCCTTAACATCACCACAGGTTGTTCCAGATCCAACCCGGAGAGAGAGAAGTTCAGAGATTTCATTAAGTGAAAAACCAAGTACCTGGCAACGCTTAATAAATTTAGTGCGCTTAACTTCTTCCAAGGAGTATTCCCGATGACCACTTTTATTTCGAGGCGGTTCCAGGAGTAAACCTCTGCGCTCATAATATCGGATAGTCTCCAGGTTTACATTTACCTTTTTTGCCAATTGCCCAATAGTAATTTTTTCCATTTTTCATCCTCCTAAAACAACATAAGACCCGTACCAAGGTACAGGTCAAGTAAATAAGTGTTTTTTTTTGAAATTGTTCAGCAGATAGATAAATTTAGTCTCCCAAGGCAGGGATTCTTTTTTTATGGAATATTTTTTATTGACAGCGTCCAAACAAGCCTATATATTCCAATTTAACGATATGGAGGCAATATGAAAGAATTCATCAAAGTCATGAAAGCCCTATCTGACCCCAACCGGGTAAAGATGGTTAAGCTACTCCAGCGCAAAGTGTTGTGTGTATGCGAAATCCAGGAAGCCCTTGGTTTGGCCCAGTCCACCGTCAGCAAGCACCTTAAGATATTGGAGGAGGCTGGCTTGATCATTTATTCCAAAGAAGGGCTGTGGGTTAATTACCGTCTGGATGATGGAGCTAAAAATCCATATGTAGCCAGTTTGCTTGGGAATCTGCGACATTGGTTAGAGGAAGATGTCGAGATTGCAACACTGGTGGCGCGATTGCCCGAGATCCGTCGGGAAACCATCTGCGGAAACTAATTTTTTTTTGGCCTCATTATATCGTTACATGACAAAATATGAATGTAGCCTCCCGCAACATCGCGGGTACGTTGTGAGGCCACCCAATAGGAGCAAGTGTTATGAAAGAGTATACCAAGTTATTGTTGATTGTAGGCGTATTTGTCGCCGCATATTATGTGCCTTGGAGCCATCCAGTCATCCGGCAATCCGGGCTGGAAGCCTTTATGATGCTGCAGGAATACGCCCGTGAACATGTACTGACCTGTTTGATTCCGGCTTTTTTCATTGCCGGGGCGATTGCCGTGTTTGTTTCCCAGGCCTCAGTGCTTAAATATTTTGGGGCTCAGGCCGGCAAAATTCTTTCTTATTCAGTAGCCTCCGTCTCGGGTACAATCCTGGCAGTTTGCTCCTGCACGGTGCTGCCGTTATTTGCCGGTATCTACACCCGCGGTGCCGGCATTGGACCGGCTACCGCCTTTCTCTATTCCGGGCCGGCTATTAACGTGTTGGCCATCACAATGACCGCCAAGATCTTAGGTTGGCAATTAGGTCTTGCACGGGCCATCGGTGCGGTGGTCTTTGCCATTGTCACCGGCCTTTTAATGGCTTTGATCTTCCGCAAAGATGACGCAGCACGCACCGCCGGGCAAATTTACGTGCCGGACGTCGGGGCCAAAGGACGCACACTCCTGCAAGACAGCCTATACCTCCTGACAATGGTGCTGATCCTGGTGTTCGCCGCCTTTGCAAAGCCGGCACCTGGATCGACAGGTCTTTGGCCAGCCATCTTCGCGGCCAAATGGTACATCACCATTACGCTGCTTATTGTCCTGACCTTCATGCTCAAAGTCTGGTTTACCAAGGAGGAGTGCACGAACTGGGTGGAATCCACATGGGGATTTATGAAGCAAATTTTTCCGCTACTGGCCGGCGGGGTGTTGGTGGCCGGCTTCATGCTTGGTCGTCCGGGTCACCCAGCGCTGATACCCGAGCACTACATTCAGTCCCTTTTGGGCGGCAATTCTATCTGGGCCAACCTGATTGCCTCGGTGGCCGGCGCCTTGATGTATTTTGCGACGCTGACCGAAGTGCCCATTCTGCAGGGGCTTCTGGGAGCCGGCATGGGCAAGGGACCAGCCCTTGCGCTACTGTTGGCGGGACCGGCCCTTTCCCTGCCCAACATGTTGGTGATCGGCAGCGTCATGGGGGTTAAAAAGACAGCGACATTTTGTGGTATTATCGTGGTCCTGTCCACCATTGCCGGGATGATTTATGGCGCATTTATTGCTTAGGGGATATTGTGAACGATGTTATTCAAATCCGCGTCGGTCAGCACCAAATTAGCATCATCGGTCTCAAGGAAGTACTGGCGGAAGTGGCGGAAACCATGACAGGGGCACCGGATGAAATAATTCAGAAAGAGCTTCTCACACGGCTCTCCAAGCGGAACTATATCACCAATAATGCGATAGATCAGTATAAACAGGCGTTCTTACGTGAATATAAGAAATTGGTCGGAGAGTCTTTCTCAGAGGAGTGCAGCAATGGGGTTGATATCAAGGTGCTTGGCCCTGGCTGCCCCAGTGTGAACGACTGGAGCAGGAAATGATGGCCGTTATGGCAGAAGTCGGGGTTGTGGGCGCACTGGATCATGTGCGTGACTTGACCGAAATTGGACGCTATGGCGTCATGAGCACCCCGGCGTTGGTAATCAATGGTAAAGTCAAAGCCGTGGGCTCAGTTCCGCCCAGGGCAAAACTTAAGGCCTGGATCGTTCAGGCCGCATAGAAAGGGGATAAAAATGGACATCAAAGTGTTGGGCCCTGGCTGCCCTAAATGCCAGCAGACGGAAAAAGTGGTCAAAGAGGCAGTGGCCGAAGCCGGTGTAGCGGCCGAGATTGAAAAAGTCACTGATACGATGAAAATAGCCGGCTTCGGTGTGTTCGGTACACCAGCCGTGGTCGTTGACGGAGAAGTGAAATCCGTGGGCAAGATTCCCAAAAAAGAAGAGGTTCTGGCCTGGATCAAGTAAGAACTTGCCGGGAAATTATTTATGAGACCTTTCAATAGTGTTTCCTTATCGAAACCACTACTTGAATTTATTCCAGAGCACACCAGCGTAATCAAACAAAAACTCGGTAGAAAAGAAGGGGGCTATAATGGCTGATAATTGTTGTGAAGGTGGTGCCGATATCATGATTTTGGCATGCTCGGGTGGCTCTAATGTGGGGCAGCTATCCAACCAGGCAGCCATTGAGTTAACCCAGGAAGGCTTCGGTAAGGTGTTCTGCCTGGCAGGCATCGGCGGGCAGCTTTCCGGCTTCGTGCAGTCAGCCAGGGATGTTCCGGTGATGGTGGCCGTTGACGGCTGCCCGGTGGGCTGCGCCAAGGCAATATTGGAGAACGCCCAGGTGCCGCTGAAACACTACATGATGATCACCGAAGAGGGCATCGAAAAGAACAAGAATTTCAATCTCGAACGTGCTGATATCGAACAGGTCAAGTCGGCTATCAGACGGATGGTGAGTGAAAACGGACCTGTTGAAGCGGTCCCGACGACGGGTGGCGGCAGTTGCACAAAGTGCTGAATCGATTTTATCAGGAGGAAACCACGAATCGCCCTAAAGGGCTTATAATGGGGAAATGCCACCATGTTACTTGAAAGTTACCGGTTGGAAATATTTAACTCAAAATGCAACCCCAGCGCCATGGGCGTACATTGTTTTGCCCATTTGGATCAGGATGTGAGAAAGGCATTGCCCTATTTGAACACTGTCCTGGGCAGCTTCGAATATATTCAGGACCCGCCTTCAGTAACTTTCAAGGCCCAGGGCAAACTGATTACCGTGCATAGCCACAAGATCGCTGTCAACGCCCTGAAGGACGAGGCTGAAGCGCGCAAAATCGTCGAGTGGCTCAAGCGGGAGATCAATGAGGCATGGGAAAACAAAGAAAACATCGAGCCAAGCTTAAAGGGTGCCCCCCGGCCACAGTTGTTCGAAATTTTCAAACTACTCCCAAAGACCAACTGCCGCGAGTGCGGGGAACCCACCTGCATGGTGTTCGCCGCCCGAGTGGCTGAAGGGGCCAAAGGGGCCGATGCCTGTACACCCCTGGATTCGGATCAACTTCTGAAAATGGAGGACTACATGGGCAGATTCAACCTGGCAGATTGATACGCCCTCCGTAAATACCGGGAAGGATTAAAAAAGAAGAATGAACCGGCCTGATCTGAATGATACATACGATCCATACCAGGTTCTGGGCATAACCAAAGGCGCCGACAAGTTGACGATCAAAAGGGCGTATCGACATCTGGTCAAACGTTGCCACCCGGACCTGAATCCAAATAAACCGGGAGCAGAATCCCGTTTCAAACAGATTCAATATGCTTATGACGTCATCATGCAAACCGATGAAATGCCTGGTGGAATGAAGCCACACGGTCGATATCCAGAATACGGTTATCACCAAGACCTGCATCCATTTGAGAGCTTCTATTGGATGTGTAAGCTGTACTTATCCAAAAATAAAGCTTGATCTTAACCAAAAAGTTGGTGAGACTGAATTCACTATGGGTCATAAGTTTTTCAAAATTATGGTTGTCTTGACCGTGGCTCTGAGCATGGCTACCGGTGGGGCGTGTACCGCCCTTTCACCGCAAGCAGGCAAATCACCCTGTCAAGAAAACCGGAACCTGAACGACGGCCTCGGAAAAACCACCGCCGGTACCTGCCATGTACATCCATGCCGGACCCAGAAGGGCACCCTTTTCCTCTTACCGAATTCACCATCCGGACGGTCTAAGAGTGAACAGATCTCGCATCTGCTTAAAATAGACTCATCGGTTGAAGCACCACAGACCTTATCCTTATCTCACTATAAATATAGCAAGGTTTTGCTGAAATTACCTTTATCATATATCCCACCGCCTTTATTCTCTTTTCACTGTTCCCTGATTTGTTAACTCCTCATCCGACAAATTAATCGTGACCGTCTTGCCTTTCAGGGTCAGATAGGCCCGCCCGGATGATGGATTATATGCCCCACGAATCGTTTTCCAATACACGGATTCATATGGTAATGCCATTCGATGATATATTTTGAACTTACAAATTAAGGAAATGATTACGATGCACTTTGCAATTGTTCGATCTGAATTCAAGCACGCCCTACGATATGGACTGTTTTTCCTCTTGCTTTTGTTTCTGACCGCAGGATTTCAACATGAATCGATGGCAGACACCTTGGGTGAACGCTATCCTGGGCTCACCAATGGGCTGCTCAAATCTGCAGTGCTGGAAGCGATGGATGCCGATACGCTGTTGATATCCGGTGATATTCGCATCAAACAATCACAGCTCATGGCGACTACACAGCAGCAGGAGCCCAAGTTGCGTTTACAGCTGGAAAAAAACCTGATTTTCGTACTCGAGCAGGAAGCCACCCAGCAAATCCTTCTCCGGGAAGCCCAAAGAGCCGGTATTTCTAATGACCAAGGGAATGACAGCCAGGCGATACAGCGTCTGTTCGAACAGATGATGCAATCGCTTTCCGTATCCGAAAACGAAATGCGCACATTTTATTCCGCTAACAAGGAAATGATGGGCGGCGCTCCTTTTGAACAGGTGGCCGATAACATTCGCGGGTATTTGCTTCAGGACAAAAAACAACAGATGGTGGAAAATTATATCCAGGGACTGGGCAATAAATCAAAAATACGTCTTAATGAACAGTGGACAGCTGAGCACGGACGATTGGCCAAGACAACCCCGTGGACAGGGCCCGGCGGTCGGGCAAACCGACCATGGTTGAATTCGGTGCCACGGGGTGTGTCCCCTGTGACATGATGCAGCCCATACTGGAAAAGCTGCGCAAGGATTTTCCCGATAAACTGAATGTGGTCTTCGTGCATGTACGCGAAGATAAGATTCTGGCTTCTCGCTTCGGTATCCGGTCCATACCGGTGCAGGTATTTTACGACACGCGGGGCGAGGAGGTATTTAGGCACACGGGGTTTTTCGCACAAACAGAAGTGGACAAGCAGCTTGCAGCAATGGGGGTTAAAAAATGAAAAAGAACCAGAAATTGTTAGGAATTTCTGCAGTGGGGTTTATTGTCGCATTGGTGATATTCGGTGCTGTTCGGTCGCAATATTTGCTAACTCCGTGTGATACAAGCGCTTTATCGACACAATCTACCGCGATAAAGGCACTCGGAAAAGTGACCATGATTGACTTGGGAGCTACCGAGTGCATCCCCTGCAAAATGATGGCCCCCATCATGGAAGAGCTGGAAAAAGAATATGCCGGCAAGGCCGACATCATCTTCATCGATGTGTGGAAAAACCCGGACCAGGCCAAAAAATATGGTATCCGCGCTATCCCAACACAAATATTTTTCGACGCCGAAGGTCGTGAAGCCTTTCGCCACGAGGGTTTTATGGATAAAAAAAGTATCGTTCAGAAGCTTGCAAAGCTGGGCGTTTCATAATATGAACGCTGCCCCTAAACACAACTCGGGACAATAAAGGAGTTAATCCAATTATGTTCGATCAATTCTTAGTCACTGTCAACCTGTGGATGTCAAGCGGTTCGGGCATCGCTGCAATAGGTGCCTTTACCTGGGGCATGGTGAGCGTGCTCTTCAGCCCCTGCCACCTAGCATCCATCCCGCTGATCGTGGCATACGTGGGCGGCCAAGAAAATGCCCTAAACCCCCGCAGGGCCAGCTGGTATGCCGGCGCCTTCACCATTGGGCTGTTTATCACTATCGCCGCCGTAGGCATTGTGTGTGCGCTTTTGGGACGCATGCTTGGCGATGTGGGCATCTGGTGGCAGGTACTGGTTGGTGTTGTATTGATCTGGGTGGCCCTGGGCATGCTGGGGGTGCAGGCCTGCTCCATGTCAGGCTCATTGCTTTATCGACTCAAGTTGCGCGGGATCCATGGCGCTTTTGGTTTGGGCCTGGCCTATGGTGTTTTATCGGGTTCCTGCACGTTCGGATTTATCGCCCCGATTCTGGCCATCGTTTCAGTACAGCAGAAAATCGTCACCGGCTCGCTGATGATGATCCTCTTTGCTTTAGGGCACTGTCTGCCCATTGCCGTGGCCGGCAGCTCCACGGCAATGGTGCGCAAACTCACCGAAAACAGTACCTGGCAGGGAGCCGGATTGTGGTTCCGGCGCAGTGCCGGTGTCGTGATCGCCTTGCTGGGGGTTTATTTTATTTCCAACCCGTTTCTTGGCGGCGCCTGACCGGAAACAACGATCTTGTTTCTGCCGACATACTCGCGGCTATCGATAAACCGCGGAGGAAAACTCGTGACCTGTCTGGGTCATAATATTAAAAAAAAATGAATATAAAGGATATGTAACATGAAAAAAAGAACTTTTGTAGTAGCATTGATCCTCTTGGCGGCCTGCTTCACAACCGCCTATGCGAAAGACCAGTCTCTGGAAGGCTATCTTTCCGAATTCGACTACCAGGCCAGGAAAGATATGAAGATCGATAGCAAATCATTAGTCAAAGGTCTCATGGAAGTTAAAATTCAATTAATTGACATTCGTTTCCAGGAGGAATTCGAAGCATGGCGCATGGGAAGCGCGATCAATATTCCACTGAATGAACTGCCAGGAAGACTGGATCAATTGCAGAAAGATAAAATTATCGTCACGGCCTGTCCGCACAAGGACCGTGCCATCCTGGCGATGGCCTATCTGAGAACCAAAGGGTTCCGGTCAAAGTATCTGGTCGACGGCCTGGTGGGGTTAGCCGAACATCTGCGCGGGGATAAAGCAAGGGATTTCGTCAATTCCGTTCAATCAAAGTAGGTGCATATTCAGGTGATTAATGAATAATTCATTGAAGCAATCTATCTGGCAGGCACCCGTTCTCGCTGTGCTGGCCGGGATATTGACCATCGGTGCCAATCATTGGCGTGCCGACAGCATACCGATAGTTGGCGAATGGTCTGTTGAGACACGTTTTTCAGATGCTCTGGGCGAAAGCCTGGTCGTAACTCTGGAGCAGGCCAGTCAACTCTTTACCAAGGGTAATGCTCTTTTCGTGGATGCACGACCGCAAAACCTGTATGCCCAAGGGCATATTCGCGGAGCCTTGAGCATTCCCTGGCAGGATGTGGACCGCTATTTCATGGATGCGGCCGACAAACTGGACGACTCGAAAACGATTATTACCTACTGCGACGGTGAAAGCTGTACATTGAGTCATGAACTGGCCAACTTTCTAAAAGACATGGGTGTTGAAAATGTTCGTCTGCTTGTCAATGGCTGGACCATATGGCAAGAAGCCGGACTGCCGGCCGATATGGAGATGAATTGATAAAATGAGTGAAGAAATAAATAGGGAACCAAACGATGCCCATGAATGGGACGACGAGCATGACAGCGACCCGCTTGCGGCAGAAAAAAGCGGTCATTCTGACCATCATCACCATGGACCGGATCCCAGTGACACCAGCGGGTCCCGACTGCTGATCACCCTGGCCCTGAATTTCCTCATTCCCACGGCCCAGGTCATAGGCGGCCTGATGGCCAACAGTGTGGCCCTGATTTCAGACGCGGTTCACAATTTCAGCGATTTTACGGCCGTGCTGATTTCATACATCGCCTATCGTATCGGTCACAAGGGTGCGACTGTGGCCAATACCTTTGGGTACCGGCGGGCTGAAATCATGGCGGCTTTGATCAACGTTATTCTTTTGGTCGGCGCTTCGGGGGTCATCCTTTACCATGCCATGCATCGTTTTCTACATCCCCAGGCGATCAATGGCCTTGTGGTGATCGTTCTGGCGGGCGTCGGAGTGATCGGCAACGGATTGTCAGCCGTACTGCTGCACCGGGACGCTGCCCACAGTTTGAACATGCGCGGGGCCTTCCTGCACATGGTAGGCGATCTTTTGACTTCCGTGGTAGTTCTCATCAACGGTGTATTGCTGATGTTTTATCCGTGGTACTGGCTCGATCCCCTGCTCTCTGTGCTCATCGTGGCCTTTATCCTGAAAACCGGCTGGAGCCTTCTAAGGGAATCTACTGCTGTGCTGATGAATGCCACCCCCGGTCATATCCATCTTGAAAAAGTCCGCGCCTTCCTGGCCGATCTGCCTGGCGTTATTGGGGTACACTACCTGCACGCCTGGCAGGTTTCTTCTGATAGCACCGCTTTTTCCTGCCATGTTGTGGTGCCCGACCAACCGGTCAGTCATACCGCCCAACTGAATAAGCGCATCCGGCATGAATTGCGGCACCGCTATAACATCGACCATCCAGTGCTGCAATTTGAAACCGCCGACTGCGGCCAGGGGACCCTGCTGTGCGAAATGGCTTGCAACGGCGATCCCGAGCATGCATCGGAAACCAAAAACAGCGGCACACCGGATGCAGCGCAAGGCACCTACCGGGTTCAGCCAATCGTGTTCCATGTACTTCGTTTAGCCCTGGGAGGCGTATTCCTGTACGCCTGCTACGACAAGATCCTGCACCCTCTGGCGTTTGCCGAAGCGGTTTACAATTACCAGATTCTGCCGGATGCAGCAGTCAACCTGGTGGCCCTTATCCTGCCCTGGATAGAGTTGCTGGTGGGGTTGTGCCTGGTAAGCGGCCTCTGGCTGCCGGGCGCCACGTTGATGAGTACAGGCATGCTGACCGTATTTATATCCGCTCTTTTATTCAATCAGGTCCGAGGACTGGACATTCACTGCGGATGTTTTGCCACCGCTACCACCGCAAGTCCTGCCGGATTGTGGACCATTGTGCGTGACTTAAGTTTTCTGGCCGCATCAGTATATATCAGTCTATATGTTTTTTTCCTGCGACCGGCGGCTTCAAAACTGCCAGGAACACAACGCCAACCATAAAATCGGTCTAACCATAGGAGCTAATATGTCGCTGAACAAACGATGGTGCCTTAGCATTATGTGTGCTCTGCTTGTTCCTGCTTTAGCCTGGGCGGCTGACACTCCGTCCCGGGAGCCGCAGGCATTTCTTCCTGAAAATGTCTTTGAATTTCAAACGGTGGTGGAAGGCCGCCAGGTTGCCCATGGGTTTGTTATTCAAAATAAGGGCGATGCAGATCTTCTCATCCACGATATCAAATCCGGCTGAGGCTGTACGGCCGCGACCAGTACGCGGCAGATCCCTCCCGGGCAGGAGGGGCGCATCCAGGTTAACGTCAGCACCGGAGGCTACGGCGGTAGGAAAATTCGTGAAAGTGTACGCATTAAAACAAATGATCCGAACCGGCCCTGGATTGAAGTGGCCGTAACCGGCATGGTGGAAAAATTCGCAGAAATAAGCCCGGAAAGGGTACTTTTGAAAGGAAAGGTGGGGGAACCTATCCAGGTAGACGTGGTGATCATCCCCAGGAAGGAATATCCGTTTACCATTGAACATCTAAGAGCCAGAAAGGGAAATCTAAGATCCAAAAAGGGAAAATTTTTCCAATACGAATTGAAGGAGCGCTGCACTGACGGCAATAACCGCTGCGTCATCCGGGTGAAGAACACTCTACCCCAAAAGGGCCGTTACGCGGATGTCCTTGATGTCACAACCGACAGCAAAATAAGACCCAATATCCCCATTTACATCATCGGAATGATCCAATGAATATGAGAGAAAGATCATGAATCTGAAACCCGTACAACTCCAGTTGACTAAAAACGATATCGACGAGATCATGCACATCAGTCTGGACGATGATCACGATCGCGCCCTTATTTTCGTAAAATCCATCCTGGCCAAGAGAGTTGAAAAAGCCCTGCAGCGCCATTGAGTGCCGGTCTTCGAGGCCTGTTACGGCCCCAATCAAACCGAGGTAGGAAAGATAAACTGATATGACCATCACAAACGCAATGCGTTCAATTATAACCACGGCACTGGTTTTATTTCTTGCCGACATTGGACTTGGGTATGCCGGGAATCTACATAACGTCGTCATCATTTCCATTGACGCCCTGCATCCCAACGCCCTCCGGGAGGCGGATATCCCAACGCTCCGACAATTGGTGGAATCCGGCACCTATACCCTTAAAGGCCGAAGCACAGACCCGCCCAAAACACTGATCGCACACACGGCAATGTTCACGGGGATGAGCCCTGAAAAAAACGGTAAAACGGATAATTCCTGGATGCCGGGACAAGGTGCAATCGAGAAACCCACAATTTTCAACAGTGCAAAATCTAACAAATATCAAACCGGATATTTTTACAGCAAACAAAAACTGGGGTACCTTGTCAACGATGCAATCGATGTGCACCGGCTGTCCCGAGATAATGCCATCGACCTTGCCGAAGCATTTATCAAGACCCCGGGTTCACATTTTTTATTCCTGCATGTAAGCGGGCTAGATCAAGTAGGGCCGGAGTATGGATGGATGTCCCCGGAATATTTGGAAGAATTGTCCTTCATTGATGACTACCTATCCTCACTGGTCGAATTGATCAAAGACAAACAACAATACCTGATCATCATTACCAGCGATCATGCCTGCCATGACAAAATACACGGCAGCCAGGACCCGGAAGATTACCGGTTGCCCTTGATCATTTGTTCGGATGCTGTATCTGTCGAGCGTTATAAGAATATTTCCTTTTCAGTGGTCGGTTTGAAAAAAATTATCGAAAACCTGCTTGAGAAAGACGTGTTTTGAATCTTTTCACCAGCAGCTACAGACATCAATTGCTTCAATAGATTGATTATGAGCAGTCTTCAGATATCAACCGATCTCGTTCTTCTACTTGACATTTCTCTGGGTACTTTGTAAACAATTTTCATTTCGTTATTTTTCGAAGTATAGATTTATTAACCATGAGACAACTGGTAAGGACCACCAAAGCAATCGCTGATGAGAGCCGGATTCGAATCCTCGGTGCACTGAGGAGCCGGGAGTTGTGCGTATGCCAGTTGATCGAACTCTTGGGTCTGGCCCCTTCTACTGTTTC
>Ga0164313_10003308_pt1 | contig 14389 bp, 9 predicted proteins | sample GuaBasSedimGuay4_FD_113735 | JGI IMG/M metagenome (GOLD analysis project Ga0164313, IMG submission 113735) | Subseafloor sediment microbial communities from Guaymas Basin, Gulf of California, Mexico - Guay4, Core 4569-4, 0-3 cm | ecosystem: Environmental > Aquatic > Marine > Hydrothermal vents >... | reverse complement strand
CCGTGATACAACTCGGGTGCCATATTGACCACCGCTCCCATCAACAACCCTCCGGCGCTGCCACCCATGGCGTAGGTCCTGCCCGGGTCGATTACGCCCTGCTGCTGCAGGCCCTTGGTCACATCGACAAAATCTGTGAAGGTGTTTTTCTTGTTCATCAAACGACCGTCTTCATACCACTGGCGACCCATTTCCTGGCCACCACGGATATGCGCAATCGCGTAAACAAAGCCGCGATCCAGCAGGCTGACAACCGAGTTACGGAACCACGGATCAGAGGAACTTCCATACGAACCATATGAATAGACCAGTGCAGGTGCAGACCCATCCAGTTTCGTGCCCTTACGCCAGGCCAGCGACACCGGCACATCCGTGCCGTCTCGGGCAGTAATCATCATGCGCGAAGTGCTGTAATCGTCGCTGGAGAACCCGCCCAGTATCTGGTCGGCCTTTAAGAGTACGCTTTTGCCAGTGTTAAGGTCAATTTCCCAGATCTGGGTTGGCGTAGACAGACTGGAATAACCATAGCGGATTGTTTCGGTATGGGTACTGACATTGGTAGAAGGCCACATGACAGAAGCCTCGTCGCCTGCATCAAGATAGCGATCCGTACTGCCGTCGTGCGACATGACACGAACCTTGCGCAGACCGTCCTTACGCTCACCAATCACTAGCCAGTGATCAAAAGCCTGTATATCACGCACCATGGCATCATCCCGGTGCGGGATAATTTCCGCCCAGCTGGATTTGTCAGCAGAATCCTCCAGTGAAACCGACATCACGCGGAAGTTTGTCGCCTGCCAGTTGGTGCGTATAAAGAACCTGCCGTCAGCGTGTTCAATATCATACTCATGGTCTGTTTCGCGTGGTAGAAATGGTTTGAATTCACCCGTGGGGTTATTGGCCGCCAGCAACTGTACTTCTGTCGTATCCGTATTCTGATGTCCCAGGAAGATAAAGTCCTTCGAGCGACTGCGCCACACGTAGTTGTAATAGGTATTATCTTTTTCCTCGTAAACCAGTACGTCTTCACTGCTGTCGGTTCCAAGCTTATGGCGCATTAATTGATAAGCCAGTAAAGTTTCGACGTCCTTATTCAGGTAAAACAGATACTGGCCATCTGCCGACCAGGCCAGCGCCGTTGAGGCATTTATGATCAGATCGGGAAGGAATTCTCCACTTTGGGTATCGAGGATACGGATCTCATTGATGCGTCTCCCGACCGTGTCTTCAGCAATGGCCACATAGCGGTGATCGTCACTGACTTCCATTCCACCCAGTGTGTAGAACTCATGTCCATCCGCGCGCCGGTTTCCATTGATGAGAATTTCCTCAGCAGACTCCATACTGCCTTTGCGACGTGCATAAATCGCATATTCACTTTTGGGCTCATAACGGTCGTAGTACCAGTATTCATCTACCTGGTACGGCACACTTGATTCATCCGGATCCAGCCGGTCGGTCATTTCTTTGAACAGCGTGTCCTGCAAGCCGGCATTGTGCGCCATCATCTTGTCGAAGTACCTATTTTCCTGTTCAAGGTAGGCCAGCATTTCCGGGTCCTTGCGCGTGTCGTCCCGTAACCAAAAGTATTCATCCACACGGGTATGGTCGTGCAAGGTCATTTCATGAGGGCGTTTCTCGGGCATGGGTTGTTCCACCTGGATTTCGGTTTCAGTTGCTGGTTTACAGGCCATCAGGCACGTCAGGCTAACTGCCGTTAAGAATTGTATTTTCACAATGACCCTTTGTGTATTTGGAGCAAGAATTCTACACGCGCTTTGGTATGCCGTGTATGTTTTTCCTTAAACTGTAACGCATTGAAGATCCGGTTCATATTTATGCTAAATTTGAACACTTGTTCATGCGGAGAACCTGGTGGAAAACAGACAGCGACTTTTGTCTTTGGATTTCTTCCGTGGTTTCGCTGTCGCCGCGATGATCCTGGTCAATAATCCTGGCAGTTGGGCTCATGTCTATCCACCACTTTTGCATGCGAATTGGCATGGATGGACCCCTACAGATCTCATATTCCCTTTCTTTTTGTTTATCGTCGGCGTGTCGATCAGCCTGGCTTTTTCAGGTATGCAAGAACGGGGAGTACCAAAACCGGACCTGTATAAAAAGATCATCCGCCGCAGCATTATTATTTTTGCCCTTGGACTTTTTCTGTCAGGGTTTCCATTTTTTGACTTACACAGTCTACGTATCCCGGGTGTTCTGCAACGAATTGCATTGTGCTACCTGGCTGCGAGCATCATATTTCTGAATTGTTCATTCAAAACCATGTTCAGCTGGACATTCGGCCTGTTACTGTTTTATTGGGCTGCGATGGAATGGATTCCGGTTCCGGGTATCGGCATAGGTTCATATGCAAAAGGCGAGAACTTCTCAGCCTGGCTGGATAGCATATTGTTGCCGGGTCACATGTGGTCACAATCAATAACATGGGATCCGGAAGGTGTGTTCAGCACCCTGCCCGCCATCTCCACTACACTCTTTGGTGTTCTGACCGGACGTTTATTACTTGGTCAAAAATCAGCAATGGAAAAAACCACGTTGCTGCTTATCTGTGGTACTTTTGCGATCATAACCGGCATGATCTGGAGTCATTGGCTACCTATCAACAAAAGCCTGTGGACAAGCTCCTATGCTGTTTTTATGAGTGGCATTTCAATGGTGTTACTGGCGACAGCCTATTATCTGATCGATATAAAAGGCTGGCAAAAAGGTATCAAACCGTTTCGCGTTTATGGCATGAACGCCATCACCGTGTTTGTGCTGACAGGTATCGTTGGCAGGTTGCTCTACGAGATAAAATGGCAATCCGGTGATGGCATGATTACGCTAAAAGAATGGATAATGGGGGTGTTATTCCTCCCCTGGCTCAGCCCGGTAAATGCCTCACTGCTGTATGCCGTGTGTTTTGTTTTCATTTCCTACCTGGCAATGTACTGGCTATACAGGAAAAATATATTTCTTAAAGTCTAGACCGGGATTCTCATCGAAAATGTTGAGCCCTCGCCCTCATGGCTTTCTGCCGTTAGCGAACCACCCATTAGCTCACAAAATTTTCGGCTGATACTGAGACCCAGTCCGGTACCGCCAAACTCACGCGTGGTTGATGCGTCCGCCTGGGAGAATGGGTCAAAAATACGTTCCAGTTGTTCGGCTGTCATACCGATTCCTGAGTCAGTCACACTGACAACCAGCCATTCGACATCGTCTTGTATGCTGGATTGTGCAGTGAGTTTAACCAGCCCTTCAGAAGTGAATTTCGCGGCATTGCTCAGCAGGTTGAGAATGACCTGGCTGACCTTGGTCCGATCGAGGTTGGCTTCGCCCAGCTGGCCTTCAATTTCTGTTTCAAAGTGGTTACTGTTCTTGTCAAATAACGGCATCGCGGTGGAAACGATATCCGCAAGTAAATCCTCGGTATCGCAGTTCTCTTTATACAATTCAATTTTATCAGCCTCGATCTTCGACAGATCAAGCACATCATTGATCAGGTCCAAAAGGTGGCCACCTGCGTTACGAATTTTTTTCAGATCGGGAATCAGGTCATTGAGTCCCCTGTCCTCAGCCTCCTCCTCGAGCATTTCGCTATAACCGATGACCGCATTCATTGGCGTACGTAACTCATGACTCATATTGGCCAGGAATTGGCTCTTGGCCTTATTTGCATCATCTGCCGCTGCGCGCGCCTCCTGAATTTCACGGTAGTCACTGGCGTTGCGTAAGGCGCTGACGATATAGTTAACGTAGTGTCCGATATGTTCGATGTCTTCAGCCTTAAGTGCAAAATGTTTCTCGGTATTGGCAAAAGTCAGCACACCCAAAGCTTCACCGTCCTTGATAAGGGGAAACGTGATAAGTGACTTGGCGGGGATCTGCTGGTAAATTTGCGCACTGACACCCTCGGCCGCACCAGTGTCCCGGGAAACATCGGAAATGTAGTGTGGAGCCTTGCTGGAAACGGCAATGGTAAACGCACTTTCCTGTTCTGACATGGGGATTTGCAGGCCCAGCAACACTTCCATCAGAGCTTCCGGTACATCACCACGAATACGGTCCAGGTAAAGGACCTCGTTTTCCTGATCGAGGAACATAATCGCCATCAGAGTGAAATCAAACTCCCGGTTGAGCCGTTCCATGATGGTCTTCATGATCTGATCAATATCCAGGGTCGAATTCACCAGACGCGCCACCTCACTGATGGAAGCAAGCTGTTCCGTCTGCGCCATGATTTGTTTGTTCTTGGCCTGTAACTGGTGACGGGCACTGACAAAATTCCGGGTTGTTCTGTTGACCAGCAAGGCGATATAAAACATAAACCCCAGGATCAGGAGCCAACCGTATACTCCTTGCGCCACGAAAAACCTTTCAGTGAGTTCAACATTTACAAAATGCAGGCCTGATAACAATACAATGGCCATTACCACCAGCGAGCCCAAACCCAGTCGAAATCCAAGCATCAGAATGGAAGAGATAACGGCCAGTTGCGGTGCTACCAGCAGCATTACAATGGAGTAATGAGTGGCAATGATGGCCAGCGACCAGAGCAATGCGTCTACCCAATAGGCTCCCAATCCGATCACCCGCGTATTCTTCATGCGGATGGCAACCTGGAAGAAAAGTGTCGGGTATATAAATCCGAAAAACAGCATGGTGTAAATGACCGACTGCCTCTCGGGTGCAACAGAACTGACAGCCAGTAAAGAACCAAGCAGGTAGGTAAGTACCCTTGGCCCATTTGAGCGCATCAGCGCCGGGTGAATTGTCTTTTCCAGCTTTGGCTCTGGTTCTTCGCTGATTTTTATGATTATTGTTACCCTTTCTTAGTGCGCATCGCGATTGATAGGGTCTAAACTTAGCACAATTTGCAGAAGTCGTATTTTCTTGCCCTTAACTCAACCTATTTGTGGCCATCCAGCCAGACTGACTCCAGCCTGGATTGTCCAAAGTCGATGCTCCCCTGTGGCGCAGGTGAGACAATCAGAAAAGATGCCGTTTGCCATTTGCGCAGAGGGGGTGGAGATGGTTTTCCTTGCGGGCTTTTCAGCCAAAGTCGCTGTAACTGTTCCATATCGTTAGCACTCCCAAGCCCCAATGCTGCCATGACATCATTTAGTGAATTGGCGGAAGTGGCCTGCGGTGCACCAGTGAGGACCACATCAGGGAATTGTGAAGATTTTTTTACGACCTTAATGCGAGTCATTCCTTGCCGGGCCAATTCAACTGCCCGGTCCTTTGCAGCCAGGTACCGGCGTTTGCCAACCGACCAATACAGGGTGCCAACTCCAAGCTCAGTCAAGCGCGAAAGGCTTTCACGATCCAGCCATTTACGGGCAGACCAGCCCTTTGCCCCTACATCGAATGGTAGCAATATCAAACTGTCGCTCGCATCAATGCTTTGTCCGGATGCATGTAATGATGCATCGCCGACCATGAAGATTTTTGAGCGATCGGTAAGTTCGGAGGGTTCACGGGTAGAACAGGCGGCTATCTCCGAGTCAGAATGAATTTGATCAAAGGCAAGGTCAGAACGATAAGCCTGCGTCATACCTGGCTGTAGTATGTAGCCGTCACGGACCACGATATCCGACCACGAATTATCCTGGTTGCGGAGCAGGTCCTCATAAACCTGCGGATCATAGCCGGCCAGGTCATCCTGTGCCAATCCCTGCAATACAGAGAGAATGGCAACAAAATTGAGACGGGTTAACTGCGCAAAGCCGTCTCCTGGGGGCAAACCACCACTTTCGATTAATACCACTGGTGTACCCCAGGCAGTAATATTGTCGCCAAAGGCCCGTGGACTCCAATCTTCATCGTAACGCGCCATTCCACCTGGGATATATGCTTCCACCGCTTCGACAATGGCTGCACTGGCGCGCTTGGTGCGTTTCCTGCCAGGCGTCAGGGTGTTGGCCGCATCGCCGGAGACTGCCAGCACTGCCATGTTGGCTACTTTGCCGCTGTCACCCACCGCTGTGCGCCGGTCCTGATCATGCAGGTTAAAACCCAGCATGGGTTCATACTCATCACGTACACGTTTCAGAATCCGCCCTTCCGGCGTGGTCTGCATCAGTGCATCGCGGTTGATATCGATGCCCTGGGCGTTGCGCCGCGTATACACTTCTGCACCGTCCGGGTTCAACATCGGGATCATCAGCAAAGTGAAGTTTTCCAGTATCGGCCTGACCGCCGGTTCGTCAGCATGGGTTGCCAGGAAGTTGGCGATATCCAGCAGCGCTGGAGTTGCCGAAGGCTCATCGCCATGCATCTGCGACCAAAGCAGGATTTTTTTCTCTCCCCTGCCGATGCTGAGTAACTGAATACTGCGATCCTGGTAGGACTTACCCGCTTCCTCCAGCCGGATGCCATCCGGATGACGTGCCTGAAGTGCCTGCATACTCTTCATCAATCCTGCATGTAGAAGGCAGGGTGCAGCAGTGGTTTCAAAACGTGTTTGAGGCCAGGTCTCCCACAAAGCCTGTGGGTTAAAAGCGAAAGCTGACAAAGACATCAACCCGGCAAGTACCAGGGCGGAAAATTTGACCATATTAAATCCAGCAGCGTCATAATAGACTGCAAGTATAGTGTAAGGTCTGAATGTTTTCCGCTGGATGGACGATCGCATGATCAGAATCACAAAAGTAACAAGTCTGCTACAGTTTTCAGTGATATCGCTGGCGCTATTGTGGCTGGCATCCTGCAGCACAATCAAACACGAAGTCTCGCATGACGTTGTTATCCGTGGCGGCACCTTGTATGACGGTAGCGGCGGTCCGTCGATAGTGGCCGATGTGGCCATTGACGGTGACCGGGTTACAGCGATTGGCGATCTGTCCCGGCACCACGGGGTTAGCAATATTGACGCAAACGGTTTGGCGGTAGCACCCGGCTTTATCAACATGTTGAGCTGGGCCAACACCTCGCTGATCCAGGATGGTCGCTCCATGAGTGACATATACCAGGGTGTGACCCTGGAAGTGATGGGCGAAGGCTCATCCATGGGGCCATTAAACCCCACAATGAAACAGGCTATGACCGAGCGGCAAACCGACATCACCTACGATGTGAGCTGGACGACTCTGGGTGAATACCTGCAGTTCATGGAAGACCATGGCATCTCCACCAACCTGGCTTCGTTCATTGGGGCAAGCACCGTCAGGGTTCACGAGATGGGTTACGACGACCGCGACCCGACCGCAAATGAGCTTGAACGAATGCAGCAACTCGTGCGTGATGCGATGGAAGAAGGCGCCGTCGGCGTAGGTTCATCCCTGCCCTACAACCCTGCGCCGTTTGCCTCAACCGAAGAACTGATCGCCCTGGCCAGCGTGGCAGCAGAATATGATGGAATGTATATTTCACATATTCGTAACGAGGGCGATGACATCTTTGCCTCGCTTGACGAGTTCATCACCATCGTGCGCGAGTCAGGCATCCGTGGTGAGGTTTACCATCTCAAAGTTTCGCACAAACGCAATTACGACAAGCTGGACCAGGTGATAGAAATGATCAAGGCCGCCAGGGCCGAGGGCCTCGCCGTTACCGCGGACATGTATACCTACCATGCCAGTTCCACCGGTTTAAATTACGACTTACCCACCTGGGTCAAGCAGGGAACCCACGAACAACGCACCGCACGCTTACGTGACCCGGACGTACGCGCACGGGTCATCGCTGAAGCCGAAATGATTCCGCCGGAAGATATTCTGCTGGTCAGCTTTCGTTCGGAAGGCCTGCGCCATCTCACCGGTAAAACCCTGGCTGAAGTTTCTGAGATGCGCGGCACTTCTCCTGTAGAAACTGCCATGGATCTCATCGTCGAAGACGACAGCAGAATCGGCACGGTACGTTTCACGATGAGTGAGGATAATATCCGCAAAAAAATTGCCCTGGCCTGGAATCCCAACACAGCACAGATCACCAAAGGTACCGACAATGTCGCTACTGGCCGGTCTTTTGCCTTTGTACAAAGGTTTGCCGATGGCTCTGTAGTTATGGGCGACCCCTTAATTTTAAATAATGGCATAATTGTGTTTTAGCAGAACAGTCATGGACGGGAACGGGGAATGCAAAAAAGTAAAAGAAAAACAGGCCCGGACAAACCACTGGTCTCGGTTTGCACCCCCACATACAATCGTCGTGCTTTTATACCAGCTTTGATCCAGTGTTTTGAAGCTCAAACTTATCCCAGAGAGTTACTGGAATGGGTTGTTGTCGATGATGGCAACGATCCGGTCAAGGATTTATTTGAAGGGGTGGAGGGTGTCAAATATTACCGCTCAGAAGAACGGATGAACCTGGGCTTCAAAAGAAACTTTATGCATAGCAAGGCAAACGGGGAAATATTGGTTTATATGGATGATGATGACTATTACCCGCCGGACCGAGTGCTCCACGCAGTTAACAAACTACGTTCCAGGCCCAATATCATGATCGCTGGAAGTAGTAAAATGCATATATATTTCAAAGACTACGATAAAATTTATCAATTTGGCCCATACGGGCCCAATCACGCCACGGCGGGGACTTTCGCGTTTAAAAAAGAATTATTGAAACTAACCTCTTATGACGATAACGCAACGGTCTCCGAAGAGCGTTTTTTTCTAAAAGATTTTACCATTCCCATGATTCAGCTGGAGCCAAAAAAAACCATCCTGGTGTTTGCACACTCCGACAACACCTTCGACAAAATGCGGTTATTGGCTAATCCTAAAGTACATGGAATTCGGGAAACTAAATTCTCCCCATCCGTGTTTATTAAGAACAAAGAACTTTGTGAGTTCTATGTGAACCAATAGGACTTTCGCGCGATTTTCGCCCGGCAGGCCGCCTGCTATAATGAACACCTTCCACCAGAATCAGGCCGGAAACAGGGAAAAGGTCAATGGCTACAAATACAAACATCGGCCTTGGCAGGTCGTTTTATCAAAAAAAGGATTTTTCTAAAGCCCTGTTCCATATGCAACAAGCGAACCGTGCGGAACCACGGAACGTTAAAGTTTTGCTCACCATGGCAAACTGTTATTTGCAGCTTAGGGATTATCGGAATGCCATCAGCGTTATTGAGCAAGTCCTGAAGATCGACAGCAAAAATGATAAATTGTATTTTCATCTCTCTAACACCTACCTGCGAATTGGAGATATTGAAAAAACGATAAAAACTTGTGCGCAAGCACTGAAGCTCAACCCACATGAGCTTGTTTATTATTTGCGTCTTGCAGATGCCTATGAAAAAACCAACGAATACGGAAAAGCTCTGGATATCATTTACCAGGGGTTAGTTCAATTTCCAGATGATGGTTATCTGCATGTTTTGGCCGCAAGGTCTGAAAGACGAACAGATAAAAATAGTGAAAGTCTTAATCGTTTGAAAAACCTGAGTCCTAACGAAAGCAAACTGTCTCCTGATTGCCAGGTACAGTACAATTTTGAATTAGGTTTTAGTCATGACTTAAATAATAATGCTGATTTAGCTTTCCATCATTTTACAAAAGCAAACGAAATTGTACGAACGTTGCCACCGTATCAACAGGTGGACACAAACCATTCCTTAGATCTTATTCACAACCTGGGAAAACTGAATTACACCAACATAGAGAAAATCATAGCATTTAGCAGGCAAACCTCTCCGCCAGTTCAGCCCGTTTTTTTTGTGGGCTTTCCAAGATCCGGGACAACCCTCTTACAAAAAATCCTGGACAGTCACAAAAACATTAACGTTATCGAAGAAAACAATCCTTTAGGTGCAGTTACCTCGTTGATCGAAAGTGACCCGGGGAAATACCTTAATAGCTCATTTCTGCTGAATGAGAAAAACATAAAGGAATTGCGAGATATATATTTTAAAGGTGCCAAAGAGTATGTGGCCATCGATGACGGTTCAGTCATAATTGATAAACTGCCAATGAACATTGTGCAGGTTCATATTATTAAGATTCTTTTCCCTGATGCCAAATTATTGCTCGGGTTGCGCCACCCTTGTGATGTGATACTGAGCTGCTTTATGCAAAATTTTGCAGTTAATCGTGCCATGGCCAATATGTTTGAACTCAAATCAATTATAAATTTTTATGCTGAAACAATGGGATTGTGGAAGCTTTTTAAATCTAAAATTGACTTTGATAGTTATAGTGTTCGTTATGAAGATTTGATTGAAAACATGGAAGAAGAAGTGAGAAACCTAATGCAGTTTCTTGAGCTTCCATGGGATGAGGAAGTGATGAACTACCGGCAAAATACTTTTAAACGTGGGTTCATTAACACTCCGAGCTACAGCCAGGTGGTTAAACCAATTTACAAAGAAGCTCGTTATCGTTGGCATCGATACGCAAAATATTTTGAACCCCACTTTGAACAACTTAAACCTCACTGTGATGAATTTGGGTATTCACTTGAGGTAGATGATCAGGCGTAATCGGTACCTATCACAAGACAGATAACAGTTACCTCACTCGAAGAAGCGATCCATCGTTTGACCGGCTTGCCGGCCGGTAACCTGAAGCGCGACACCGGGCAGATTCGTGAAGGGCCCGGGCTGGGTTGGAAACTAGCGCCATATTTAGTGTTTCTTTTGGCTTTTGCCATTAGAGCAACTATGCTTAACAGCAATAACGGCCACACAGAAGTCAGTCTTTGTCTTTCATCAGGGAACTCAAACGCCGAAATGTATTCAAGGTAGCCACTGCCTACGTCGTCATGGCGTGGCTGGTGATCCAGATAGCCGATGCAATTCTGAACAACATTACTGCCCCGGACTGGGTGTTCCATGTGCTGTTGTTGTTTCTCGCCATTGGCCTGCCGTTCGCACTGTTCTTCGCCTGGGCCTTTGAAATAACACCCGAAGGAATCAAGCGTGAAAGCGAGATAGACCGGGAACGATCCATTACCCCGCAGACTGGTAAAAAGCTCAACCTGATGATCACGGCTGCACTGGTGCTGGCGATATCTTACCTGTTGTACGACAAATTTATAATGCGGGAGCCAGGTGTGGTTTCTGCTCCTGCCGGGCAATCGGTGAGTACTACGACTGAAATCAGCACCGAAGCGACTGTTAACAAACTGTCCATCGCCGTCCTGCCGTTTGAGAATCGTAGTTCGCTCGAAGAAGATGTATTCTTCGTTGATGGCATTCATGATGACCTATTGAGTACCATTGCCAGAATAGGCTCACTAAAAGTAATTTCCCGCACGTCCGTAATGGAGTACAGGGGCACCAATAAGAAGATCCCGGTGATCGCTGAAGAACTCGGAGTCGCCAACATACTCGAAGGCGGCATCCAGCGTTCCGGTAACCAGGTGCGAATTAACGTGCAGCTTATCGATGCAGCAACCGACGAACATTTGTGGGCCGAAATATTCGACCGGGAACTGACGGCTGAGAACCTGTTCGCCATCCAGAGTGAGATCTCCAATAAAATCGCCGATGCCTTGAATACGGTACTCTCAGCGGATGAAAAAACCCGTATCAATACGAGGCCGACCAACAACCTGCAGGCTTACGATGCCTACCTGCGTGGACGCCAGCTGATGGCCACCCGAAAAGTCGACAAATTACAACAGGCCGTGACAGCATTTGGCAAGGCTGTTGAAATTGACCCGAGGTTTGCCCTCGCGTGGGTCAACCTGGCCGATGCCAATAGCCTGCTGGCAGGTTATCAATCTATGTCCCTGGAAGTTGTAATTCCTGACATAGAAAATGCAATCGCTCAAGCCTTGTCGATTGATGATCAATTGGGAGAAGCCTATGCCTCACTGGCTCAAGTCCACGTTTATTATCAACGACAGGATGAAGCAGAAGCCGCGTTTCGCAAAGCGATCAAGCTGAGCCCAAACTATGCCACCGCCTATCATTGGTATTCCAATTATGTACTCGGGACTTCAAGGCTTCGCATCGCCGAATCAACAGCCCTGGCGCAAAAAGCATTTGAACTGGATCCAAGGTCATCAATCATAGGTGTTGTCCTTGCAAACCGTTATCAGGCCTGGGGCCTCCTGACACTTGCAGAGCACCAATACCAGCGAGTAATAGAACTGGACCCAGACTTTGTAAACGCTTATTCCGGTCTGGCTGGTTTATACCTCACAGACCTGAGTCAATTTGACAGGGCTTTGGCATATTACCAAAAGGCGTCCCAACTCGATCCTGGCAACCCGTACAATTTAATAAACCAACTTGAACTTTTTCAACAATTAGGTGACATCAATGCGATGCAAAACATTCGCAATGCCATTGCTGCGACAACCGGTGAAGATTTCTGGTTGGTGGGATTTGCAGACGTGTGGATCGGAGTAGCAAACAATAATGAAGCCGGTACACGGGAGTCCCTCAACTGGCTATTGCCCAGGATCGATAAGCTTCCATACTTTAAGAGATTAGCAGGAGCAGTCGAGTTGCTTTTGGGTAACGAAGACGGGGCCCGCAAACTTTTCCTTGCTGCCAATCCCGGTTGGCTGGTACCGGAGCAATGGGACAGTCTGATTCAAGTGAACCCCCGCTACCCATGCATGTTCTCCTGGATACTGATAAACACCGATGACGAAGCACTGGGCAATGATCTGTTGCGACAGACAACAACTTTTCTTGATGAAACCCTGCCCGCGATCAGGGAGCACGCAGATGCATGGAGCCCGGAACTTTGCTACCTGACCGCCGGCGACACCGAAAAAGCGCTGACATCTATTGAAATGCAACTTGCTCATGGGCACCTTTACTGGCGTGACCTGATGTTTCGACTACCCATGTACGACCAGCTCCGCGATGAGCCCAGGTTTCAGGCTGTGGTCAATGAAAGAGAACAAAGAATTGCAATCCAACGTGAAGCCGTCGCTCAAATGATGGCCGGACAATCACAGTAGTTTTTTCATAATCCGGCAAGGCAATTCCTTGTTCAGACTGGATAAAACCAGCTCACTATTTCTTGTCTATACTTAATCCACACCCAGAACTCAGGAAGGTAAACAAATGAACCAAGAAAAAACATATCAGGGCAGCTGTTTTTGCGGAGATGTTCAATTCACAGTTACCGGCGCCCCCGAAGCGATGGGCTATTGCCATTGTGACTCCTGCCGGCACTGGTCGGGTGGGCCGGTAAATGCATTTACATTATGGAATCCTGACGCCGTACAGATCACCAAAGGCGCTGACAATATCGGCACCTATCACAAAACAGATAACAGTTACCGTAAATGGTGCAAGACCTGTGGAGGCCATTTCCTCAGTGAACATCCGGTCATGGGCCTGACAGATGTGTATGCCTCGGCCATTCCTGACTTTGATTACAAGGCCGCAGTACATGTCAATTACCAGGAGAAAACGCTGCAGATAAAAGATGGCTTGCCTAAATTAAAGGACTTCCCCGCAGAAATGGGCGGCTCCGGAGATGTGCTGCCTGAATAATTTGTAACGATTAATGCAAAGGTTTTAAGATCCGCTCGATTCCAGCCCACGACACACACGATTCTCACAGACGGCTATCAATCGATAATGTGGGTGGAAAATACCATTACAGAGTAAGATGCCCCCTCGATTTAACCGAGGTTGAAATATGTCAAAGTATTATCTGGAAGTCACACAAGAGGCCGGTGCGGAACTGTTTTCCCGCAACATCAGCGGCGAGGTACTGATGCTGAACCTGCTCCGGTTTCGGGAAATAGCAGACTATTCAGAATTTCCGGAACTTGAGCCAGACGAGCCAATTTCGGGGCGTGAAGCCTATCGAAGATACATGGCTCATACGACACCCTTTCTTGCAGAAAGTGGTGGCAGCATGATGTTGATGGCAGCAGGTGGGAAAAACCTGATCGGTCCCGCAGATGAGCAATGGGATGTGGCCATGATCATCCGTCAAAGATCATTGGCCGATTTTATGGCCTTTGCTTCAAACCCCGGTTTTATGGCCGGTATAGGGCACCGAAAAGCCGCTTTACTGGATTCGCGCTTGCTGCCGATGGTAGAAAGTGAGGGCGGTAGTCTTCCCGGCGGCTAATGGGCCACCCTTCAGACAACTGAAAGACTCTCCTGCAGAAATGGGAGGCTGCGGTAATTTACTGCCTGAATTGATCAGGGTAACCTAAGCTTTACCCGGATCATTCCGCCCCATTTGCTCGTGGCTGGAAACCCAGTCGAGCGATGAAATGGCGGCCGCCAGTGATATCTCGCCCGCCAGCACTGTACCGGCGACGATTTCGGCAAACTTGAAGACCTTGCCAACACCATAGCAATCCAGTACCTCAAGGCTTTCACGCTGGGTGGGTAGTCCGGTTCCACCGCCACAGGTGGCCACGATCAGCGACGGTATCGTGATGGATATGTACAGATCCTTGTTCTCCAGTAATTCCGTATATAGCAGTGCCACCGACGATTCGGAGACGT
>Ga0164313_10003307_pt1 | contig 14390 bp, 19 predicted proteins | sample GuaBasSedimGuay4_FD_113735 | JGI IMG/M metagenome (GOLD analysis project Ga0164313, IMG submission 113735) | Subseafloor sediment microbial communities from Guaymas Basin, Gulf of California, Mexico - Guay4, Core 4569-4, 0-3 cm | ecosystem: Environmental > Aquatic > Marine > Hydrothermal vents... | reverse complement strand
CACCGATCAAATTCGCTTTACATTAATGTAGGTTGGGGTGAGGCACGAACCCCAACATAAGTTGTTGATTTATTGATAATGTTGGGGTTCGTGCCTCACCCCAACCTACGAAAATTTGTAAACTTAAATCAGCGAATTTGATCGGTGCCATAACAACCTTGCATTTTGAAAATAAATCACATCAGAAGTGAGCAGTTTCACATCCTGAGGTGATGAACAGGGAAGGTTGAGATCCAGTAAACTCATTTGAAGCAGATGAAACTCATTACTATAATATGAAAAACGCCAGTCTTCAGGTAAATCCTCAGGAAAAAATCTTTTTATGAGTGAGACATTGTTCAAGCTAGTCACACCAAAGCAGATTTTACAAACTGATGGCTTGCTGGTTAACGATTCTGTGTTCTTTAAATTCAATCATATATCCTTTCTGTAAACTTAGATAAATCCATACTGCCTGTAAGATTTGAACTACACATAATCAATTGATTTTACGTTTATATTGGCAGTTTGTTGCTATATGTCAAATTTATAATAGCCAACTATATATTTTCAGGGTGTTTTTTACTATCATAGCCCGCATCCTGACTGAGTATTTAATCTTGAACCTAGAAAAATCAGTTGAAAATAACAAAATAATTAAACTATAAAATATGACCTTTTTAACACCGACATTTCGCCGCTTCTACTCATTTGTAATAATTACTGGAATAGCTCTGTTTAACATTGCCGGCTGTGCCTCAATAACATCCGATGGTGAAGTGAATGACCCGGTTGAATCGGTTAACAGAAGCATTTACGATTTTAATGAGGGCTTTGACCGGATCATTTTAAAACCCGTCGCTAAGGGCTATCAAAAATTACCCGGACCTGTGCAGACAGGCACACATAATTTTTTCAGTAACCTTGACGATGTTGTCGTCGTTGCCAATGATGCTCTGCAGCTAAAAGGCGAACAACTCACTTCTGATATACTACGGTTTTCCATCAATACTGTATTTGGCATCTTTGGTCTGATTGATATGGGAACACCAATGGGTTTATCTAAACATCAGGAGTCTTTTGCTGATACTCTGGGATACTGGGGCGTTGGCTCAGGACCTTATATTGTATTGCCAATTTTAGGCCCCAGCAGTGTTCGTGATGCACCGTCATTAGTCGTTGATTTCATGATTCACCCGGCCAGCCTGGTGTCTCCTGCATCCGCAACGATTGCTTTAGCTTCTGTAAGAGCAGTCGATATCCGCTCTGAGTTGCTTAAAACAACTGATATTCGTGATTCACTGGCGCTTGATCCTTACATATTTACTCGTGAATCCTATTACCAATGGCGTCAAAACAGAGTTTATGATGGCGAACCACCACGAGTTATTATTGAAGATTTTGAAGAATAAACCTCTTTTCATCCTGAAATCAACGAATTTACACATAGGGATAACCATTTAAACAATGGAAATGTTATTAAGTAGTATTGCCATTCTAAGTGGTTTTTTATTACTCATCTGGAGTGCTGACCGATTTATCATGGGCGCCTCCGGCATTGCACTCAATTTTGGTGTATCACCACTGGTTATTGGTTTGACAATTGTCGGTTTTGGTACCTCAGCCCCGGAAATGATTGTTTCCGGGGTTGCTGCTTATGAAGGCACTCCCAATTTAGCGGTTGGTAATGCTCTGGGTTCCAATATTGCCAATATTGCTCTGGTTCTTGGTATTACAGCTCTGGTCACCCCTCTCATGGTCGATTCTAAAATTCTTAAACGTGAATATCCTATTATGTTTATGATAATGATACTGGCCTGGGGTTTATTGTGGGATGGCGAATTAAACCTGATGGATGGCTATATATTAATAGCCGGCATGTTTTCTCTGATGGCCTTTATCACTATTATGGGGCTGCGTGAAAAAAAACAGCTCAATGAAAAAGATCCTCTGGATGAAGAATTCGCTGAAGAAATCCCTAAAGACCTGTCCACCCAATTTGCCTTTTTATGGCTTTTTATCGGACTGGTCATTTTATTAATAAGTTCCCGGATGCTTATCTGGGGTGCTGTTAATATTGCCCATGCATTTCATGTCAGTGATTTAGTCATTGGTTTGACTATTGTCGCCGTCGGCACCAGCCTGCCCGAGCTGGCCGCATCTATTACCAGTGCGCTAAAGGGTGAACACGAAATTGCTATCGGAAATATCATAGGCTCCAATATGTTTAACCTGCTCGGTGTTCTTGGTATACCTGGCATAATGACAGGCGTATTATATGATCAAAGTATAATACTTGATCCCAGTGTGCTAAGCCGTGACTATCCTGTTATGATGATACTTTCGGTTCTGCTCTTTATTTTTGCTTACGGCCTTAAGGGAAAAGGCCGGATTAATCGTCTTGAGGGTGGTGCTTTACTCATATGTTATATAGCTTATATGGGCGTTATTTTTCAACAGAGTACATAATCCTGGAAACATCTGAATAGTTACTAAACGGAAAGCATTTGATATGCAGAAAATTATTGCTAAAGCCAGTGCCATAAAATTATTAATATGCGATGTTGATGGTGTCATGACCGATGGCAGACTTTTTTTCGGGGATAACGGCATGGAGTACAAGGCTTTTCATTCAAGAGACGGGCTGGGAATAATGATGTTACAGCGCTCCGGTATTCCTCTGGCAATTATTACCGCAAGAACCTCAGATGTTGTCACCCATCGTATGAAAAATCTCAATATTAATCTGGTTTTTCAAGGACAGCTCAGTAAAGTGCAGGCTTTTGAAGATATTTGTCAACAATTGCAATTAAGCCCTGAGCAGGTAGCCTATGTTGGTGATGATCTGGTTGACCTGCCTGTGATGAAAAAAGCAGGCCTTTCTATTGCGGTCGCGGATGCTCATGAACAGGTTAAACGCATTGCTGACTGGACCACCCGGCATAATGGCGGCCATGGTGCTGTACGTGATGTCTGTGAGTTATTAATGGAAGCCCAGGGCACCCTGGAAGAACAAGTTTCAGTCTATCTCTGACATCCTCAGATTAACCTGATATGGATAAAAAACTTTTTTCTTTACTGCTGACCATTCCTGTTCTTTCTATGCTTATTACCTGGTATATTTTTTCCAGTGCATCAATTGAGCAGTCTCATATTGCTTTTCCAGAGCAAAACATTCAAAGAAAAGTGGCAGACTTTTTTTTTAATCAGGCGACGATTATTAATTTTGGTAAAACAGGGTTTCCAGAAAGTAAAATTATCGGCGCCCAAATATTTCACTATCCTGATGAAGAAGATTCTGAAATTACCAGCCCCCAAATTACCTTATTTCGTGATAAGGGCTTACCCGTTCAAATTACCGCCGATCATGGTTGGATAAATAAGGATGGAACTCGTGTCTTTTTAAAAGGTCATACTGTTATTAAGCGTGAGCGCTCTGAGGATAATCGTTTTTCCCAACTGGAAACACCTGAATTAACTATCTGGCCTAATAGAAACTTTGCGGAAACAGATGCCGCAGTAAAAATTACAACAGCAACAACAATCGCTACGGGAATTGGAATGAAAGCCCATTTAGACACAGAACATTATTATTTGCTCAATGAGGTCAAAGGACGGCATATTTCAGTCAAGCAGTAAAAAATTCCAGATAAAATAATAGTAACTATTTATGGTGTTTAGATTATGGAGCATATTTAATAATGAAGTTTAATTTTCTTCCCGGAACAAAATTAATTTTGTGCTATTTTTTGCTGTTTTGCCTGCCTGTCAGCCTGATGGCGCAGTCTTCTGATCGTAATCAGCCCATTAATCTGGAAGCAGATAGCGCAGATATTGATGATCTCAAAGGCATTAGTATATACACAGGCAATGTCATTTTAACTCAGGGAAGCATGGTGATTAAATCTCATCAACTGACCTTGTATACTGACAAGAATAAAGATTTAGAAAAAGCCGTCGCAGTGGGTGCTGAAAAGAAATTAGCCACATTCAAACAACGTCCTGAAGGCAAAAAAGAAGATTTCCGCGCCCGTTCTAAAACAATGATCTACTATCTTAAACAAGATAAAATTCACTTACTCAACAATGCCACTATCTGGCAGGCAGGTGACACATTTAGTGGTGATAAAATTATTTATGATACCAGGAATGAAACTGTTGTTGCCTCTAGCAAAAAGAATAAAAATGGTAAGCCTGCTTCCGGTGGTGGTCGGGTAAAGGTAACAATTCAACCTAAGAGCAAAAATAAATAAAAATGTCGAGTCCATTATTAGAGCTGCGTGCAGAAAAACTCAATAAAACATTCAAATCACGTAAAGTGGTCAATGATGTCTCATTTTCGGTACAAAAAGGAGAGGTCGTTGGTCTGTTAGGTCCAAATGGCGCAGGCAAAACAACCAGCTTTTATATGGTCGTTGGTTTAATTAAGGCTGATAGCGGTAAAATCACCTGTCATGGCCATGATATGACTCATCTGCCCATCCACAAACGAGCAAAACACGGTATTGGTTATTTACCCCAGGAAGCATCGATATTTAGAAAATTGACAGTAGAAGAAAATATCATGGCCATACTGCAAACGCGAAAAGATCTTAATCGCACGGACAGAAATGATCATCTGGAACAATTGCTCAGTGAACTAAGCATTACTCATATCCGAAAATCTGAAGGCATCAGTCTTTCAGGTGGTGAACGTCGCCGGGTTGAAATTGCACGCACCTTATCCATGGAGCCTGATTTTATATTATTGGATGAACCCTTTGCTGGTGTTGATCCTATTTCAGTCAGCGATATTCAATCAATTATTTTACAGCTTACTGAACAAAACATCGGTGTTTTGATGACCGATCATAACGTCAGGGAAACTCTGAGTGTTTGTCAACGTGCCTATATCATGAATGATGGTAATGTTATTGCCAAAGGCACCCCGGAGCACTTATTGAACAACGAGCATGTTCGTGAGGTATATCTTGGTAATAACTTCAAAATTTAATAAATTTCACTAATCCTGCAAATTCTTCAATTTTTTTACTATTTTAAAGCATTGATATTTAATAATAATATTTTTTTATTTAAAAAAAGCTTATTTTTTTGATCCGTATCAACTGCAATGGCACGCAATTTGCGCTACTATTAAATTAAAGAGCACTTATTCTCGACGGTATACATCAGATCGACAGGTAACAGGTAATAGTTATTTAATTTATGAAACAATCGCTTCAACTTCGCTTAGGCCAGCAACTTACAATGACACCTCAGTTGCAGCAGGCTATAAAACTGCTGCAATTGTCCAGTTTAGATCTTCAGCAGGAGATACAGGAAGCTCTGGATAGCAATGTAATGCTTGAAGTTGATGAAGATCATTCAAACAGCTCATCCAGTGACACTTCAGATGCAAACACTTCACCTGCAGAGCAGGACAGCACTTCCCTTAATAATTCTCAGGAATATAAAGACAGTAATGAAAAACTCCTGAATAACAATTCTTCCAATGATGATTTCACCAACGAAGTAAATGCCAATAGCGTTGATTTTGAAAATAATCAGAATAACATTCCCAGTGAGCTCTCAACTGACTCAAGCTGGGAAGATGTATATGATACAGGCAGCAGCTACACCGCAGGGCAAAGCATCACCAATTCATGGAGCGGTGACAGCAGCAATTTGTTTGAGAACAATGGCAAAACAGAAGATAGCCTGAGAGAACACCTCGTCTGGCAAATGGAAATGACACCCTTTAGTGATACCGACAGAATGATTGCTGAAGCAATTATTGATGGTATTGATGACAGTGGTTATCTGACTCAGTCCATTGATGATTTACTGCAGTCATTTTCTCATGAAGATGAAATAGAAACAGATGAAGTTGAAGCAGTACTGCATCGCATTCAAAATTTCGATCCGCCTGGTGTTGGCGCTCGAGACCTGCAAGAGAACCTATTACTGCAATTAAGAACACTTGATAGCGACACCCGCTGGTTAAACGAAGCAAAAATTCTGGTTTCCAGGCATTTGAAAATACTGGCCAACCGGGACTTTGCCACGTTAAAACGTCGCATGAAATTAGATGAAGCAAAACTGGCACAGGTGATCGATTTAATCAAAAGCCTGAGCCCCAGACCTGGCTGCCATATTTCTGATGACAGACCCCATTATGTTACCCCGGATGTCTATGTGAAAAAAATTAAAGGTGTGTGGACCTGTGAACTAAATGGTGATTCTGCACCTAATATTAAAATAAATGAACAGTATCTGAATCTGGTAAAAGGTGCAAAAAAAAACAGTGATATGAGTTCAATTAAAGAGCATTTACAGGAAGCTCGCTGGTTTATAAAAAGCTTGCAAAGTCGTAATGATACCTTGCTGAAGGTGTCACGCTGCATTCTGGATTTTCAAAGAGATTTCTTCGAATATGGTGAAGAACACATGCGGGCACTGGTGCTTGCAGATGTAGCCGACGTGGTTGAGATGCATGAATCAACAATATCCAGAGTAACCACACAGAAATATATGCATACTCCAAAAGGTATTTTTGAGTTAAAATACTTTTTTTCCAGCCATATTACCACTACTAGTGGCGGTGAGGCTTCAGCAACAGCAATTCGGGCAATTATTAAGAAATTTATTGCCGCAGAAAATAGTCGCAAACCATTAAGCGATAATAAAATTTCCGGAATGCTGGCAGAACAGAATTATAAGGTGGCCAGACGTACTGTGGCAAAATACCGCGAGTTTATGTCCATACCACCCTCTAATGAAAGAAAGAACATTGTCTGAAAGAAGACAAGACCAATGCCGCGAAAAAAGGCATTAATAATCGATAACACAGTTTTATTAAGCTATTGAAATAACGCTGTTTTATCATCGTCAACAAGGAGCTAAATCTTATGCAAATAGATATAACCGGACATCATATAGACATCACTGATTCACTGCGTGATTATGTTAATCAGAAAATGGAACGTGTTGAACGCCATTTTGATATTGTCAATAAAAGTCATGTTATTTTAAGTGTTGAGAAACAACGTCAGAAAGCAGAAGCCACTCTGACGGTAAAAGGAAATAAAGTATTCGCTGAAGCCGTTGAAGAAGATATGTACTCAGCAATTGATAATCTGATTGACAAACTTGACCGTCAGGTAAAAAAACATAAAGAAAAAATGACCGATCACCATCGTGGTGAAGTGAGTCTGAAAACACACGAGCTATAATATAAAACGATCCATCTCAGCCTGAGGTATTTTTTCTGCCTCAGACTGAACAATGGACCTGAAATTTGAATTACCTCTTTTAACTTTAATAACAAAAGAATCATGAAATTTAGCAATCTTATCAAAATTGATCAGATTCGACTGAACAATGGTGCCAGCAGTAAAAAAAAGGCACTCGAAGCAATCAGCCAGATAATCACTGACAATTACCCTGAATACAATACCAACCATGTTTTTGAAACTCTGATTGAACGTGAACGCCTTGGCAGTACAGGCATAGGACATGGTGTTGCATTACCCCATGGACGACTGACTGAATGCACCGCTCCCATCGGGGTTTTTATCAGTTTATCTGACGGTATTGACTATGATGCCATTGATAAAGCACCCGTCAAATTACTCTTTGCCCTGCTTATCCCTGAACACTCCACAGAAGAACATCTGCAAATATTAGCCAAGCTTGCCGAATTTTTTCGCAATAGCGATAACCGTCAAAAACTTGAAAATGCCACTTCATCTGAAACTGTTTATAACCTCATTAATAATATTTAAGATCAATGCAGCCAACACTCCCCGCACATGGTGTATTGCTTGAACTCAATGGTGTAGGCCTCTATCTGATCGGCGCCAGTGGTATAGGAAAATCTGAAATTGCCCTGCAGTTAATTAATCAGGGAGCCTGTTTGATTTGTGATGATGCACCTGATTTAAGAGCAGATAGAGACAGTGGCCAGGTGTCAGGGCATTGTCCAGAAGGATTTTACGGCCAGATGCACATACATGATCTGGGTATCATCAATATTACTGAACTGATTAATACAGACTCGTTTAAACCCATCAGTGTCATTAATTTTATCATTGAATTAGTTGCTGCTGATGACAGACTCACAGTCGTCAGCCAGCAAACACCACAGCAACTGCTGACACCGGATTACCAGCACTGGCAATACCAGCACTGGACAATTCCCGGAATTCACTTACACTTATACCCAAACAGAAATATACCTTTATTGATCAAAACAGCAGTAATGCAATTCTTATTTTTGGAGCAGCAACAGAGTGAAATTACAAATCATCAGCGGTCTCTCCGGGTCAGGTAAAACCATTGCTCTGCAGGTACTCGAAGATTTAGATTACTATTGTATTGACAACCTTCCTCTGGAGCTTTTATCTGAACTGGTTGAAAAAAGCCTTAAAGACCGACTCTATCTGGACAAAGTAGCCATTGGTATCGATGCCCGAACAATCAGTAGTAATTTTTCCAAGTTCCCTGAAATTATAAAAAAAATTAAAAATAACAATATTGACTGCAATGTGTTATTCCTTAATGCTCAAACCAGTGTTCTGCTGAAACGTTTTAGCGAAACTCGTAGAAAACACCCTCTCACTAATGAACAAACCTCACTGGAAGAAGCCATTGAACGGGAAAGACTGGTGCTTGAGTTGATTCGGGATGAGTCAAACCAGCAAATTGATACATCTAATAGTAATGTTCACCAGTTACGAGACAGGATAAAGCATTTAATCACATTGAATAACCAACCGGTCATGGCACTGCAGTTTTTGTCCTTTGGCTTCAAACATGGTCTGCCCAGTGATATGGATATGATGTTTGATATGCGCTGTCTGCCAAATCCTCATTGGGAAACAGCACTGAGACCCCTGACAGGAAAAGACAAAGCAGTTAAAGATTATTTAGACCAGCATGACAGCTGTAATGACATGTTTGCAGACATTCAGCAATACATTGAAAAATGGCTGCCCTGCTTCGAAGATAATAACCGCAATTATCTGACCATTGCCATTGGCTGCACCGGTGGACAACACCGTTCAGTTTACATGGTAGAAAAACTTGCCCATTATTTCAAACAACATAGAGAGTCTGTGATTGCACGCCATAAGGAACTACCCTAGCGCTTGAAAAAATATCACTCTATCTCTTTTGTCCACTGTTAAAGCAATATTTTTCAGCTTATAATCTTGCTATCTTTTAATTTTTTAAAGGCATGATAGCATGAGCGTCACACTGCTACTCATCACTCACGACGACATAGGCAGCAGTCTTCTCAGTACTGCAACAAATATGCTGGGCGTGCCACCACTGGTTTGTAAAAATCTGAAAATTACACCGCAAATGGATATTGAAGAGGGCTATGCTCAGGCGACTCAAATTTGTAACACCCTTAATGAAAATGATAAACTGCTCATTGCCACTGATATATATGGCTCAACACCGAGCAATATTGCCACAAAATTAACTGAAAACATTTCAACTACACAAAGATTAATAGTGACTGGTGTTAATTTACCGATGCTGGTTCGAATTATGAATTACGCACATCTAAGCTTATCCGAACTGGCACAAAAAGCCTGTTCCAGCGCAAGCGACAGCATTTTTATTGTTGACAAAGAAAAAGACTGTGATTGAAAGAAAACTGACAATAACCAATAAACTGGGTTTACATGCTCGTGCAGCCGCTAAACTGGTGACACTGGCCAGCAGTTTTAAGTCCACAGTTGAACTCAAAACAAAATGTAAAACAGCTAATGGCAAAAGCATTATGAGTGTCATGATGCTGGCGGCAGGCAAAGGCACTGAAATTACGCTGTTCATTGACGGCAGCGATGAAAAAGAAACTGTGGCTGCGCTTGAGATTTTAATCAAACGACGCTTTGATGAAGAATAAAGTTATATTTGCATTAGGGATATTTTCACTTCTGACCTTGGCATGGCAACTGCTCAATCAAATACCGCCGGGCACATTTTATCAGACTGATATTGCTAAAAACCAGACCATAGTAACGGACACCTCATTTTACCATACCGATTTTGCCTCTCATGCATCAACACCCGAAGTTCATAGTGCCACAGCCATCGAACTGAAAAATAATGATGTGATGGCCTTTTGGTATGGCGGCACCCGGGAGGGTCATCAGGATGTTTCAATTTACCAGAACATCTGGCATAACAACACAAAACAATGGGACCAGGAGAAAATCATTCTCACTCGCTCATTCACAAAAAAAGGCACCTCGCGTTATATTCGTAAACTCGGCAACCCGGCTGTTACCCGTGGTCCGGATAACAGCATCTGGTTATTTTATGTCAGTGTGTCCATTGGCGGCTGGGCCGGTAGTGCCATTAATCTAACTCAATCCCACGATGAAGGTCAAAGCTGGTCAGCCCCAAAACGCCTGATCACCACTCCCTTTCTTAATCTCAGTACCCTGATTAAAGGCACTCCTGTTCATTACACAGACGGTACAATCGGTCTGCCTGTGTATCACGAACTGATAGGAAAATTTGGCGAACTTCTAAAAATAAATGTCCGGGGTGAAGTAGTTGATAAGATACGCATGTCATGGGGAAAAACATCACTGCAACCGATCATTTATAGCACATCGGCCAATCATGCCATCGCCATGATGCGTTTTCAGGGAGCAGCACCGAAACGAATACTCACCCAGACATCCAGTGATTCAGGCTTGAGCTGGACTGCGGTAGAAAAAAGTTCACTACCAAATCCCGGAGCAGGCATTATTGGTCTGACGCTGAATAATAGTAACAAATTGCTGTTAGCATTTAATAATGACGAAGAAGAGCGTGAGGATATGTCTCTTGCCATATCAGCGGATAAAGGAAAAACATGGCAGCTGGCCCGAATTGTAGAAGAAAATCATCTGGCAGAAGCTGACAAAGATAAACAATTTTCCTACCCCTGGTTACTGCAGACTAAAAACGGCAATATTCACCTGCTTTATACCTGGCATAAAAGCCATATCAAACACGCTGTATTTAACAGCGCATGGCTTCACAAAGTGTCGGAAGGAGCTTTACCATGAGCCTGCAGTCTCTTTCTCTACAAGCTATCTCTTTACAAACCATGCTTGGCCTGACAGGCATTTCTCTTTTATTGTCGGTAACACTATTGCGGGTTTTACTCTTTTTTAAACTAAAGAAACAACTCAGTTATTTTATTGCCATTCTATTGTTCGCCATCTCTTTTGTTTCTTTTTCCGGTAACACAATAAACTTCTACTTTCGTGGACTTTTTAATGATTTAAGCATCACATCATTAATCCTGTTAAGCTATTATTTCATCCAGCCTGAAACCGATAAAAAGCAGACTCAGCCCATTTTTCTTCTTCTTGTCATCACAGGATTGTTTTTTTACCCAACCGCTTTAGGTCTGGGACCTGTTGACCCCTACGCATGGGGGTTTATCAGTAAAGATCATGGCATCACCACGCCCCTGATATTTCTAAGCCTGCTGGCAGGACTGATGTATTTTGCTTTAGTTAAAAGCTATAGCATACTATTACTTAGCCTTGTTTTAGCAACACTCTGCTATCATTCTGGATTATTAGAAAGCAGAAATATCTGGGATTATTTATTCGATCCACTGGTTTTTATTTATGCTCTGACAGCAATTATCAGCTCGTTATTTAGCAAGAAAAATAACCCTTTCTTTCAAAATCAACGTCTATAATGAATAGCATGGTCAAACAATTAACGGATGAGCAATTAATACACTCATACCAAAAAGGTAATGCCGAAGCATTTGAAGAACTCTATGGCCGTTATAAAAACGCGATATATCACTACTTTTTTCGTCAGGTTCAAACACCGGCGACAGCGGATGAATTACATCAGGATGTCTGGTTAAATATTATAAAATCATCTTCCGATTTCAGCCAGCAGTCATCCTTTAAGACCTGGCTTTACAAAATTGCTCATAACCGTCTGATTGATCATTACCGACAAAATAGCAGGCAGGCGCTCTATCTGGTCAGATCAGAAACTCAACACCCGGATCACAACAAGGATATAGTTGAGGACATAATTGAGGACATAGTTGAGAATATCTCAGAGACTGATAAGCCGATTGAAACACAAGCCAGGCAATCCCATGAGCCAGAAAAAGCGTTGCAGGAACAGCAAATAAGCCAAATGCTGCTTGATGGCATCAGTGCTTTGCCGGAAGAACAAAAAGAAGTTTTTCTGCTTCATGAAAAAAGTGGCCTGACACTTCAGGAAATTGCCCTTATTACGGATAATTCTTTTGAAAGCACAAAAAGCCGTTTGCGTTACGCCATCAAAAAATTACGTCATCATATGAACCTGGCGCTTACATTATGAAAAAAAACACTCACAATTCAACACCGGCAGATAATGAAGATAACGCTTTTTTTGAAAAGTATCTTCAGGGAGAGTCATTATTATCTGATCTTTATCAGCAAACAGAATCACCAGAACCCTCTGACACTCTAAACCAGAGCATACTGTCTGCAGCCCGGAGTTATTCTGAACAAACAAAAAAGAAGACTAATCACTGGTGGACGCAGCCAGGTTCATGGGCTGCATCTATTGCCATTTTCTCACTTGTGGCACTATTAACACATGAAACCTGGCTGGCAGAACAGACGCTTTTAGAAAAGGATTTTTCACCTGCACCTTCAGTTGAGACAAGCCAAAGCTCAGAGAGATTTTCAGATTCACAAGCAAAGAAATTCAGCCCTCATAGAGAAAAAAATGACAGCCGAAAGCTTTTATATAAATCCGCACCGGCCCCCATCATGCCCGCAGCATCCGGGTATATGATGCCAGGCAAAAACAGTCCAATGGATTCACTTTCAGAGCTTTCCGAATCTTTCCCTCGGGCAAGATCAATTGCTGCAGATGATGCAGACAGCGCTGTCCCAACCGCAGCACAAACATTAGCACAGCCCACATTTGCACAAGAAAAAGAACAAAAAAAACTAAAGGCAGCGGATTCTGAACCACAACTGATGCTGGATGAAATCCAACAATTAATGAAAAATAATCAACTCGATAAAGCACGTGCATTATTGATTCAGCTCAGAACAAAATACCCTGACACTCCAATAGACCCTGTAATTCTTCAGCAATTGTCCCCATATTAACGATTTATTGTATTAAAAAGACCAAGAAAGATGAAAAAACACAACCCCATTGAAATAAACCTCCATAAAAAATCTCGTCTACTGGAAATCAGCTTTGATACCGGTGAAAACTATAAGTTAAGCTGTGAATATCTGCGCACTCATGGAAAATCAGCAGAAATTACCACCTCTGATGTGCCGGTTGCCGGTAAAATTAATGTCAATATTGATTCCATTGAAGCTCAGGGTAATTATGCTCTGAGACTTTTTTTTGACGATGCTTATGATCAGGGGATTTATTCATGGGAAACACTCTATGAGTTAGGGGAAAATTTTGATGATAACTGGGGCATGTATCTTTCTTCTTTGGAAAAACAGGGCCTGACTCGTGGTAAGTCAGATAAAATTCATAATGGCCCGGCTATAATAAAGATTTTATACTTTATGGATAAATTAATTAACTTCACTAAGGAAGAGGAAGAACTGGAATTACCGGGCAATATTACCACAGTTCAGGAGTTACTTGATTTGCTCAGTATGCGCGGCAACCGATGGGAACGCGCATTTAATGCCGACAGTATTCTATTTACAGTCAACAAGGAATTTGCTGAACTTTTTACAGTACTGGAACACGGCGATGAAATTGCCCTTATTCCAAAAGCAAAATAGCACCTTAAAAAAAAATTATGACAAAACTTATTAATTCTTTACAAGACTGGGGTTCTGAGAACTTCAAAAAAACCTTAAAGCATGAGTTGGAAGCACTACAAAACGGTGCTTTACCCTTAGATCAGGCAATTTGTCAGGGGGGCAAAGCCGATGGTTCAAATATCTCTGCATTGATTAATTCAGCCACTGAAAATGGCACTGAAATATTGGTAAATGTGGGTGTTTTCTTTGATGAAATTATTGCCGGATGCAATTGTGGCGATGATCCCATGGCAGAAAACACTTATTGCGACCTACTGGTTTCTATCAATAAAACAACTGCTGAAGCCAAATTCATATTATTAAAATAGCAAGTACGCATTTCTGTGAACCGTAATCAAGATTGGTACTTTAATAAATGCCAAGTCCCTAAGTAAGTTATTGTATCTCAGATATTGTTATCAATATCTATAGCAATTTTAAGTGATTGGTCTAATAAATTTATTTTTTCTGCTGGCAACAGATCAATATAATTGCTTAATAATGATTTTGGTATGCTCATTAATGCATCACAATGAATACTGCTATTATGTTTCAAGCCTTCCTCTACTCCTATTGGAACTTGAGTACTCAATTCATTATAAATTG
>Ga0164313_10003306_pt1 | contig 14390 bp, 14 predicted proteins | sample GuaBasSedimGuay4_FD_113735 | JGI IMG/M metagenome (GOLD analysis project Ga0164313, IMG submission 113735) | Subseafloor sediment microbial communities from Guaymas Basin, Gulf of California, Mexico - Guay4, Core 4569-4, 0-3 cm | ecosystem: Environmental > Aquatic > Marine > Hydrothermal vents... | reverse complement strand
TGATACCAAGAATTTTATACTTACTTTATATAGTTGGAAGTTCTGGTACAGTTACATCAGAACAGTCCATTGTACCCAATGGAGCACCATCAAAACTAACATCAAATATACCTTCGGTTTCAGTCGTATTTAATTTAACTTCAACACCATCCTGATCAGTTGCCGTAATAGTACCTTCTCCGGTAGTCATATTAATAGAACCAACTACATCTACTTCTCCAGTTACTTCCGGATTGTTAAAAGTTCCATTAAATGTTAGTAGATCTTCACCGATATCTGCAGTAAAGTTTGTTATAGAATATACTTTACCCGTAATATTATCAGTAATAGTTAATGCTGCTACAGTAATCCTCATAGTTTCATCTTCGTTAATGGTTAAGACACCATTATCAAGATCTATAGTTACATCTACAGGATTATCCGCCCCTGGACTACTGGAAGCAATTGTCAAAGGAATTGGTGTTGAAGCTGAAATCGTTCCTGAAGCTTCATCTACTGCTAGAGTTACAGAACCATTAATTGTTGTTTCTGATCCAATTTCTTCAGCACTCATACAATAATCATCAAAAATTATAGTACCAGTTAATGTACTCAAGAAATCATCAGGTAGTGTTACACTACCTGGGTTGCTACTACATGTACCAGGTTCAGTTGCTGCTATAGTTGGCACTTTTGCCAAAGTTATTACACTTTTTCCACTAACAAGCACTTTTTTAATAAGTGCAACAGTATCTACTGAAAGAGCAATATCTGTTTCTGTACTTTGAGATGTTGTAACTTCTGTATAAGTACAACCCAGTTCATCAGCTATATTCCCAATAAACTCATTAACCTTACCTTCTTCTAATCCTACATCAGGCGTAGATGGTGTGTCACTATCACTACCTCCCCCACATCCCGTCATCAAACCAAATACCAAACCAATAGATGCTATAGACATCACAAGATTACGTGTTTTCATACTTTCTCCTTTCTAATTTAAAGTTTTTAACACTCTATATTATATTATAAACAGACTTTTTATACAACCCCCTATTGGGTGATAGATTAAAAAGTAATTACCTTAAAGCTTAATACGTAAAATTTTATTTCTATAAGAGAGGGCCACCTGCTAGAGACTATTGAAAATTTGCCGCTTTTAGATATTTAATCTGCAAGTGGCTCGAGATAGTAATGTTTAATTATAAAATGGAAATTATTTGAAGATTATTCAAAATACTCTTCAATAATTTGAGGAAAGAGTTTCATTGTTTTTCTAGCTTTATCAATTTTGGGTTGAAACACTTCTTCCGAGTTGGGGTAGCTTCTGATAAATTCATTATAGATACCTATTTTATCTTGCATATGTGCTTCAAGTGCATCTAGTACAGACTGCATATTTTCTTTAGAAGTAGTATACTTCATAAGAAGTTCAAACATACGTTTTCTTGGATGTATCGCCATTGAATCACCTGCAGCAAGAGCAATATCTTTAATATCCCAACGAGAGATATAGATACCGCTTACATGCGGTGCTATCAGCTTTGCATACAATGCTTCTGTATATGAAGGGTAATCTTTAAGATCTACCTCTTCATCTGTAGCACACTGTCCATCAGGACCAAAGGCTGGTGTTCCATTAAAGTTTTGCTGACTTATGTTCGCAAACTCTTCTCTTAAATCTTTTATATTATCCATTATTTATCTCCTATCAGCAGTGGAATATCATCCACATCTATTTTTGTATCAAACCAGCGGTTTGCAAGCAACATCATTTTTGCAACAAAAAGTATCTGGTCATCTAAAAATTCCGGTTTTTCAAACAATTCCTTTGCATCATCAGCCAAACAATAACCGTACACTTTACCATCTCTCACTTCAACAAAATCAACACGACCTTCTTTTTTGGCACAAGAATCAAGACTTTCACAATACGGTATGGCTTTTTCACCAAACTCGCGTTCTATCATCATCATATCAACTTTTGACTCTCCCACATTTGTCATAGTAAAATGGAAATGATCATCGGTGATATTGAGTGCAATGGCTGTGGCATTCTCATTATTATGTTTCATGATCTTATTAAAATAATGTCTCATATAGCCTGTTTGTGCATTATATCCCAATATAGTACAAAGTTTTGTATCAGGTTTTATCTCATGTGGCATCATAATATCTGTCTCCTTTTTACAAAGCAAAGCTCTGCAAAAATTCCTCTCACTAAAGCTTCATCTATCGATTCAGAATTCATTTTTCTTCCTTCTTATCTTCAAATAAAGCTTTCATAGATAAAGCATTAGAGTGCAGGAACATTGCCTCTTCTTCTTCCACCATACATCGTGGGCAAGCCTGTTCTCCACCCGTATAGGTGAAGTTGTTACCACATTCATTACATCTTTTGATGTTAAAAGTTGCCAAGGTACGCTGTGTAGGTTCAAAGAACTCTTTTATCTCAAATCCGCTTTGAAGTTGAATGGCATCAGGTTCACATACATCATGACACAAACGACACTTCACACAGAGCATGGCATCAAAGTGTATGAGTGAAAACTTTGCATCAGACGTCAAAGCTCCTGTAGGACAGATACGATAACAAATTTGACAATTTGTACAAGTATCATCTACAAACTTTTGAGAGGCAAACGACACCTCTTCTTCAGGAAGTACCTCAAAAGAATCAGGGACACCTGCATGTTTTAATGTGGTAAAAAGTATTTTACGTTTATCCGGCAGATTCTTTTCTTTTATTTTATTAATAATACTGACATCTAAAGCAAACGTTTTTAACTCATCTGCCTCTACTGCCTCATCAAAGGTCATTTTATGTTTTACCACACCTTTGAGTGAAGCATTCCCTAAAAATGATCGTCTGGAAGAGACTTCATCTTCATTCTCTTTTTCTGCTTCGACTGAAATATCAGCCGGCACATGATTACTAACGAGTTGTTTTTCAGAAAATGAAGAAAGTACAAAATTAGCCTCTTCAATACGTGTTTCTATCTGCGTGTAAAGTACACTTGTATCATCATAAGAACTCAGGTCCAAAGTGATCTCTTCTTCACTGGCAAGTGCCAAAGAGATCAAATGTTCTACGCTCAAGACAGAGATGCAAGGTACATTGAATTTCGGTGAAATAAGTCTTACTTTTGATTCTAAGAAATTAAAGAAAAATTCTGTTGTAGAAAAGTCAGACAAGGAAAAAGCTTCTGTAGGACAAACACCTATACAAGAAGCTGCTTCGACACCTGTATTGTTTGCAAAACTTGGTAAGTTGTCTACAAGTTGTATAGACTCAGGACATGCATCTATACATTTTGTACAGTCTGAGAATTTACTTGTAGCTCTTACGCATAAAGCTATCTCTAATTGTAAGGCCATTAAGCTTCAGTACTACAATGTTTTTCGAGTTGTTCAGTCACATATTCAAAGTCACTCAACATAAATTCCAAAGCGAGTTCTGCCCCATCATGATAAAGAGGTGTACGTGATTCACGTTTTGCATTGATCAGGAATAATGGTGCCCACTCTAAAAGGTGTTCTTTCAAAAATGCACGCTGTACCTGCAGTAATTCACAGATACCATCTTTGTCATCTGCAAGCAATGCTTTTTCAAGCGCACTACATAACATATACATAAACTCTAACTCAACACCAATATGATCTGCACTCACTACTCTTGCTTTATCAAGTTCGACACGGAAGTCAAGTTCATTATAGAGTTCTAATACAGGATTATCTCCCCCACTCTCTATCATCTGGTCATCTCTTGTATAAAAACTTTCATAAGGGACAAGATGCATAAGAAAAAGGTTTGTAAAATCTACATTAAAATGTTCTTCTATCATCTCTTTACGAGAAAGATCTTTGCGCTTATCCCATGCTTTATAGTTAGGGAAAAAAGAAAGTAGATCTGCATCACTTTCAATCTGTTCTAAAAATGTTTCATCTACTTCGACAAGCATTAATCTTGAGATCAATGCATATATTGCTATACGATTTTCTATCTCTTGTTTCATTTGTTCCATTATTGCCCTTCAGGCTCGTTCCCACGGTCTCCGTGGGAATGCATATATAACTTTAAACCACTAAACACTTTATTTAGCATATCAAATATAAGTATGCATTCCCACGCACAGCATGGGAACGAGAAATATTATTTTGTGAACTATACCACTTTCAAGATAAATAAGACTTAAGAAAATTAGTTATCTGGGAAATTGTATTTGTAGTATTCCCAAGCCTAAGCCTGGGAACAAAATAAGTATAAAATTACTTTGTAATATTTACGGCATATGCTTTGTCAGACAAAGGCACAGCTGGACGTTTAATGTGTTGAGGACGTCTAAGTGTATCAGTCTCATCTAGAGGACGAGTTAAGTCATCTCTCCAAGCTTGATATACTTTCATATTGTTCTCATAATTTACATAAATGTCACCGATCACATCATCTTTACCTGCAAGTTCCATAGATACTTTTTGGTGCCATGCATGGTTACCCGCAATTGGATCTGGATGTGAAGGTGCTACAGCATTTTGCCAAGAACCAGAAAGACCATCCCACCAAATGTTGTCAAGGTCTCTGTTGTACTCTTTAAACTGCCAAGAGTCTTTATTCTCTTCCATACCTTCTACAATACCTTGTGTAGGTTTAAGCGTACCAATTTTACCATCCATAGTAAGATCATAAAGTGGTGCACCTACACCCATAACACCAAGCTTATGTTCAAATCCAGGGATATCAACTGCATTTTTCAGTTTCCATCTACCTGCATGGTGAGAACATGCCAGTACACCTGGCATAGTTGCTTCAGTTGGTACAGCCATCGCAATGAAGTAACCTGACTCAAGACCAGAAACTGTATCTTGAATGGTCACTTTAACTGCGTCACCTCTTTTAATGCCAAGTTTCTTAGCATCTTCCGTATAAACCCAAACAGGGTTATGGTTTTGTGAAATCTCCATAAGGTGCTTAGAGTTCACTGAACGTGTATGAATATTATATGGCAATCTAAATACAGTGTTCAATGCAAAATCATTATCATTTTTCATAAAGTCATGGTGAACTTGACTCACAACGTGTGTCATTTTTACTCTGTCTTCTTTTGTTGTTGGGTAGATAGGTATAGCATACTCTGGCCATTTCCACTCTTTAAACCACTCACAGTAGAAGTCTAGTTTTTTAGTTAAGGTATGGAAACCTTGAACAAGCTCTCCATCTACTTCAACACCGATCGCTTTTTCTTTACCATGAGAATCTGTTGCCATAATCACACCAAACTCATCTTTTCTAACATTCTCTTCTTCGTACTCGTGACCATGAGAAATATAAGTAGAATCTACTTTTTTAAGTGGTCTTTCTTGTGGTTTGAAGATGTTATCTTCTTCTAACCATGTACCTCTGTCTCTCATCATTTCATAGTTAGGGTACTTTGAATCAGGGTATGCTGTTTTTGCTGCTTTTTTAAGGTTAGGAAGTTTGTCAAATGCTGCTTGATACCATTCTGGGATCGTCACTGCTCTTGTTGGATCTTCTTTTGAAGCCCAGTACTTTCTAACACCTAAAGAACCATCAGGATCCACGTGGTGAACCATAATATTTGCCCAGAATTCTACTTCTTCCCAAACTTCACCAAGACCCGCTTTAACGTGTGCTTCGAGTGTCGCTCTGGTTGGATCTTTTGGCTTCCAACCCATTTTCTCTAATGCAACTCTAAGTGCCGGGTTACGGAACGAAAGCCATCTTTTTGGTTCTGTTGCTTCAGAGTGTTGGTCATGTCTTTCGCCAGCAAGTCCAACAGGAAGAATAAAGTCACAATACCAGTTTGTCTCTGACCATGTAGGAGAGAGGTTAAATGACATTTCAATTTTATCTTCACGTTTAAGACATTCAATCCATCTAAATCCATCTGGGTTGATCCAAACCGGGTTATACATACGTGGGATCCAAACTGCTAACTTCTCAGGTACTTTAAGACCTTTAGAGTTCCATTTGTTTCTCCACTCATCATCAAGAAGTAAGTGAGGCATGATATGACTCATCTCATATGAACTTAGTGGATACTCTGGTGGCCAGGCGATCTCATTCCAAACGTCAACTTTTGGAGGTCTTACTCCTGCCTGCGCAGCTGCATCTCCTTTACCATTGACTGAAATTACATGCCAGTGGTGAAGTCCAACGCCACCTTTGTCACCAGCCATAGCACCACGAAGAACAAATGGTAAGAATGCTGATCTCGCGATCATCCATCCACCCTTGTGACCTATCGGTCCTGCTCTCCAAATGTATGTTGCAACTCTAGCACCCGCATCAATGAACATATCGTAAAGTTTTTCTACGATACGTTTTTCAATACGACACTCTTCAGCAACAAAATCAAGTGTATAAGGAGAGTACATTTCAGAGATCATAGAAATGAAATCTTCGTAAGAATTTCCTTCAGGAATAGACTTGATATATTTTTTCTCAAGAAGTACATTAAGGTACTCTCTGTCTTTCATTAAGTGGTCCCAGTTAACCCAGTTTTTCACGAAATTATGGTTTACAAGGTCTTCACCATTAATACCTTTTTCGTTAAGAATTCTGTTTGCAAGGTAAAGGTACAGAGCTGTCTCTGTTCCTGGCCAACATGGAACCCATAAATCTGCCATACCAGCAGAATTAGAAAGTCTCGGATCCATAACAACAAGCTTAGCACCTTTTTTACGTGCTTCAGCAATACGCCCTGCTGCCTGCTGGAAGTAGTGACCTGCATCTGCTGCGTGAGAAGACTGAAGGAAGATCAACTTCGCATTAGACCAATCTGGTGAGTTTCTATCATCATTGGACCATTGGATCGTTCCCTGTCTAGCACCTGCGGAACAGATGTTAGTGTGTGAATCATATCCATCAAGACCCATTGAGTGAGGTACACGGTGACCGAAACCATTTTCATTTGGACGACCCACGTGATACATGATAGATTTTTTAGAGATCTCATCACCTTTTTTAAGCGTATCGTGCATTTTCTTACCGATCTTCGCCATTGCTTCATCCCAAGTAGTTCTTACCCACTTACCTTCACCTCTTTTAGAACCTGGAGCTCTCATAAGTGGGAAAGGGATTCTGTCCGGATCGTACATTTGTGACTGAGTTGCATAACCCTTCGCACAGTTTCTACCACGTGAACCTGAGTGAAGTGGGTTACCCATGTACTTACGTACTGCCAGTTGACCACCTGCTTTATAGGTAGAAAGGTCAACCCATGCAGTAAGTCCACATGATGCTTCACAGTTTGAACATGATGTAGGAACAAGCATATATTCAGTTGCCTTGATCCCGTCAGGATTGTCTTCACTCTGTACACCATTTCTTGATGTACCACCACGTTTCCAATCATTACCATCAAGCTCTGTAAAGCTGTCCCACTCTTCTAACGGTGGATAAAAAGCAAGTGTTTCAGGCGTTGCAGTAAACTTTGTTTCTGCAGTAGCCGGTGTAGCTGCTACAGTTTCAAATACACCTGCTGCAAGTGTTGCACCTGCAACAGAGTATGCTGTACCTTTAAGAAAACTTCTTCTACCTTCTATAAAAGAAGGATTTTCATTTTTCATTGATTTTGTCATCTATATCTCCTTAACTCAACGGTAACATTTGTGGAATTTTAAGCCATACATCTTTTACAAAGAATAGCCCCACCAATGCTGCAAGTGCTGCAAATCTAAGCAGCGTCATATTTTCTGATTTCATGTAACTCATTCCCAAGAAGAATGGAATAATAAATCCAACTGTCATACCAAACCAGAATTCAACATTATAGGCTCCACCTGAATGAACAAATTCTAAGATAGCTTCTGCTTCTGAAGATTTGAATGAGAAGAAATACTCAGACATATACATTGCGAATGAGAAGAATACAGCAATTGTAAGTACAAGTGCCAAATCTTTTCTAGCTTCTTTAGACCAAGAACCAGACACAAAGATAAGCGCTGCTGAACCAGCCATAAGTGCCGCCCACATCATTTGCATCACTTCTGTTGGTGCTTGCCATAACTCTCTGGCACTTGATTGTGCCATGATAATCGCTGTATAAGTAGTAACAGGAATCGCTAAGAATACTAGGAAAGGCATGATCTTTTCGTATACTGCTGAATTATTTCTCGCCATTGCAGTTACTTTACATTTCTTACCACCTAATGATGGGAATGCATCTGCAACACCAATCACCATAAGGACGGTAATAAGTCCTAAGAAGATTGAAGCCAACCATGCACCAACAGTAATAGACGAAGTCCAGTGTGGGTGTGTAAAGATATGGATCATTCTGTACGGTTGGTGTAAGTCGATCAATGTAAACAATAAAAATACATTGAGTGCTAAAAATGCCAGGATCGGCATGATCCATCTTAGGTTAGGCATATCATCTTTTGAATGTCTAAACCATAAAAATGCTGCAAGGAAAACAACACCTGTACCAATACTTTTTGCCCACATGTTTACAGTAATAATACTACCCCAAACAATACCTTGAATAGGCACGTCAAGTGTTACAACAGCTTGTGTTGCGTGAATTGTACTTTCTACCATTTTAGTGACCTCCCTCTTCTTCGTGTGATTCAGCTGATGTTGCAGATTCGATCAAACTTGTGTTATCAAGTTTATCATGTCCTACAAATGGTGCCAGGAATCTATCTAAAATACCATGGTTTTTATCACCTACATGATCTAAATGTGTAATGTTATTAAAGAGGTTATACCCTTCAATTCTCTGATGTGCAAGTGGGTTAAGTGTTTGATTACCTCCACCTACATAAAAGTGTTTTGGAGAAGTGTGTTTTTCAGGTTTACGAACTTGTACTGCACCCTTGTGTTCCATAATGTAAAGTGAAATATTACTATGGTCATCATCTAGATCACCAAAGATATTTGCTTCAACAGGACATGCAACAACACATGCTGGCATCATTCCACTCTCAATACGGTGTGCACAATATGTACATTTATCAGCTGTATTTGTCTCTGGATCCATATAGATTGCTCCATAAGGACATGCCATCATACAACCTGCACATCCAATACATCTTTCATTGTCAATATTGACAATACCATTTTCCAAATAGTGTAATGCCGATACTGGACAAATACGCTCACATGGTGCAGACTCACAGTGGTTACAACGTAATGGTGTAAAACTTCTTCTTGTGTCTGGGAATGTCCCAAGATCAATATATTTTACACGTAAACGCCAAGTACTAAGTGGTACTTCATTTTCCACTTTACAAGCAATTTCACAACCTTTACAACCCATACATAGGTTAAGGTCAACTAAGAAACCTAATTTCATGCTTCCTCCTTAAATTTAGCTAATCTTATAATAATTATAAGTACCCATTGATTCGATCAAAACCAGGGTAAACGCATAGATAGATAATATAAAAATTTGTGTTAAAAAATGGTTATTATTTGAAATAAAACTGATGTTTTTGTGTGAATGTTCCCAAATGAGAATTTATGCATCAAAATTGCTGATGTTTGCTATCATTTTAAATGTGGAAAAAAAACTTGGATCCTACGTTTTCTTCACTCTCTATCTCTAGTTTTGTATGGTGTAATGTGAGAATACTTTTTACTATTGAGAGCCCCAGACCCATAGAATTATCCCAACTGTGTGTCCTTGAACGATAGAATTTCTTAGTCACTTTTGAGAGATCCGAAGAAGAGATACCTGACCCTTTGTCTGACACAGATATCTGTGCTTCATTTACCTCCACATGCACTTCATCCTTGGAATACTTCAATGCATTTTCAATAAGGTTTTTTAGAACAACTTCCAGAAGTGTCCGATCTGCTTCTATGCTATAACTGCTACCCTCTAAAATAATCTCTCTTTGAGGATATTTTTCCTGTAAAGAGAGTTTTACTTCTTCTGCCAAAATATAGAGATCAAAAGAGCTGGGATGTAAAGAGGCCTCTCCACTTTCAAATTTATTCCATAAAACAAGGCGACTCAAAAGTGCTTCAATTTTGACACCGTTGTTATATATTTTATTTAAGAATTTCTCTTGCAGTACTGAAGGAATTTCTTTATCGTCTTCCAGTGTCTGGGCATATCCCATGATCGAAGCGATCGGATTACGAAATTCATGAGCGATAGCAGAGATCATATCTCCACGTTGACGATTTTTCAGTTTAAGTTTTGCATTATAGCGCTGCTTCACATCTTCACGTTTTTTCGAACTGCTAAGCGTTTTGATAAGATTCTGGTTGATATCTTCAAATTCCTGTGTAAAAAAATGTGCTTTATACTCAATCGCATCAACTTTATCCAAATTGTCAAGACTTTCCAGATATTTATTGATCGTATTCAACTCTTTTTGCATACGACTTGCACCACGATAAACAGCAAATATGAACACAGCAAAACCCAATCCTAAAAAGGAGAGTGCCAGCAGTGCAACATTCTCATCGGGTACAAATAGAAGAAAAAAGATAGAAAACACAACAAAAATAAACACAGCAACACTCACAAGTCTAGCCATGACATATTCTTTAAAGTGCGGTCTTTCAAATAACATAAATTTCTCTTTACTTGATTTTTTTCTCAACATCGCCAATATAACTTAGAAAGTCTTCTACATTAAAATATCCGATGACCTCTTCTACAATGTTATTGTCTTCATCCATAAAGAATATCGTAGGGACTCCTTTTATTTCAGGTAAGTTCTTCATCGCTTCAGTATCTTCTCTGTCTACCTTTACTGAGACATATTTCTCTACTAACTTTTTTTGAACGCTTTCATCACCAATGGTTCTATGTAACATCTTTTTACACCATCTACAGTTTTCACCCTCTACCATGACCATCACTCTTTTGTCAGTATCATTGGCTTTGTCATAGGCTTTTTTAAGGTTTTCTTGCCAATTAAACTCGATATCTACTGCCTCTTTAGCTTTGTCGATCATGTTGGTCACATTGATATCATCCACAGCATCTTTGGCTTTATCCATGATCTCTGTTAGATTTATATCTCTTACTGCATCTTTTGTCTTCTCGATTACATCTGTCACATTGATGTCAGGAGCAGCATCTTTGGTTTTCTCTAACATTGATTTCATATCAATATCTGCCAACGAGAGTGTTGAGATCAACATTATCATACTCAATATTTTATTCACGCCATTTCCTTAATTAAAATTTTTAATCACATTTCTAAAAACATCATATAAAGATTCCACTTCTTTGATGGATGTTCTTTCATTAGGTGCGTGAATTGTATCATTAATTACACCAAACTCAACGACATCTATGCCAAAGGCTCCCATGAATCTCGCATCACTGGTACCTCCAGCGGTTGAAAGCTTTGTATCCAACCCCGTAACATTCTTAATACTTTTAGAGAGTCTTTCAACTATTTTTGAGTCTCTGGTCGTAACAAAAGGGTAAGACCCCTGTGTCAACTCCAAACTGTAATCCAAGCCTTCAAAGCATTTGTCTATGTGTAGTTTAACTTCTGATTGTGTCGTATTGGTGGAGTTTCGTACATTAAACATCATTTTCAAGGCTCCTGGTGTTACATTGGTCACTTCCATCCCTGAGCGGATATCTGTGATCACCATTTGGCTTGGTGCAAAATCATTATCACCGTTATCCAGATTCACTCCTGCTATTTTTTCCAAAATAGCAGCTATCTGATGCACTGGATTAATGGCCTTTCCCGGGTACGCAGCATGTCCCTGTTTTCCTTGAAGTGTTAAGTAGCCATTAATGGACCCTCTTCGTCCTATCTTAATGGCATCGCCAAACGTCGTTTCACAGGTAGGTTCTGCGACGATACAGTAGTCAGGTAAACATCCTATCTCTTTAAGATGTTCGAGCATAATGACAGTACCATACTTTGCTTCTCCTTCTTCATCAGAAGTAAGCAAAATGGAGAGTCTCCCTTGAAAGTCTTCAGTATCTTTACATGTTTGCACAAATGCTGCCAGACCTGACTTCATATCTTGTGTACCGCGAGCATAGATATTTCCCTCTTTAATCACCGGTACAAAGGGATTTGTCTCCCAACCGTCTCCTGCAGGAACTACATCCACATGCCCGGCAAAACAAAGATGTGGGCCTTCAGAGAATTTTTTTGTAAGAAAAAGGTTTTTCACTCCCTCTTTATTGACATAAGTTGCCTCATATCCTTCTAAATATTCTTCAATAAACTTTAACGAACCTGCATCATCAGGTGTCAAAGATTTAAAACTCAATAACTTGAGCAATAGGTCAACTACATTCATCTGTATCTATCTCATTTTCTTTTTAAATTTTTTATCTAAGATTTGCTATCAAAATTAGCTATCTATAGAAAGGTAGTCATCTATATTTTTAAAACGATGATTCCCACCATATTCAACAATAACTTTGTGCGTATTATAGAGAGATTGTGCTTTAGTATAATCCAACACCTCATCTTCACTTTGTAAAAGAAGTGTAAGTACTCTCCTTTTTTTGGAACACTTTGTAACGTTTTAAGCTGTTCAAGATAAATTGCTTTAAACTCAAACTATTTTTCTATTGTACCACGGTAAGTAACGATCCCACCAAAGTGATTCAATGCACCATGATGTCCATGCTGTCTAAATAAATTTTGGATCTGTCCACTTCTATTCCCTGTACGGCAGGTAAAGATCACTGTTTTGTCTTTCGTATTATTAAAGAGTGCTTGTGCCCATTGATTAAAAGAAGAAGTAGGTTGCAATATGTCCACACCTTTGATATGTCCCATGTTGAATTCCATACTTTCCCTTACATCAACCAGAACAAACTCTGCTTTCCCTACATCTCTTTCTTCAAGTAAAATATGCAATTCTTCTGAATCAATATAACCTTTTTCTAAAAATACATGCATGTCACTGTCTCCCTGAGTTAAAAATGTCGGGTATTATAGTGAATAATTATTATAACCTGCTTTTATGCTTCTTGGCCTGCTGCTTTTTTAATTTCTTCTTTTGCCAAAGCAGCAGCTTCTTGCTCTTTGATCTGTCCTTCTCGATGCTCTGGTGTACAAAAGATTTGACAATGGCAAATACCTGTTTCAGGTATCTCTTTCTCTATGGCTGGTTTACAAGGACAGATCCTGTCATCTGTACTTTTAAATTTACCTGGTTTAGCGTCATCGGGTTCCACCATAAAACAAGGGCAGAACCTTTTACCAAAAAGTAATCTGTGGCGGGCAAGACCCATTGTAACACCTTCATTGACATCTTCATTGGCACCGTATACCCACCCTTGACTCTCACAAACTTTATCTGTAAACTTTTCTGTTTTAAGCAATTCGTTTTTGAATTCTTCTGAATTCATATCTAATTGTTGCATCATAATGTATCCTTTATACGGTCTTTTATTTAGGGGACCTCTATTAATAGGTGATATCCACAATGGTCTTTGCAAATGTAAGATTTTGCAAGAGGCTTTCAAGTCCTAGCTCTAGCTAAGACGAAGTAAGTATCTTGTGAAAGGTTGCGTTTGCAAAGGCCACCCTTCGGGCATCTCTAGCTTATGCCTATGCGTTGTTACTCTTTTTCAACTTAGCTACGGCTAGGTCTTCAAAAGACTGCCTAGCCTAGACATAAGCTAGAGATGTTGTGGGTATCACCTATTAATAGAGATCCCCTGTAGTTTACCTTAAAGTAAATTTATATATAATAAGAAAAACTAGAAAACACTATTATAGGGTAAATAATGCAAATAGACCATACTGTTTTAGCCAAATTGGAAAAACTCTCTCATCTTCGTATTGATGATTCAAAAAAAGAAGAAGTGATGCAACAACTTACGGGAATTCTTAGCTATATTGAAAACCTCAACGAACTCGATACAGAGTCACTCAGTCCTACTTTTTCAACACTCGATGGCGGGACACCGCTTAGAGAGGATTCGCCCAGAGAACCCACTACAATTGCTGCTGATATTCTCTCCCATGCACCACAGGGAGAGAATGACTTTTTTATCGTACCTGCTATTATTGAATAGGACAATGTTAAGAAAGCCATAAAACGTTGTCATTGGACTCGATAACAAGTATATAATTGGCTATAATGAGTCTCAATATCTAGATAATATACACAAATAAAGGATTATCATGGCTGCATTTGATATTAAAAAACTACTTCAAAGTGTTGTAACACACGGCGCATCAGATCTTCACCTCGTAAGTCGTACAGAACCGCAAATTAGACTTGATGGAGTTCTTAAACCGGTAAATCTTCCCAAACTTCTGGGAGAAGACATTGAAGAGATGTGTTATTCACTGATCACAGAGAAGCAAAAACAACACTATGAAGAGTTCAATGAACTTGACTTTGCACTTCTTATCCCGGGAATTGGTCGTTTCAGAGCGAACTATTACCGTACTTTGGGTGATGCAGCAGCAGCATTCAGGATCATTCC
>Ga0164313_10003305_pt1 | contig 14391 bp, 14 predicted proteins | sample GuaBasSedimGuay4_FD_113735 | JGI IMG/M metagenome (GOLD analysis project Ga0164313, IMG submission 113735) | Subseafloor sediment microbial communities from Guaymas Basin, Gulf of California, Mexico - Guay4, Core 4569-4, 0-3 cm | ecosystem: Environmental > Aquatic > Marine > Hydrothermal vents... | reverse complement strand
TATGATGAATTTCAGGGTTGAAAATTTAATTGAATTACTAAAAGTTTTAAAAGATGAAGGAGTTAAAATTGTAGGCGAAATGCAAGAATATGATTATGGGAAGTTTGCTTGGATTCTTGATTCTGAAGGAAATAAAATTGAACTTTGGGAGCCGATTGATAGCGCATTTTTGTAAAAATTGGTACCTTTACAAATCAACAAATAAATTATCAAATTATGAGTGAAGAGAAAAATTCTGAAGAGAACAAAACAAATTTTGAAAAAGCCAAAAACAATTTAGGTGATGCTGCTGGTAATCTTGGCGATGAATTTAAAGATACCGCAAGTGAATTTAAGGAAGGTTGGAACGAAATGACTCACCACGGTGAGAATAAAAAAATATTAGCTGGAATATTAGCTATTTTAATTGGCTCACTTGGTATACATAAATTTGTATTGGGTTATACTAAAGAAGGTATCATACAAATACTATTGAGTTTTTTATGTGGATTAGGAGGATTAATTGCATTAGTTGAAGGCATTATCTATTTAACAAAAAGCGATGAGGAATTTTATAACACATACCAAGTAGGGAAAAAACCCTGGTTCTAAAAAATAGTAGGCTTTTAAATAATTGTTTAAAAGCCTTTGTTTTTAACTATATAATCGTAATATTGCAATATTAAATATTAAAACTATGGGAGCATCAAATCTTAGTATCCATTCAAAAGATCAAATTGAAATTGCAGCTATCGCAAAAGTATTAGCACACCCTGCCAGAGTTGCTATTTTGCAATATATAAGCAGTCAGGATGCCTGTATTTGTGGCGATATAGTAGACAAAATTGGCCTTTCACAACCCACCATTTCTCAACATTTACAAGTTATTAGATCGGCAGGTCTTATAAAAGGGTCTTTTGAAGGGAAAAGTATTTGCTACTGCTTAGATGTGCCTCGTTTTAAAGAATTACAAAATTTATTTACTAATTATTTTAATCAAACAGCATTAATTGCTGTTCCAACTAATATAAAACCTTAATTGATATGAATACTGAAAAAGAACTTAAAAACATAGTAAGAGATCGTTACGCTAAAATTGCATTACAAGACAAAACTGTTAATGCGTCCTCATGCTGTGGAGCAACAACTCCAAGCAATAAAGTCTATAATATAATGATGGAGGATTATACCGAAATGGAAGGCTATAATAAAGATGCCGATTTAGGTTTGGGTTGCGGACTTCCCACCCAATTTGCAAAAATAACTAAGGGAGATACTGTTATAGATTTAGGCTCTGGTGCTGGAAATGATTGCTTTGTAGCCAGACATGAAGCTGGTGACACTGGAAAAATAATAGGAATTGACTTTACTCCTATTATGATTAAAAAGGCAAGAGAGAACGCTGAAAAATTAGGATATAACAATGTGGAGTTTAGACAAGGTGATATTGATGATATGCCAATTAGTGATAATGTTGCCGATGTTATAGTTAGTAATTGTGTGCTTAATCTTGTTCCTAATAAGGAAAAGGTTATCAACGAAATATTTAGAGTTTTAAAACCCGGAGGTCATTTTAGTATTTCAGATATTGTATTAGTGGGCAATCTGCCTGAAACTTTAAAACAGGATGCCGAAATGTACGCTGGCTGTGTTGCTGGAGCCATTCAAAAAGATGAATATCTTGGTTATATTAAAAAATCAGGTTTTGATAATGTTGTCATTCAGAAAGAAAAAATCATTCGTATTCCTGATGATATTCTATCAAAATACCTTTCTATAGATGAAATAAATGCATTTAAAAATGGTACAACTGGAATTTTTAGTATCACTGTTTACGCTGAAAAACCTGGAAAATTAACTAAAAAAGAAAATAAAAACCTTGCAGACATACAAAATGAAAATTGTTGTGATCCTGCTGATGGTTGCTGTTAAATCAAATTTAACATGAAAAACATTTTAGTTCTCTGTACTGGAAACTCCTGCCGTAGCCAGATGGCTCAAGGGTATTTAAACCTTTTTGCAAAAGGAAAAGCCCTTGTCTATAGTGCTGGGATTGAAACACACGGACTCAATCCAACTGCCGTTAAAACAATGGCGGCAGATGGAGTGGATATTTCACAACATAGTTCTAACAATATCTCGGAATATGAAGATATTGATTTCGATTTAATACTTACAGTATGTGACCATGCAAACGAAAACTGCCCCTATATTCCTTCAAAAAACGCATTGAGATTGCATCATAATTTTGAAGATCCATCAAAGATAAAAGGAACTGTTGAGGAAATTGAAAGTGCTTTTGAAAAAACTAGAGAAGTGATTAAATCGTATTGCAAGAACTTAATTGAATCATCTCTCAATTAATTTTCCAACTAAGGTTATTCTATGCCAGCAATTAAATTATAATATCGCCCATAAGAGGTAAATTCTATTAAAATTTAAAATTCTAATACAAATACATTATTTTTAAACACAAATACAAATTATTAATTGTTGTTTTTTATTAATGTTGAAATTTCAATTTTTTCTTTTGAGTTTAATTATTCTGCTATTTACACCATTTAGCGGGTATGGCCAATATTATAAACTCACTAGATATGCAGATCACAATGGCATCCCATCAAGAATGACCAGAGCCTCCTATCAAGACCAAGAGGGGTTTTTATGGGTAGCAGGTAATAATGGTCTCTATCGATTCGATGGGCAACAATTTGTTTCTTATTATGCAACTTTAAAAGATACTTTTGGTCTTAGAGGAAATAAAATAAATGTTATACTACAAACCAAAGATCAAAATATTTGGGTGGGGACAAATAAAGGACTCCATGCTATTGAAAAGGGAATTATAAGCTATAAAAAACTACAAAATAAATCTACAGATGATGAAGAATATGTTCTTAGTTTATTGGAAGATAATGAGCAAAACCTTTGGATTGGCACTTATGGAGGATTATTTGTTATTGAAAAATCTTCAGGGAATCGATACTTAATCTCTGAAACAGACTCCATTATTCCAAAAAGTGTTTTTTGGAGTATGACATTGAATAAAAAGGGTCGCATTTTGTTTTTTTCCAAAAAGAAAGCTTTTATTTCATCAAAAAAAGAAAAATTTAAATTTCATAAATTAGAATTAATTTTTAAAGATGATCTCGTTTTAAAAGACATAAACATCTTTAAGCTTACAGAATTCAAAAATAATTTATTTATTATAGGTTCAAGTTCCGGATTACTCAGAGGGACTTTAAAAAAGGATACCATTCTTACCATTAGTAAATTTAAAACTACTGAAGGAACTCCACTCTCAGCTAATTTTATTGAAAATTTTATAATAGACAGCGAACAAAATATTTGGGTTGCAACCTGGCGAAATTATTTCAAAAAGTATAAGCTCATTAATAATACCCTTCAAGAACAGGAAGTGTTAATTAAAAATGGCTTTTTAGATATGTCGTCTAATGTGACATCTGTTTACGAGGATTCTCAAAAAAACATTTGGATTACAAATACCAATGGATTATTTAAGTTGACAGAAGATAAAGGAAACTTATTTACTTTTCCTCCAAGCCATCTTGAAGATTGCTTTGTTGATGGTTTTAACATAAAAGCTTTAACAGAAGATACTGGAGGTCATTTATGGATGGTAGATGGAGGAAATCTTTATCGGTTCAATAAATTGGATATTCTACAAAGAAACTGCCCTACAGATTTTCTCTTTATTGAGAATCCACTTATTAATAATATCCACAATATTTTTATTGATAGTCAAAATAGAATCTGGATAAATTCGAATAAAGGAATAATGATTGCACAATTGGACAAAAATTATAATCCGGGAAAATTTATACATATTTCAGAAAAGAATGGTTTACCTCATAACTGGAATTTCGACATTTATGAGGAGGATAAAAATAATTATTGGCTTGCTAATTATATTGGACTTTTAAAACTGACATTTCAAAATAATAATTTCAGCAATCCAACAATTAAGCGATATAATTCAGATCAGGAAAGAGAAGAAGCCTTGATTAATTCATTTACATTGGATTTAGAAAAAGATTCAGAAAACAATTTATGGGTTGGAACATTTAATGGTTTAAGCAAATTAGTTTCTTCAGAAGAACTTGGTTCTTTTGATAATTATACCAGTTCATTTGGTGAGTATAACAAAATTAGTAATAACTCCATTAAAACAATTTTCTTAGATAGAAGTCATCATTTATGGATTGGCACACAAAGGGGTTTAAATCTTTATCTGAAAGAATCCAATAGTTTTATTCAATTTGGGAGAAAAGATGGGCTTCCTTCAGAATATATTTTAGGATTACAAGAAGATTCAAATGGATTTTTATGGGTAGCAACCACCAATGGAATTATGAAAGCAATGTATAATGACTCCATTAATACATTTACAAAATTTCAATATTTTTCATCCAGAGATGGTTTAATCGATAATATTACTAATAAAAAAGCATTGTATATAGACCCAGATGATAATGTTTTTATAGGTAGTAGTAAAGGATTGAGTATTTATAAAAAATCCATTTATAAGGAAACATCCAAGAAAAGAGGATTTAATCTTGCTTTAACTTCATTAAAAAGTACTCAAAAAAATAATCAAGGCTTTATTTCAATAAAGAAAAGGTTTAAAAATAATAAAATTAAATTATCCCATTTCGAAAATTCATTACAAATACATTATGCTGCTTTAGATTTTACCGATCTTAAATACATTAAATACAGACATAAGCTTCTTCCAAACAATGATAATTGGATTAATACTGAAAGCTCATCTGAATTAACTTATTATAACTTATCCTCCGGAGAATATGATCTTATTCTTGATGGCAGTAATAATGGTAAGGATTGGTCTAATGAGCCTATTCTACTACATATAACTATCACCCCTCCCTTTTGGAAATCAAATATTGCATATATTATATATTTTGTTTTATTAGCTGGTCTATTACGCTTTTTCTATCTTTTAAGGTTGCGTAAAGCTATGCGGGAACTAGCCCATAAATCGAACTTAGAAAAAGCCTTAATAAAAGAACGAGAGCAACTAAGGCAAGAAAATACAGCAGATTTTCATGATGAATTGGGCTCAAAAGTAACAAAAGTATCTCTCTTTCTCACCCTTGCAGAAAGAAGCCTGCTCAACAAGGAAGACCCTACAAAATGGTTTTCAAAAATAAGAAGTAATACCAAGGATATATCGACTACATTCAGAGATTTATTATGGGTAATTGACCCTAAGAAGGATAGCTTAAGTGATACTTTTTTGAGACTTAAAGATTTTGGGGAAGAATTATTTAATTATACAGATGTAGATTTTAGAACTAGTGGTTATAAAGTAGACCAAAGTAATTTTATTTTAGATCCACAAACTAAAAAACAAGTCGTTTTTATTTTCAAAGAAGCAATGAATAATTGCGCAAAATATGCTGATAGTAAAAAAGTAATATTAAAGTTAAAATCAAACATTTCATATTCAACATTAGAATTAGAAGATGATGGAATAGGATTCGTTATACAATCAAGATCCAAAGGTAGAGGTCTAAAAAACATGAAGAATCGAGCTAAAAAGATAGGTGCCGAATTAAAAATATCTTCAATATTAGATAAAGGCACTTCTATTGAGTTAAAAAGAATACCCCATTTGAGTGATGATAATTTATTTAAAGATGTTTAAATTTGACAGATAATGAATTCTCAAACTATTCATATAGCAATTGTTGAAGACGATAATGAAATTCGTCAGACCATGTCCTTAATTCTTGATGGATCTCGAGGGTTTTCATGTAAATACGCCTTCCCCGATGGAGAATCAGCAATCGCATCTATTTGCAATTTACCCATAGATGTTGTGCTTATGGATATAGATCTTCCAGGCAAATCTGGAATTGAAGTTACGCGTATATTAAAACAAAAATGCCCCAACATAGACTTTATAATGTTGACTGTTCAATCTGATGATGATTCCATATTTGAATCCCTGTGTGCTGGTGCTTCAGGTTATTTATTAAAGGATACGAATCCTGCAGAATTATTAACTCATATAAAAGAAGTAGTTGATGGGGGATCTCCAATGAGTAGTCAAGTAGCCAGACGTATTATTAATTCATTTAGGATTATTGACAATCCTTTATCTAGCAGAGAGACTGAAGTTCTTAAATTACTTAGTAAAGGAATGAATTATAAAGAGGCTGCTGAAGAACTATTTCTAAGCCCACATACCATAAAAACCCATATCAAAAATATTTACTGCAAACTTCATGTGAATAATCGCGCTGAAGCTATTTACAAAGCAATGAAGCAAAAACTTATTTAATCAATAATTTTTCCTCAGAATCTTCCTTCTAAAAATCCTGATTGCAACAATTCGGATCTCTCCATTTAAAAAATACCCCATATAAGCTATTGCCACAAGGTGTTACTAATTAGATATTTGTCCATATTAATTTTAAAATAATTAAAAAAATGAGAACAATTAAACCATTGCATTGTTTAATCTTTTTATCCTTTCTTTTCTTTATAACACCAAGTCAGGCTCAAGATATTGGAAATATCCTAAAAAGAAAAACTGAAGAAACTGTTGAAAAAACAATCGATAAAGGGCTTGATGAATTGGAAGGGAAAGATAAAAAAGACGAAAATAAAGAACCTAAGGATGAAATCGAAGAAACTGAAACTGAAACAATTGAAGAAACTACATCTGATATTGTTGCTATTAAAACTGCCCGCACAGATTTTATAGATCCATCTAACATACTATTTAATGATGATTTTAATAATGAAATGCAAGGTGAATTCCCTTCAAAATGGTCATTAGTAAAAGGAACATTGCAAAACTCTCAAGTAGTTGCTTTAGGAAAAAAAGAAGGCGTTGTTCAATTTATTTCAAGCAGTTCATTAAAACCTACTATTAAAAATGATTCTTATTTAGGTGATTCATTTAAAATGGAGGTACAGTGTTATTTCCACAATAAAGGGAATGAAGCATATACTCTAAATCTAAAAAATAATAATTACAAGAAGGGAAAATATAGTATCACCATACGAGGTGATGGTATTGTGCCAGGTGGAAGCAGTTCACAATATGCACGATTTCCACAAACGCTTCCAAAAGGATGGCGTACAGTACAATTGTCTTTTAACAAAGGTGTCTTAAAAGTTTTTTATGAAGGTGTTCAATTGATTAATAATCCAGATCTCAAAAAAGGGGATGATATTCATTTAAAGGAGTTTACACATGTTGAAGTAAGTGCATTATCTCACGGATCGGGAAAGTATGATTCTATGATAAACTATTTTACAATTGCTCATGGTGGATTGCCACTTTATAAAAGATTAATGTCTGAAGGGCGACTTGTAGCTCATGATATTCTTTTTGAAGTAAATTCTTATACCATAAAACCTTCCTCATATCCTTCATTAAACAATATTGCTAAAATGATAGCAGATCACCCAGAGCTTTCAATAACAATTGAAGGGCATACTGATTCTGATGGAAGTTTAAAATTTAATCAAACACTTTCCGAAAAAAGAGCCCAATCTGTTATGAACTACTTTATCAGTAAAAATATTGATGGGAAAAGATTATCTAGCAGAGGTTTTGGAGAAGAAAAACCAATAGATAGCTCAGATACAGAAGAAGCTAAAGCTCTTAACCGAAGAGTGGAATTTGTACTTAAAAATAATTAATAAACTTAAAATAATAAATCATGAAAAATATAGTGACCATTTTATCATTCTTATTGATAAGTATCATTTTAATCCCACAAGCTCAGGCGCAAATCTTTTCAATTCCTAGCCGACAAATGGTTGAGAGATTATTGGGAGAGATTGAAGAATGTAAAGAACAATTAGTCGATCTTGAAGCAGAGCTTGTTGATATAAAAAATAATCCTGGAAATTACACTTACCAAGATTACTTATTGACAAGGGAAATAATACAAACAGGCAAAGATTGTGTAGCCTTTAACCGAAAGAAATTAGATAATCTAAGAAAAAACTATCCCGAATGGTTTACAGATCCCCAAGCTACAATTGATTTGGGTCGCGGTCATAGTGTCACCCCAAAACAATTGAAGAAAAAGGTGAAAGACAATGAACGTTTTTTTGCTGATTTATTAGCAAGATTTAATGCAATCCCTGTGCCAGAAAGAGATTAATTATAAGCTTAAAATAAATAAATCATGAAAAATACAGTAACTATTATATCATTTATCTTAATAAGTATCCTTTTTATACCACAAACTCTATCGCAAAACTATGAAATTCCTAGTAGACAAATGGTTGAAAAATTATTAGCAGAAATTGAAGAATGTGAAAATAATCTAAATGACATGGAATTAATATTTGAGAAAATACAAGAATTTCCTGAAGATTACACCTACCTAAAATACAAACGTGTCAAGGAATATATATCTTGGGCCAAAAAATGTATTGCAGATAAACAAAAGGATTTAGATAATCTAAGAAAAAACTATCCCGAATGGTTTTCTGATCCACAAGCAACAATTGATTTGGGTCATGGTCATAATATAACTCCAAAACAATTGAAGAAAAAGGTAAAAGACAATAAAATTGCCCTTACTGATTTCCTAAAAAAATGGAAGAAGTTTCCTGTACCAGAAAAAGATTAATTTAAGCTTTTATTTTAATTGAAATCTTAAGCGTCTGTAAAACTATGGTGAATTCTCATTTAGAGAATTTACCTTTTTTAGACTAAAATTGTTTGAGAGTACTGTAAGGCTATGATTTATAATTATTAATAAACCGCCTAAGTATTTCCTCTGGCACGGGTGTATTTAAATTCTGAAGAGATTCAATTAATTTTTCAGCTTTTTCCTGTGGGAAATAACCAAATTCTTTATAGATCTGAACTCGTAAAACAAATTCCTCTGAATCTGCCTCAGGATGAAATTGAGTTGCGTAAATATTCTTTTTCAATCGAAACATTTGTACTGGGCATGCCTCTGATGAAACCAAAAGAACTGCTCCAGACGGAACCTCATCACAAGCTTCTTTATGGCCTACAAGGGCATTGAATTTTTTTGGCAACCCTTCAAGTAAATAATCTTTTGTGCCCTCTTCTGTAACCCTTACTTCTACAGACCCAACCCCTTCTGAATATTTTTCTGAAATAGGTGTCTTGCAGTATTGTCCCAAAAGCCCCATGCCCGAACAAGCTCCTAAAAAAGGAAAATCATCTTTTATAATCCGTTTAAAAAGATCTTCATAAAAATGCTCGATTCTTTTTTGAACAATACTTTTTTTATAATCTGGGATACTAACATCAAATGGACTTCCTCCAGCAATGATTGCAGAATAGTCTTTTAAATTTATAGGTGGGATTTCCTCTTTTTCCACACGTATGCGATGAACTTGATCCCTATTTAAACGACCAACCCTTAAAAATGCTTCAAACTCACTGTCTGAGGCTTGATCTTCGGGGCGCATTTGCAATATGAGAATTTTTTTATTCCTCTTCACTTTTGGTCAAATATTTTTTCTCTAACTCGGCCTGAAACTCTTCCATTACAGGCTTTACAGTGCTTTCAGGAAGATCAGCTATACGAATATACATTAAGCCATCTACCGCATTATTAAAAAGAGGGTCTACATTAAAAGCGATTACCTTAGCGTTTTGTTTTATATATTTTTTTATAAGAACAGGTATCCGTAAGCTCCCAGGTTCCACTTCATCTATGATCTTATCGAATTTATTTAAATCGGCTGCCGTTTCATCAAAAATAAAATCTTTATCAGCATCCTTTAATTTTACTTTATACTCTTTTTTTGGCTTTATATATTGGGCAACATAAGGATCGTAATAATTAGATTTCATAAATTCAATCATCAATGATTTAGAAAATTCTGAAAACTTATTACTGATACTTACCCCTCCAATTAAATAACGATGATTGGGGTAGCGTAGCGTTGTATGTACAATCCCTTTCCAAAGCAAAAACAGAGGCATAGGTCGCAATTGGTATTCTTTAATAATAAAGGCTCGCCCCATTTCAATAGATTTACTCATCATGGGGTAAAGTTCTGGTTCAAATCTGAATAACTCTTGTAAATAAAATCCGTTTATTCCATACTTTGAAAATATTTCTGCTCCCAAGCCCATTCTATAAGCTCCAACAATTTTCTTTGCTGCTTGATCCCATAAGAACATATGGTGATAATAGGCATCAAATTTATCTAGGTCTATAGAATTGTTAGTACCCTCTCCAACTTCTCTAAACGTTATTTCCCGAAGTCTTCCGATTTCCTGAATTATATTTGGGATACTTGGCGCATCTGCCAAATACACAGAATAATTTTTACTCTGTAAAAGGCGTTTATCATTTTTATCTAAGCCTTTTATCTCCTTTTCAATTATAGAAATGGCAACTGGCTTCACAATTTTTTTAGGGGGTTTAGGGAATTTTAATTTCTTTGGAATACTATCCAGCAAGTTTTTTTTCTGAAAGGGATTCGCAAGCATATAGGTCTTTCTCCTTAGAAAATTGGTGAAATCATCAAGGGATTCATGCTCTTTTTGGTCTTTAATTGAAATTGGGTTTCCAATCCTAACCTTTATTAATCGTTCTTTTTGAGTTAATAGTTCCGAGGGTAATTTAGCTGTTCTTAAAGTGTCATTAATTTTAGCCATTCTATAGAAAAGCTTGCTGTTTTTTGCATGAAAATAAATAGGAACCACTGGAACCTGGGACCTTTTAATTAATTTCATTACAGCTTCTTCCCAAGGTTTATCAACGATTAATCTTCCGTCTCGGTAAGTGGAAACTTCTCCTGCTGGAAAAATCCCTAAAGGATATCCTTCTTTCAAATGTTTTAGTGCAGCTTTAAATCCTCCAAAACTAGATTTTATATCTTTCTTATCATCAAAAGGGTTTACTGGCATAACATATGGCTTCATAGGCTCAATGCGATGCAATAAAAAATTGGCAATAATTTTAAAATCAGGGCGATGCTCTAAAAGTAATTTGAGTAATAAAATTCCATCAATTCCGCCCAAAGGATGATTGGAAATTGTAATAAATGGTCCCTTCTTAGGAATTCGCCTTAAGTCTTCTTCAGGGATATCGAACTTTATTTCGAAATCTTCCAATAAAGCATTAATAAACTCCAAATCACTTAGGTGTTTATTCTTATCATAAATTTTATTGAGCGTGGAAATATTTAGAATCTTCATTAAGGACCAACCCAAAAAAGTGCCAATAAAACCCAGCTTATCAATTTTGATAGCTTTTGCCACTTCTTTTGCGTTCACTAAGCCCATGAATTTTATCCTTTTTATAAAAAACAAATATATAAAAAACCTATTAGCTTATTCTTTTACTACTAATTGCACCGTTTCTCTACTTTCCTGTTTCAATAACATTTCCTTTCCTTTTAGTAAGCTCTTGATTTCTAAAGGAGTTGAATGACGAATCGTATAAAGTGTCACTTGTTCATTCCAAGTAACTCTAAATTTCTCTCTTAATTTAGCTAGTAAAAATTCTAGATTATCAAATTTATTATCAACACAAACCGAAAAACTAATGGCTGAATTCTGAATAAGATTCACCTTCATTTTATAGCGATGAAGTAATTTAAAAACATCTCCTATATTATCTTCCATCATAAATGAAAAATCCAAAGAAGAAAGGGAGATCAATACCTGATCTTTTTTCAAAATAAAACAAGAAATCAATGGCTCTAACTGAACCCCTTTCCCTACGCGGGTTCCTTTTTCCTGGGGATTATTAAAAGATTTCACATACAGCGGAATCTCTTTTCTTTGAAGGGGTTGTAAGGTTTTTGGATGAATTACAGAGGCACCATAAAAAGCCAATTCAATCGCTTCACGATACGAGATATGATGCAACAATCTTGTTTTCTTAAAATGCCTAGGGTCCGCATTAAGAACCCCTGGTACATCTTTCCAAATGGTAACACGAGTAGCATTTAAGCAATAGGCGAAAATTGCTGCAGTATAATCACTGCCTTCCCTACCTAATGTTGTTGTGAAATTATGAGAACTTTCAGCAGAAATAAACCCTTGCGTTATAGTAAGCTCCTTTTTATTAACATGCCTTGAAATATTATTTTGTGTATGCTCCCAATTTACTTGAGCATCTCTATAACTTGTATTTGTTTTTATACATTTTCTAACATCTAAAAGGGTATTATTAACTCCTTTTTCTGAGAGATATTCTGAAATAATAGTAGTAGAGATCAGCTCTCCAAAACTAACTACCTGATCGTAGACAAAAGCATGATCTGTTGATTTGTTTGCATCTAAAAAAGATTTGAGTTCTCTAAAAAAATTCGACACTTTTAAAAATACCCGATGCGATGGATTGCTGAATAATTCTGAAATAATTTTATAATGAAAATCATAAACCAAAGAAATAGAGGTCTCTATCTCATTTGAATCTGATATATAAAGAGATACAACCTGTTCCAACATATTGGTCGTTTTCCCCATAGCCGAAACGATAACGACAAGCTCCGTTTCTTCCGTCGATCTTAAAACAGAATATAAGTTTCTAACTCCTTCTGCATCTTTTACCGATGCGCCACCAAATTTAAATACATTCATATTAATTCCTCTAAATGCAATATTCTCTTTTATAAACTCGCAATATAATTTTTTATTCCAGCTTCTTCCATATGAGCAATATACCAATCTTTCAAAATGACAGCTCCTGTTCTTTCATAAAATCGAATTGCTCCTTCATTCCAATCGAGTACTGCCCATTCAATTCGTTTTACCTTTTTTCCATGAGCATACTCAATCACTTTAGTATAAAGTTCTTTCCCTACTCCACTCCCTCTCATATTTTCCTTTACAATAAGATCCTCCAAATGAATAGTGCGACCTTTCCAGGTTGAAAAACGATAGTAAAATAATGCCATCCCAACAATTTCTTGACCTACTTCAGCAACAAAACAAGTAAATAATGGCCTTGACCCAAAGCCTTCTTCAATTAAAGTTTCTACTGTAACCTCAACAGCATCTGGGGCTTTTTCAAAAACAGCAAGTTCCTTAATTAACTCTAAAACGGAAGGCATATCTTCAGGGCTACTTTCTCTTACTAAAATGTTCATAGTTTTTAATTGAATTCACAAATATCGGTTCAATTTCTTTAAAAATTATCGATATTTGCACTAAATTCATGACAACCTACGGTAATGACAAAACATAATAAAACACTTGGCGAATTTATTATAAATAAACAAAATGAATTTAAATACTCTTCCGGAGAACTTTCCAGACTCATCAACTCTATTAGATTAGCAGGAAAAATTGTTAATCATGAGGTTAATAAAGCTGGTCTTGTTGATATTTTAGGAAATGCAGGAGTATCAAATATCCAAGGTGAAGATCAACAAAAATTAGATGTTTATGCCAATGAGGTATTTATTAATACACTGGTAAATCGTGAAATTGTTTGTGGAATTGCCAGTGAAGAAGAAGATGATTTTATTTCTATAAAAGGAGGAAACAACAAAAACGATAATAAGTATGTCGTGTTGATGGATCCTTTAGATGGCTCTTCAAATATTGATGTAAATGTTTCTGTTGGGACCATTTTTTCTATTTACCATAGAATCACTCCATCAGGAACACCGGTTACTATAGATGATTTTTTACAGCCCGGGAATCAACAGGTTGCTGCTGGCTATATTATTTATGGAACATCAACTATGCTTGTTTATTCTACTGGTCATGGGGTAAACGGATTTACATTGAATCCAGCAATTGGAACCTTTTATTTATCACATCCTAAAATGAAATTTCCTGAGAAGGGAAGTATTTATTCTATCAATGAAGGTAATTATATACATTTCCCACAGGGAGTTAAAGATTATTTAAAATACTGTCAGGAAGAAGAAGACGATCGCCCTCATACCTCTCGTTATATTGGATCTTTGGTATCCGATTTCCATAGAAATATGATTAAAGGAGGGATTTATATCTACCCCAATACCTCTCAAAATCCAAATGGAAAACTACGATTGCTATACGAATGCAACCCTATGGCTTTTATAGCAGAAAGTGCTGGAGGTAGTGCAAGCAATGGGTTTGGACGGATTCTGGATATTGAACCTACAGAACTACACCAACGGGTTCCATTTTTCTGTGGTAGTAAAGAGATGGTTGAAAAAGCAGAGAACTTTATGAGCGCTGCTTCCGAATAAAATTTCTTCCTAAAATTTTAACCTTTTTTTCAATATATATTTATATTCATCAAAGGAAATATTCCCACTATAAATATCAATAGACTCTTTTATTAATAGATTCGCATTAACACTATTATATCCCAAGCCAATAGCATATTTTTTAATTAAAATGAATTCTTTGGTGCTTATTTCATGATCGGCAAAGATCATATCAAATAGATCATGCAT
>Ga0164313_10003304_pt1 | contig 14395 bp, 14 predicted proteins | sample GuaBasSedimGuay4_FD_113735 | JGI IMG/M metagenome (GOLD analysis project Ga0164313, IMG submission 113735) | Subseafloor sediment microbial communities from Guaymas Basin, Gulf of California, Mexico - Guay4, Core 4569-4, 0-3 cm | ecosystem: Environmental > Aquatic > Marine > Hydrothermal vents... | reverse complement strand
GGGCTCGCTCAAAAATAACTTCACATTTTCAGCGCCCATCCATCCCGCTCAGCGGTGTTGCGAAAATTCGACATATGCCAGATATTCCTGCATTTTCGTGCCTTGCTGAGCGGGCGCCTGAACGCTGAAAATTTGTGAACTTATTTCTTCGCAAACCCTAGGCTGCCGCCAGACTGTATTCGGATTGCAGGGAATCCATGAGTTTTTTTACCGAAATAATTTCTTTGATCCGGCAGGCATTTTCCCCGGCAAAGGCGAATCCGTACTTGAATTTTCCCTTGCGGGCATTTGCCAGCGCAATGGCTATGCAGTATGGACTTTTTTTACTGTCACAGGTCTTGATACAATGGAAAGGGCACTTGAAAGGAGTTTTGGTCCCGTTGTTCACCGCATCCAGAAAAGGGTTGCGAATGGCCCTGCCGGGCATCCCCACCGGGCTTTGAATGATGACAATGTCTTCATCCCTGGAATCGACATAAACCTGTTTAAAAGCATTGTCGGCATCACATTCGTGGGTGGCGACAAAGCGTGTTCCCAATTGTACGCCGGCGGCGCCCAGTTCCAGAAATTTGTGGATGTCGTCGCCATCGTATATGCCGCCGGCCGGGATGACGGGGATCGTCTTTTGGGCGCTGGTTTCAAATTTCCGGATGATGTCGATAACGCCTTTGGTGAGTTTTTCCAGCGAAAAATCGGGATCGTTTAACTGTTCTTTTTTAAACCCGAGGTGACCGCCGGCCTTGGGTCCTTCGACGATGAAACCATCCGGCAGATAGTCATACCGGGAGAGCCACTTTTTGCAGATGAGTTTAGCGGCCCTGGCGGAGGAGACGATGGGCACGAGCTTGGTTTTGTCACCTGCTGTCAGGTACCCGGGCAGGTCAAGGGGCAGGCCGGCACCCACAAAGATGAGGTCGACGCCCTCTTCTATGGATGTGCGCACCATGTCGCCATAGTTGGTCAGGGCGACCATGATGTTGACCCCCAGAATTCCGTTGGTCAGCTTTTTGGCTTTTCGGATTTCCTCCCTCAGTACCCGTATGTTGGCCGTGTCGGAATCCGTCCTGGCGTCAGGTTCCTGTATTCCCGGGAAAGCAGCGGATATTACGCCGATTCCACCCTCTCTGGCAACGGCCGAGGCCAATCCCGAAAGGGATATACCAACACCCATGCCGCCTTGTATGATCGGCAATCTGCTTTTGAGGCTGCCGAATTTCAAGCTTGGAAGTTTCAATTTTCACTCCAAATTCTGTTTAGAGTCAATACGTATCGTCCCGCATTGCGGGCTCTCTTCCACGTTGGTGTACACATGTCCTACCTGTAAAAAACGCATTTTGAGTCAGGCTAAAAAAAAAGACAAGGAGTAACTTTCCTATTACAATTGTTTTACAAATGGCCCCATTTGTATTATTTCATTAGAAACGGGCCTCGGTTTGTAGCGCATTTGTACCAGGCTGATGTGCATATGATACAATAAGCATCCGTGCTCTACCGAACGTTTCTAATGTTAAGAATTGTGGTACATATCAACAATTTGTTGTTTCATGCTTCGTTGTGCGCGGACGGGCATGAAAATTTATGACAACCGGTATAACCAATATCAATGATAACGGAATGCCGAAGGACGCAAACAGGAGAAGAAATCATGATACTGAACCCTAAGAAAAATAATTATGAATACCTGGATGAAAAATCCAGGGAAATAATGCTGAAAACCATTGAATTCTTTGAAAACAAAGGTAAAAACAAACTCAAGTCCGATTACCACGAAAAGGTATGGTACGCGGATTTCATCGCGTTTCTCAAAAAGGAAAAGGTGTTTGCCACCTTGCTGACGCCTGCGGCCCACGGGGGAGAGGGCTGTCGCTGGGATACCTACAGAAACTGTGCCTTCAATGAAATCCTGGGATTTTACGGCCTGCCGTACTGGTATACCTGGCAGGTGACCATTCTCGGTCTGGGCCCAATCTGGATGGGCGGCAACGAAGCTGTCAAAACCAAAACGGCGCGGCTCCTCGAAGAGGGCGGTATTTTTGCTTTCGGGCTGTCAGAAAAAACCCACGGGGCCGATCTTTACTCCAGTGATATGGCCCTGACACCCCTGGGGGAAGGCCGGTATGTCGCCGACGGCGGAAAATACTATATCGGGAATGCCAATGAAGCGTCCCTGGTGTCGACGTTCGGCAAGGATACGGAAAGCGATGAGTACGTGTTTTTCGTGGTCGACTCCAAACACGAAAATTTCGACCTGGTGAAAAATGTGGTCAGTTCCCAGAACTATGTTGCCGAGTACGCGCTGCAGGGATATCCCATAACGGAATCGGAAATCCTCACCCGGGGACGGGATGCCTGGGACGCCTCCCTCAACACCATCAACGTCGGCAAGTACAACCTGGGCTGGGCATCCATCGGCATGTGTACGCATGCCTTTTACGAAGCCATCACCCACGCGACCAACCGGGTTCTTTTCGGTAAGCGCGTAACGGAATTTCCCCACATTCGCCAGTTGTTCGTAGACGCCTACACGCGTCTTGCGGCCATGAAACTGTTTGCCTTGAGAAATGCGGACTACATCAGGTCAGCCTCCGCGGAGGACAGGCGCTACCTGCTTTACACGCCCATGACCAAGATGAAGGTGACCACCCAGGGCGAAGAGGTGATCAACCTGCTGTGGGATGTCATCGCCGCCAAGGGGTTCGAGAAAGATATGTTTTTCGAAATGGCCGCTCAGGACATTCGGGCGCTTCCGAAACTCGAGGGCACCGTGCACGTCAACATGGCCCTGATCATCAAGTTCATGGCCAACTATTTTTTCAATCCGGATGAATTTCCTGAAATCGGCCAGCGAAACGGCACCGAGGATGACACCTTTCTGTTCAACCAGGGGCCGACCCGGGGCCTGGGCAGTATCCGTTTTCATGATTTCAACATCGCCTACAACAGCATCGACCTGCCCAACTTGACGATATTCAAAGACCAGATCAAGGTATTGCAGGAACTCTTGATGACCGCACCGCCCGAAAAGGATCAACAGGGCGATATCGATTTTCTGTTGATCCTGGGGGAGTTGTTCACTTTGGTAGCCTATGGCCAGCTGATCATTGAAAATGCGAAAATCTACCCGGTTGAGGACGAATTTCTCGACCAGATTTTCGACTTCATGATCCGTGATTTTTCCAGGTTTGCCCTGCAGCTCTATTCAAAGACAAGCAGCACCGATGCCCAGATGGATATCTGCCTGAAAATGATAAAAAAGCCGGTGGTCAACCCGGAACGGTTCAACCGCATCTGGGAAAAATATGTCGAACCGCTGAATGAGGCCTATGAGATGAAACCGTAAATCTACTGTCATGCCATTCGAAAATACCCATCTGCACCTGGCCGACAAGGTGAGACAGAAACTTCAGGGCGATGCTTTGGCTGCCGCCCTGAAAGAACACCTGGCGTACTACTACCTGGGGTCCGTGTTTCCGGATATTCTTTTCTACCTCTCGGGTTACAGACCCGATGCCAATCAAAAAGAAAAACAGAGAAGTTTTTGCCTGCACTGGAAATATGAGACCCTGATGGACAGCCGCCTGAACACAGGGTTCAGCCTGGAGGCATGCGTACACGAGCGCCTGGTCAAAGATCTGATCGTTCCGGAGATCCTGGGGATCGAGGTGGACTTAATCGTCAAGGTCCTTAAAAAACAGCGGCGGTATTTCAGCAAGATCAGGAGCCGGTCTTTTTTTTGGCTATATCCTGGCCCTCGATCTTGGCGGTAGTGGACTGAAGGCGGCCATAGTTTCAGAGATGCGTGATAGTGACGAGCAGCTTGCCTTTTTTAAACTCAATTCTGCCGCTGTCGCTCTTAAAAACATTACTGATACCACGGGTGGTTCCCAGGTTGAGATTCTCATTGTTTAAAGGATATTCAAACCCGGTAAGCATGATACCCTTGACGGCATTTATCAGAGGCATAAGGGATAAAAGGTCTCCTTTGTGGCCCAGAAGCTTGACTTTCTGGCCGCCGTGGAGAACGAAAATTTCCTGATTGCCGTCCAGGATCCTGGTTTCGATGGCCTGTAATTGGGGCGATACCAGAAGCAGAACATTGGCAAAGGTCATGTCCCAGCGGCCCCCCATAGCTCCCAGAATGATAATTTCATCCGGCTTTTTTTGCATGGCGGTTTGAACCGCCAGCCAGAGATCGGTTTCATCTTTGCGCGACGGATGACGTTCGATTTCAACGCCTTTGGATTCCAGGTCGGCAAGATCGGTTGGATCGACGGAATCCATATCACCCACAATTATATGCGGGGTGAGGCCCAGTTTCATACAGTGTTTCAGCCCACCATCGGCGGCGATGATCACATCGTGATTCTTTTTAAGGTCTAAATCATCCGGCCCGGCAGTCATGATACCGTTGGCAAAAATTATTACGCGCATGTTCACTCCATTTATTATATAACAGTAATCATCTTCGGGTTAAGGTAAAGCACAATGTTATGGCCCACAAGGGGCGGTGGCGTATGATTGGGAAGATCAAAGGTGACAGTCTCGGTATCGGCGACGATTATCTTTACCCGGAAGCTCTGGCCGACAAACGTCCGGCTGACGACTCTGCCCCGGATAATCCCGGTTTTTTGTTCAGAGGATCCGTCCGGTTGCAGGCGGGCACCTTCCGGCCGCAGCAGCAGGGTCATCGAAGTTCCCGCCGCAGGTTGCCGGGATGGCGGATGAAAAACACCCAGCGCTGTCTCAACGTCGCCATCGGCATTGATGGACCCTTTCAAAAGGTTTTTAAACCCCAGAAACCCGGCCACAAAAATGTTTAGGGGATAACGGTAGAGATCTTCAGGTGCTGCCTGCTGCACGATACGCCCTTTGTTCATGACAGCGATTTCATCGGCAACACCAAATGCCTCGGACTGGTCGTGGGTGACGAAAATGGCCGTCATGTCAAGCTGCTTTAAGATAGATCGGATATCCAGGAGCAGTTTTTCGCGCAGCGCCCGGTCCAGGGACCCCATGGGTTCGTCAAGCATCAACAGCCTCGGGCGGGGGGCCAGACTGCGGGCCAGGGCAACACGCTGTTTTTCACCGCCGGAAAGGGCCGAAACATTGCGTTGGCCGAGGTCGGCCAATCCGACCAGATTCAGTATCTCCAGGGTTCGCTGTTTAACCTGCCCGGGGTCGAGGTTCAGCATCTGGAGGCCGAAGGCCACATTCTGGCTGACATTTTTATGCGGAAACAGGGCAAAATCCTGAAACATCATGCCGAACTGGCGGCGGTGGGCGGGTTGGCTGGTGACATCTTTCCCGCCGAATACCACCCGGCCATTATCGGGCCGTTCAAGGCCTGCAATCAGGCGCAAAAGAGTGGTTTTTCCGCAACCGGAAGGCCCCAAAAGGCAAAGGATGCGCCCCCGATCCAGGGACAGCGAGATTTCCGCCACTGCGGGTTCATCGAAGCGTTTATGCAGGTTGCTGCATTCAAGGAGGGCCATTTTCAGAAATCTCCCGAGGCGGCGCGCAGTTTTTCAAGCAGCAGGAAACCTGCCGCCGTGGTTACCATCAAGAGGCAGCTCATGGCCATGGCCTGCCCGTAGTTCAAGGCGCCAGGGTGGTTCAGGAAGCGGTATATGGCCAGGGGCAGGGTCGGCGCCTGCGGTCGTGCCACAAACACGGTTGCCCCGAACTCACCCATGCTGATGGCAAAGGCAAATACGGCGCCCACCACCAGCGCGCGGTTGAGAATGGGCCAGTCCACCGTGATCCAGGCACGGCGCGGAGATGCACCCAGCATGGCGGCAGCTTCTCTTAAACTCTGGGGGATGCTCCGCCAGGCCGGTAAAAGGCTCCTGATGACAAACGGCAGGGCGACAAGGGCATGGGCGATGGCCGGCAGCAGCCATGATGACCGCAGGTTGAGGGGTGGTTTGTCCAGGGCGATGATGAAGCCGAACCCAAGGGTTACCGCGGATGTAGACAGGGGGAGCATCAGCAACGGATCGAGGGTGGTGGCGATTTTCTGCCTGGGGGCGGACAGGAACGCCGTGGCAAGCCAGCCGAAGAACAGGGCGATCAGGGTTGCGACCAGGGCGTAACCGAGCGAATTGAGCATGGCGGCCGCAGGCGCAATGTACAGTATGGACTGCTGGCGGTTTTCAAACAAGGCCAGGTAATAGGCAAAACCCGGCCCGCTATCCGTTAAGAAAGAGCGTATAAAAAGCGCCAGAATCGGCGTGCCCAGTAAAAGCGTCATGAAAAAAAGACAGGTACCGACAACCAGTCTGTCCTTGCCGCTGCGCAGAGCGCCGGCTGTTTTCTTGACCGCTTCGGGGATCAGAGCAACCGAAGCACTCCGTTCCAGCCGGGTGTAAACGGCCATGAGACAGAAGGTAAAAACGATTTGAATGAGGGAGAGTGTTGCTGCCAGGGGCAGGTTGAAAAGGTGAACCGCCTGCCGGTAGATTTCCACCTCCAGTGTGGCCAGGCGCGGACCTCCCAGGATCAGCACCACACCGAAACTGGTAAAACAGAAGACGAAAACGAGCAGCGAAGCCGCCAGTATGGCCGGTGCCAGCAGAGGCAGGGTCACCTTGAGAAAGATGGTCGTTTCAGAAGCGCCCAGCATGCGGGCCGCATCATGCAGATGCCTGGGCAGGCGTGCCCAGAATCCGCCGACAATGCGCAGGACCACGGTGTAGTTGTAAAAAACATGTGCCAGTAGAAACAGTTCCACCGTGTGGTCCAGATGGATGATCGGCCCTTCCAGACCGAACATGTGCATGCCTGCGGCATTGACCAGCCCGCCCTGGCCCAGCAGTGCCTTGAAGGCTGCGGCCGTGACCACGGTGGGCAGCACAAACGGCACGGTGGTCAGGCTTTGAATCAGCGTTTTTCCCTTGAACTCGTAGCGGGCAAAGACAAATGCGGCTGGCATGGCCAAGATCAGGGTCAGCAGGGTGGAAAGGGCGGCCTGCCAGGTCGTAAACCAGAGCACACGGGCATAATATCCGGTGTGGAACAGTTTTTTCACCCCCCCTAAATCGAGGGATCCTTCCGGGGCCAGGCTGAGCATAAAGATGCGCATCAGCGGGTAGAAGAAAAACAAGCCCATGAAAATAAGGGGTGGTGCGATCAGCAGGTAGCGGGTTCTTGGGTTCACCGCAAAACAGTCTCCATCCAGGCTTCCAGCCATTTTTCACGGCCGATTTCGATGGCCTGGGGTGTCAGCAGTACCGGTGTTTCGGCTATTTTGGTGTATTTTTTAAAAATCTCCGGCAAAGGTACTGAGGCATCCGCGGGAAATACCCACATGTTCAAGGGTATACCTTTCTGAAAATCCGGTCCCAGCAGGAAGTCCACCAGCCGGGCGGCAAGATCTTGTTGACGCGTGCCCTTCAATATACCGACGAATTCAATTTGGCGAAAAGTGGACAAAGGGCTCAGCACGGCCGCCGTGGGTGAATCATCAAGCTTTGTTTCGCTGTAGTAAACTTCGGCCGGGGGGCTGGATGCATAACTCACGACAATGGGCCGTGTACCGCCTTTAGCCCGCGTGAACTGACCATAGTAAGCCTCGCTCCATCCGCTGGTCACATAGACATCATTTTCCCTCAATGCCTTCCAGAATTTCAGGTGGCCGTCGCTGCCGAATCTGCCCACCGTGGCCAGCAGAAAAGCCATCCCGGGTGAAGAAGTGGCCGGATTCTGAACCACCGTAAGGCTTTTGAATTCAGGTTTGAGCAGGTCTTCCAGGCCGTGCGGCGGCTGCATGCCCTTTTCAATGAACCATTTTTTGTCATAATTGAGGCACACATCCCCGAAATCCACCGGCAGGAGCCGGTTTTGGGAGTCCAGTTTCAAATGGTCCGGTATATTTTCAAGGTACGGTGACGCATACGGTATGAATATGTCGGCTTTCAGCGCCCGGCTCATGAAGGTGTTGTCCACACCGTAAAAAACGTCTGCCAGGGGATTGTTTTTGGATAGAATGGCCTGGTTCAACGCAGCTCCGGCATCTCCGATTTTCAAAATTCTCAGGGTAACGCCGTGCTGGTTTTCAAAGCGCTCCAGCAAGGCCTTGTCAGCTGAAAAACTGTCGTGGGTCATCAGGGTCACAACAGGTCTGTTTTCGCCTGTAAAAGCGGTGGCGGCAAGACTCAGAAGACACAAACTCAGAACCACTATCTTCAATTTCATGGTAGGCTTCTCCAGATTAAACCCTATGGTTGCATAAACAACATGGCAAATAATAGATAATACATTGTTATTATACCCAATATCATAGTGATAGCGCAATTTCTTGGATGCCCCTCCTGGTGAATTCGAAGGATAGCATCTATTGGGTGAACCGCGGTCAAGTTCCGGAAGAGCGCAGAGGGCAAAAAAAAAGCCCTCAGCGGAGGGCAGTGTAGACACGGCTTATTTTCCTCCACCGGCATTATCCGGATCAGGTTCAGCGGTCGGACCCAAGTATGTTTCCAGGATCCCTCTCAGCCCGATTGTTCCGAGCTCCCGACTAGCCTCGATATTTATCTCGTATTAAACGATGTTGTCATACGCGAGTCAAGCAAAAATTGATTGGACGTGCTACATCGCCCGGGAGCAGCCCGGTTGAGCGTCTTGCCAAGTGCTGCGGAGTCATTATCGGTATCATATTAACCTGCAACTAAATAGCCTAATTCGTCATACCGGACTTGTTCCGGCATCCAGTATTATCCTGGATTCCCGCCCCTTTCCTACGAAGGGGCAGGCACGCGGGAATGACGGCGTTAACGTATTTAATTGCCGGAGCAATATCTACTTATTCAGGAGAACATTCCATGCCAATTCAGAAAACGATCCACTTGATCTGAACCGTAGTTTTGGATACCGTCGACCACGTCATCCAAGGATTTTTCATAGGGGGGCATGGTGCCGTTTTTGGAATAAAATTTGTCGGCATAACAGATGATTTTTTCTTCCAGGGAGAGCGGCAGCATATCCCTGGGAGGGAGCGGAAGTCCGCGGTTAAGGACATCCTTTTTGGAGATTCCCACACCGACATGCCGTTCGCACACCAGGGCGTGTCTGGGGAGATCCTCTTTTTCCAGAAGTCTCCGACCCAGGAGCCCATGCAGGAGATAGGGGTGCCGGCCGTTGCACCCCAGGCCGGGCGCATCCGTTAGAAAAATACCGATATCGTGAAGCATGGAGGCCTCTTTTAGAAAGCCCATGTCCAGGTCATGGTCCGGTAAATTGGCGGCAATCGCCAGGGCTTTGTCCGCCACCTGCCGGCTGTGGGTCACCAGCAGGTTGTAAGCCTTCGAATCCGGCTCATAATATTTTGAAATGATGTCAAGAGCATCCAAGTTTTTTGCTTTAGTTTTGAAATATGTTGGCGTTTAAGACTACCTAAAACCCAGCCGGATGAACCGGAAAAGATGAACATCGAACATCGAACGTCCAACATCGAACGCCGAATAGCCACAAGCAGGATTGGCAAACAGCCATTTTTTAAATATCCAATTTCCAATGATCAGGTTTTCTATCTGCACTTGGACATTGATCATTCGTTATTGGATATTGGTTATTCGTCCTTTCCTTTGGATTTTGATAAGAATCGGGCACCAAAATTCCTTCATGCAAATTTCAGGCATTAGGCTTTACCGGCAAGCAATACCCCCTCGATGAACGGATCGATATCGCCATCCAGCACGGCACCGACATTGCCGACATCCATGTTAATACGGTGGTCCTTCACCATCTGGTAGGGATGCAGCACATAAGAGCGGATCTGGCTGCCCCAGGCAATGTCGTCTTTGCCGTCGTGCATCTCCTGCAGTTTTTCATCCTGTTTCTGTTTTTCAGCCTGGTAAAGCCGGGCGCTGAGCACTTTCATGGCCATGTCTTTATTGCGATGCTGTGATTTTTCCTGTTGGCACTGGACAACAATCCCCGATGGCAGATGGGTGATGCGTACGGCGCTGCTGGTTTTATTGACATGCTGCCCGCCCGCACCGCTGGCCCGGTACACGTCGATGCGAAGATCTTTTTCTTCGATGTCGACCTTGATGTCGGTGTCCAGTTCGGGATAAACAAATACGGAGGCAAAGGATGTGTGCCGCTTGCCGCTGGCGTTGAACGGCGATATCCGCACCAGCCTGTGGACACCGATTTCCGATTTCAGGTAGCCGTAGGCAAAAGTTCCGGCAGCGGTAAAGGTAACACTTTTAATGCCGGCTTCGTCACCCGGCTGGTAGTCGATGACGCTGATTTTGAAGCCTTTGCGCTCGACCCAGCGCATGTACATCCTGAAGAGCATTTCCGCCCAATCCTGGGCTTCGGTTCCACCGGCACCGGAATTGATGGAAATGATGGCATCGTTGGCATCGTCTTCGCCATCCAGCATAATGGTGAGCGAGAGGGCCTTGATATTTTTCCCCAACAGGAGAACATCCCTGCCGACTTCTTGGATGGTGGCCGTGTCCCCTTCCTCCATGGCCATATCCAGCAGAATTTTATTCTCTTCCAGCTGTGTGAACAGATTGTGGTAGTTTTCGATTTTACCCGTTAGTGCGGTGCGCTCCTTTAATATGGGCGTTGCCTCTTCGGGTGAATCCCAGAAGCCTTTCTGGGACAGGATGCTTTCGATCTCCTTGAGCCTGATTTCCTTGGCATCTATGTCAAAGATACCCTTTCAGATCTTCAAGTTTTTGTTCGAGATTTTTGAGGGTCTGCTTTAGTTCGAGTGACATGGGGTAACCTCCTCCTTCTTCTTTTAACGGTCTGACCAGCAATGCCAACAACTGATACTATCACACAGATGAGGGAAAACCAATCCCCGAAACGCGTGTAGATGGTTGATATCCGCATCAGCGGAATCGATTCCGTGAAGGCGGCCTCCTCGAAAATGGGCGCGGCCGCAATAATTTTTCCCGTGGGTTCGATAAATCCGCTTATGCCGGTGTTGGCTGATCTTACCAGGGAACGCCGGTTTTCCACGGCCCTGAACACCGCCATTGAAAAATGCTGATAAGGGGCGCTGGTTCTCCCGTACCAGGCGTCATTGGTGATATTGACCAACAGGTCAGCCCCGTTGCGGGTATTTTCCCGGGAAAGATAGGGGAAGATCAGTTCATAGCAGATCAGCAGGCCGATGCGATGGTCTCCCCAGTCCAGGGTGTCACCCTTGCGGCCGGCGGAAAAGTCGCCGACCTGCTCCACGAGCTTGCCGATAAAGGGCAGCCATTTCTTAAAAGGAACATATTCACCGAAAGGCACCAGGTGAGCTTTGTCGTAGATATCGGCAATATTATCACCGGCCGCAGAAAGCAAAAAGGCCCTGTTGCGGTATTCCACGGCGGTTTCAAGGCGGACAAACGCAGGACTGCCGATGATGTAATCCGTCCCGGTATCGTGCAGTCCTTTGAGCACACGGTTGGTGAGAGGGACATTATGGCCGAAATAAAAAGGCATGGCTGTTTCAGGCCAGACAATCAGGTCGGGATGGGTTTTGACTTCCTGCCGTGAGAGCGTTAGGTAACGATCAATAGTGGCCAGCTGAAACGCCGGGTCCCATTTCATTTGCTGGCCAATATTTCCCTGGATAACGGAAATTTTTCGAAAGGGTGCATCGGTTGCCGTTTCCCGGATGGTTCCAATCCGCCACATACCGTATCCCCACACGGCCGCAAGGATGATGACGAAAACGGCCAGTGAAGCGAGGGCCGGTTTTGCCAAAAGGATATGGGTATGCCATTTCTTTTTGAACAGAAACAGATAGAGAGATAAAAGAACGCTGTTGCCCAGGACAATCAGCCCGGACACACCGTAAACACCCAGCGTGTCCGCAATCTGGATGAGGGGCAACGTGCGGTACTGGGAATAACCGAGCAACTCCCAAGGAAAGCCTGTAAAAAGATGGGCTCTGACGTATTCGCCGGAAACCCAGAGCAGAGGGGCGGCAACGGCCAGCATTTTTGCATCCCGACAAACCCAGGTGAGGGCCGTGGCAAAACCGGCAATAAACAGCGACAAATAAGCGGCAACGAGAAAAAGAATGGCGAGGCTCAGGTAAAGCGGAATCATGCCATAGGTTTTAAGGCAGGGAATAAACCAGTAGAGCAGGGTGATAAAGTGGATCATCCCGCATAAACATCCCAGGCGAAAGCTGTTGAACGGTGAGACATCACGTACGGCCGCCATCAGCGGTACCAGGGCAAACCAGGCCAGCAACGGGAAGGCCGGGTTCGGAAAGGAAGCCGTGAGCAGCAGCCCTGTACCAATGGCACCAAGGTATTTTTTGGCCGATATATTGTGCGCTTTTCCCATCCTGCTCAGATACAATCAAATGTACGAATTATCAACAATCTTTAAAATAGAATTCAGTCGGCGCTGCTGAGTGTGAGGGCTGAATTCTATTTTGAGTATTGACCTATTCTTTACAGTAGGTTAGAGTAATCTGATTTTTCATGCTTAGTATATGGAATGAAAATTTAAAAATTTGAGGGGAATGTATATGATTGCTTCAGATGAGCAGCTGGAACGATACCGGGTGGTAGGCCGTATTGTCGAACTGGTTCAGCGTATGTCAATGGAACGTCTGACGGATCTGTTGAACGATCTGGAGAAAGCCGCTGCAGCACAGTCGAAACTGGATGGGGACCGCAAGGACCTGCGCATCAACTGTCTGATCAGCGTCGATTATTCAGACTCGGACCGATTCTTTAAAGACTATATTCAGGACATCAGTTCAAGCGGGGTTTTTATCAAAACCAGGGAGTCTTTTTCAGTGGGCGAAGAGATCGTGCTGTCCATGGCCCTGTCCGGTGATGAAAACGCTTTTCGGATACCGGCTGAAGTCATGCGGATATCTTCGGAAGGGATCGGTGTACAATTTAAAATTCAGAGCCAGGTCCAGGAGGATATTATTGCATCACTCGTGGACGAAATGAACGGCCGGAAAGCATAATTAACACTTGTTGAACTAGTGAGTTTGCCATGACCAATAAAAAAAATCGCAGTAATGTAGATATTGAATGGGAGGCCCGTACCCTTTGCAGTGACGAAAGCTGTATTGGTGTCATCGGCCCGGACGGCCGGTGCAAGGAGTGCGGCAAAGCGTTCGAGGGTGAGTTTACCCCCGGCCCGCCACCCCCCCAGGACATGGCCGAAACCGAAGATGCCGTTGAGGATGCCGTTGAGGATGCCGCCGAGGAATTATTAGAAGAAGATCCTGATGGCGCCGGGGACAGCGATTGGGCGAGCCGCACCCTTTGCAGTGACGAGAGCTGCATCGGGGTGATCGGACCGGACGGCCGGTGCAAGGAATGCGGTAAACCCCTGGATGACGAGGCCGTTTGACCCGCCGGCCAGGCGATAATTTTTCCATTAATGTGTTCAGGGTTTGATTGACCAAATGGAGGATCACATGATGATCAGATTAGGTGCCGAACCGTCGAAAATGAGAGAAATTGAACTGGACGATGTCTTTCTGTCCAGGCTGCAACTCCTGATTATCATGTCCAAGGCCTATTTGAACGGATATCCGCTGGGAAGGCACCGCATTAAAAGCATTCTGGAAAACGCGAAACATATCAAAATGGAAGCGGTGGGCCTGGACGAAGACCTTGAACTGTTCGGGGAGGATGAATCCACTGAAAACGGCCTTGGTTTTGACAGCGCTTTTTATCAGCGGGTAAAGCTGCTCGCGGTTATGGCCGAGGCGATCGCTAAAGGACATGCTCTGGAGCAGCATAAGAAAGAAGCGCTGGAGAAAAACCTGGACGCCGTCTGTGAGTCCATTACCTTCAACAAGCAAGTCAGCGATATTCAGTTTTTGAAAGTGGCGTGAGGTGAATCATCATACCAAATGTAAAAATAGCCGTTATTGATGAGGATCCTATCGTCAGAGATTTTGTGGTCGGCACGCTGATGTACAGTGTCAACCGGGAGGTACTGCCTTTTGAAAACGGCCTCGAGGCCTGGATTTATTTCGAGAGTTACGGGGTGCCCGATATCATTGTTGCCGATGTCAATCTGGCCGATCTTTCCGGTCCGGAGCTTTTGGGAAAGGTTAAAGGCCTCGACCGGAACACGGTTGTGATTCTTTATTCTGACGTGCCAGAGCGGGAAGCAATCGTTAGAGAAGCGGGGGCGGACGCATTTCTGGCCAAACCGTTTGGCGTCAGCGAACTGTTCGACCTTGTTCAGCGGTTTGTGGTGGAAGACCGGTCCGGCAGCTGATACCGGACACATTCTGCTGCGATATAATTTTTTATTGCACGTCTCATTTTTCTCTCCCGTTCCAATACCCTCGGCCTACTATATACCCCATAGTTGTTTACCCTTCGGGAACGCCGGAGAACTTCAGATCCTGTGTTGCTAAGGGTTCGAAGTAAAACACTACGACTTCACCCTT
>Ga0164313_10003303_pt1 | contig 14396 bp, 10 predicted proteins | sample GuaBasSedimGuay4_FD_113735 | JGI IMG/M metagenome (GOLD analysis project Ga0164313, IMG submission 113735) | Subseafloor sediment microbial communities from Guaymas Basin, Gulf of California, Mexico - Guay4, Core 4569-4, 0-3 cm | ecosystem: Environmental > Aquatic > Marine > Hydrothermal vents... | reverse complement strand
CGTTCATGGTGGAATGGCGCTTATCGAAATACCACTGCTCCTGGACCTGGACCTGCATCACATTGTTCATGGATTGTGCAACCCGCAAGAAGCTCCCATCATCATTAAAAACGGAATCTCCTCCGGATAACCTGTAAACACCTTCCAGGCTGGACACTTTAGAAAATGGGTCCTTCCAGCTAGTGATGGGGCTAAACTCATAGGGAGTAACCTCTTCGGTCTTGATGCCTTCCATAAGCAAACCGAACAGACTGTACCTGGCGCCATCGCTAATTGAACCTTCCAGAGGGTAGCGCAATGGCATATTCATTCTATGGCGGAGATCAATGGTTCGCCAGATAGTCTTTGCCCACATTACATCCGCTTCCCGGATATAGCTATATGGAACCGGTTTCTTTTCAGGGATGATTGTTTCCTGTACATAAACATTTGTCTCTGGTGTATAGGAAGTAATCATCGGTGCATTGCCCGGAGTTATCGATGTATTCACGTTTTGGGCTGATAAGGATATGGTCCCTATTGCAAGGACTGCTGCTCCAAAAATAAATCTTCTTGCCTTCATCTTATCTTACTGTTATGGTGATGCTATTCAGGTTTCTAAGTACTCCATCAGGGCCCGAGGCCTTGATTTTTTCTATCATAATTCGTTGTCCGCTTCTCAACTGGCGGAAAAGATCTTTTTGTTCCGTTGTAAACCTGCCGCTCTTGGAGGGCATGGTACTCCAGATACCTCCCTGACCCTGGAAAGCAACCTCAAAAGAGAGAACTTGATAATCCACTTCAAATACAAAGTCTTCAGCTTTTGCTTCAACAACCTTCAGCTGTGAAAGCTTGCCAACGGTCAGTGCACCCTCTGAGCCTCTGATTCCCTGTACGATTGCATCAGGTTTGGGAAGATCGTATACCCTGAAATCGGATCTGCTCATGAGTTTCCGAGACCCATCGATATTGGCATAGACACTGATTGTTGCCACATCATTCTGCACACCGGGTTTCACAATATATTCACCTGGCCTTACCGATGTAATATTACCGGATGAGATCCTGGCGATCACATCTCTTTCAGCGACGCCTCCTGCCGAGATGGCAACCGGGTTGGGAATACCGCGATAGAACACATTCATGCCTGTGGCAGAAATGGTGGCATTGGCTTCAGCCACTTCAAATTCAGCACTGAAATGTTTTACTATGGGTACACCATTATTTTCGATCTCAATGGTTCCTCCCCATTTACGAATCCCTGTGGTGTTATAGGATGTGGAATAGATTCCTTTTCCACCTTCCACCGGAAGCATCTCACCACCCACAAGTTTTACCTGAGGCATCTTTGTTGAGTCATAGGCAGCCAGGAAAACCTGTGCGGTGTATTCCTGCCCTTTAAATACATAGTTGGAATTGGGAATAACCACTGCTTCAACAACATTCATATTGAAGTCCCCTGCATCAATCTGGTCAAGCAGGTAACTGAGCATTTCAGATTCTACATTTCGCACGTCTCCCTGCATTTTTGAAAGGATGGTAATCACAGAGGCCAGTGGCAGGTGTTCAAAATAGGTGGACTCCCATGTGGCGGTGACCCCCTTTTTACTACCAGTGTGAAGTCCCATCTCGGGTACTTCCGTATTCAGGATTCCACCAATGGCTTCAATGGTGGTTTTATAGGTTTCATGATCATCCACCATGCCCAGCATAAATTCTCGGTGCTCAATGATTTTAGCTTTCAGCTCTTCACCCCGCTTGTTCACAAGCATAATTTCAGCAGGTATATTATTGTCGTCCTTCAATTGAACATCTGCAAGGTTCACTACTCCATCATGAATGGCTTCTTCATCCTTCACCTGAACGATTTCAATCTTGCACTGATTCATGAACTCATACAATTCATCAGAACTGGCTTTTACCTGCTCAGCCCTGTTCTTCCAATCCTCCACTTTGGTAGGGTTCAATTGAAATTCAGTAGCCATTCGGGAATACAGACCCTCATTTTCGGCGGCAAAATTTTCTGTTGTTGTACTCAGTCCATCATCCACAAGCGTAAACGCATCCAACACCTCCTTCGATACATTCAGTGCCAGCATTGCTGTCAGCACCAAATACATCATACCGATCATTTTTTGTCTCGGTGACTCTTTACCGTGTGCCATAGATCAGGATTAAATATTGTTAATTACTTCTTTCTGATACTCATGGCAGATAACATATTGCCATATACATTGTTAAGCTCAGAAAGGCTTTCGCTGAGTTTTACAATTTCTGACTTGTACTTCTGGGTTTCTTCCACAGAAGACTGCAGGTTTGTGATCATCTCATTCAAACCACTGTAAACTCCCGATGTGCCCTGTATGTGATCTTTACTGCCTTTAACCTGATCGGCATAAGATGTATTCAGCTCTGCAAGGTTTTTATTGAGGTTCTCAAGCTGGCTGTTAAACTGCTTCTGGCTTGTAGAGATGCTTGTGTGCTCCTGCTTTACCTCACCAGACATGGCCTCATAGGTGGCAGTAAGGTTTGCGCTGGACGTGGCAAATTTATCGGCAATATCCTTCCCTTTCTGATCGATCAGAGAAGCTGTATTTTTATAGGATGAAGCCAGTGTATTTACCGATTCATTGAGTTCCCCGGTATTGGTACCATAGGCTGTGGCAACGCTATCCATATTCTGAGCTGCCGATCCCATTTTATCAAAATACTCCTTGGTGGCCAATGAGGCTGAGGTAATATCACCTATGGTCTCTGTGGTGGTTGAGATCGTATTCAGGTGCTTACCCAGGCTGCGGACATCTTCAGCATTGATCTGGGATTGCTGGAACAGCTCATCGAATTTCTGAAGACCCACATTCCGGTCTGCAATGGACTGCTCTTTAAACTCATCGATCTCATCCGGATCCGACATTCCAGCCAGTTCTGGATAGACCAGGGTCCAGTCCAACTCCTCGTGGAGTGGTTCGAACGCAGAGAAGAAGAAAATAACCGCCTCAATCAGAAGTCCTGCAGTAAGCGCTGCGCCTGCACCAGTCCAGTGCTGGATCTTAAAAAGGGCTCCAATAATTACTATAGATGCTCCAAAGCCATACAGTTTGGCCGTAAAGTTCTTCCATCCTGAACTTTGAACTATTTCTGTAATTCCCATTATATCAAATGTTTAATTATTGATCACCTAAATATGAACGAACGCATCTGAATCCGATGTAGGATTTAACAGTATCCTGGTACTCATAGTCCCTGGTACTGACCTGGAGGTAACGAGCAATGTCTTTCCATGATCCACCCCTGACTACCTTCCGCTTCATTACCGGAGGATCATCAGGTTTAGCATTATAATTGTAATAAGGATTCATATCATGCGAAAACACATAAGCTGAAGGATCGTAGGCGGTAATGGTCCACTCGGATACATTTCCGGCCATGTCATACAGTCCGAATTCATTGGGTACTCCGTAGTAACCTACCCTGGCAGGATACATGGAACCATCATCCGTATAATTTCCCCTTAAGGGCTTAAAATTGGCAATAAAGCAACCCAGCTTATTCCTCAGGTATACACCTCCCCATGGATACATACTGTGATCCAGGCCACCCCTTGCTGCATATTCCCATTCTGCTTCGATGGGAAGCCTGTAATTCTGTACAATAGGCTGACCACTATTCACCAGTGCCTGGTTCAGGTAGTTGGTTCTCCAGATGGCGAAAGCACTGGCCTGTTTCCAGGTGATACCCACAACCGGATAGTTGTCATAGGAAGGGGAACTAAAATACATATTTGTCATGGGCTCGTTGAAAGAGAAGGTAAAGTCCCTTACCCAAACCAGGGTGTCGGGATAGACCAGAACCCAATCCTTATTCACAAATGATGCGCGGCTGGTGATAACTTCCTGTTCACCGTTGGGACGGGTCACATTTCCTTCATACTGAACAACCGGATCGGCATTTCCACCTGAGTAATCCAATTTAAAACCATTGGTGGATTTAGCGGCCTGTACCAGGTCAACCCAGTAGTAGTTGTAAATAAGCTTAGTTACATTCAACTCAGCAGTATGGTATGACAGACGGTCATCTCCGCTATAATAGATACCCAGGTCATCCACGATTTGCTGGATGTTGCCCTCTTTGTCCTTCGAGGCATCCAGAGAGGCACCCCAGTCTATGATGGGATCTCCGTTAGCCTCTTCATAGGGCTGATCTTCATTATCTTTTTTGATGAAATCTTCAATGCCCTGAATGGCCAGTTCTTTACGGACAATGGAATCACGAACCCAATAGACATATTGGCGGTATTCATTGTTTGTAATTTCCGTTTCGTCCATCCAGAATGCATCCACTGCAACTGTCCGGGACATGCTATTCTGGGTCCAGGTTACATCCTGGTCACTGGGTCCCATCACAAATGAACCTGTGGGGATTGGAACCATTCCAAAGGGATCAGGTTCAGCATACGCCCTTCTTCCTTCAACTCCTACCAGCTCACCACTGTTGTATGAACTACAACTTCCGATGAGTCCCGCGATAAAAAATAAAATGATTATTCGTTTCATAGCTAAACGCTTATAATAGTGCAAAAATCAATCTAAATATACTTATAAAAATCTTATGCTTTTATATTTCTGAGGACTCTTGTCAACACTCAAATCGAAGCAATATCGAACCGTGATTTCATGAGATCCGCTGTTATATTTCATTATGGGTGAAAGCTCAAAATCATATGAGTATCCGATCATTATCCCATTCATTAATTCTATTCCAAAGAGTGCTGTTAATGCTCCACCGACTGAATAAGAAACTCCCCCCCAGAACCTTTTATTGTATCGTATATTGGTGTTCAGATAAAGATGATGTGATCTGGCATCGGTCTGAACCAATAATGAGGGCATAATTTCAAACATGGGGTTTGTAAGCTGAATGGTATATCCAGCAATCAGGTAATAATGCCTGATCAGTCTTGTTTCTGCAATCTCTTCGGGGTAATCAAAAGAGGCTTGATTCAGGTGTGTTGTTGAGAGCCCCACATAGAGGTTGTCTGTATTGTAATAAGCACCAAGGCCCATATCAAATCCGAAAACACTCCCTCCGTTTTTTGGTATGGCATCGTCGGCATCAGGATTAATGATATCGGCACCGTTCCAATCGGGTGTCAGGGCCTGGTTGGCTATACCCGCATTGACGCCCAGACCAAGACTTCCCACCCCCAGATCAATTCTGAATGCATAAGAGATCCCCAGGTTAAAATTATTATTGAAAGCCAGGTTGTCATTCATCAGATTCAGGCCAATTCCGTGTGATCTTCCCAGGAAGTTTACAGGCATGTGTGCGGTGAAGATAGTGGTAACCGGAGCATCGGGAAGACCGGCCCACTGATTCCGGAATGCGGCCGCCACACAAATTCTATCGGTGTTCCCAACAGCTCCCGGATTGAATACGGGAACAAGGAACATGCTTTGACTGAACTTTGGGTCCTGCTGGGCCAAAAGAGTCAGTGAAAAGGCTCCGAAAATAAGTATGATTATCAATCTTTTCATCATCCGGTTAACTCACTGTAGGGCTTTATTTCTCTAGGTTTCAAAGCTGATGTAAAATAAGCAAAAATTGTACTACAACCCAAATTATATTAACAGCAGAATGTTTATAACTCCGGGGTCAAATCCGGTCCTTTATTTCCACTTAACTGCCTCAAACTTTAATATTAAACGTTAATTATTATGATTCATTACCCAGTCTGTGCAGAAAACGCCACCAGCGGTCTGGTAACTCCTGGTTACAGGCGAGCTGGTAATCCTCATACGAACATGAAACAAAAAAGTTATACCCTGTGACGCTATTTTTTACAGGAATCTCCATCCACCACCTCTCTGAGAGGGTGCTTTTATGAAAGATGATGTCATGACCTGCAGCATTTAAAGTCACAATAAACTTTTTTATATGCTCGGGTGTTTCTATGGGATTTTCCTGGATCCGGTGAGAGAGACCCTCCAGGAAGTACCAGGCAGACTGGGCAGTAAGGTGGGCTGTCTGGTCATTTATGTCGTTAGATGGATTAAATTCAAAGAATCCCAGGATGCTAACGCGCTCACTGAGTCCCGCATAGCGTGTAAGCTGGCACAACTCATCTCCGAAGAAACCATTTGGAGATGGGTAGGAAGCTCCGGGAGCGTCGGCATGCCTGATGGCACTCAGATCCACACTAATAAACTCCGAATCACGTATCAATGGTTCGGTCTGCTGGAGATTTTTTCTAGCGTCTCCCAACCTGATGCTCTCCAGGTAGGTTTTGTCCAGTACCTCCAATTGATGATCGGTGACAAAGTATGCCTGGTGTCCCAGGTTGGTATAACTGAACAGGTTTCGGGATTCGGGATTAAGAATTTGATTCAGGTAGCTGCGGGAGCTCACCTGATCCTTGTCTTCTGAAAAGTCAAGCATTGAATCGATGGTCAGGACCTGGTGAAGCTCTTCCTTTTTTTCCAGTGCCAGAAACACTCCCCTGCTCAGGTCCTGAGATCCCCCAAGAATAATGGTGATCATATTGCGATCCATCAGCTCCAGCAAAATGTCCCTGATGGCATAATAGGTGTCATTGACCGATCCTCCGTTTTTCACATTACCAAGGTCATAGATCCGAAGGCTCTGGTCTATTTTCCGGAGCTGGTAAAGTTTACTTCTGACCCTGTCAGCAGCATCTTTACTCCCCTTTATAAACGCGTTGCGATCTTCCGGCACTCCAATGATGGCTACCTGATGCTGGTCCAGCTCCCTGATGGGTTGATCCGGGGTATGGACCGAAATATGGTGACTGAAAGATTCGTTGCCTTCCAGGTATTCGAATTCGGGCCTTTCCAGGCAAACAGGATCGAAGTATCCATTAAGGTCCATGGATGTTGGGTTTAGAAGTTTATTTTTTTCTCTTTGTTCCGCCTTTTTCAATAATTTCCCGACACTCTTCCAGGGTCAGTTCTTCTGGTTTCCTGCTTTTCGGAATCCGGTAATTCTTTTTCTTGAATGAGATATAGGGTCCGTAGCGTCCATTGAGAATCAATAAATCGGGTTCTTCATCAAACTGCTTGATGTTCCTTTTCTCATCCTGGGTCCGTTTCTCCTTGATGATCTCTATGGCCCTGTCAGATTCTATGGTATAAGGATCGTCGGTATTGGCTAGACTGAAGAATTTAGATTTATGGCGAACATAGGGACCATATTTTCCAACACTGATTATTATATCTTCATCCTCAAACTTTCCAACTTCACGTGGAAGCCGGAAGAGATCCATAACCTCTTCAAGGGTGATGGTTTCCAGGCTCTGACCTTTCAGAAGACTTGCAAACTTTGGCTTCTCCTCATCGCTGGCCTCTCCAATCTGAGCAATGGGGCCAAAGCGTCCTATCTTTACGCTTATGGGCTTACCAGACTCAGGATCTTCACCCAGAATCCGCTCTCCCTTGGAGCGTTCAGAGGTTTCGGTAGCCGTATCCACCTTTTCATGGAAGGGGGTATAAAAGCGCTCAATCATCGTGGGCCAATCCACTACACCCACAGCGATTTCGTCGAATTCCTTTTCAACCGAGGCGGTAAAATTAAAATCCATGATATTTTGAAAATTCGCTTCCAGAAAATCATTCACAATGGTTCCAATATCAGTGGGGAATAATTTCGATTTTTCAAATCCAAACTTCTCGTTGATCACCTCCTGTTTAATGGAGTCACCTTTGAGTTTAAGCTGTACCATTTCCCGCACTCCACCTTCGCGATTCTCTTTCACAACATATTCCCTGTTCTGAACGGTAGAAATAGTTGGCGCATAAGTTGAAGGTCTGCCAATTCCCAATTCTTCCATCTTCTTCACCAGACTGGCTTCAGTATACCTGGCGGGTTGTGGAGTAGATCTCTCGGTCGCTTCGATCTCGTCCCTGTCCAGAAGTTCATCCACTTTCACCGGTGGCAGCAGCCCTTTTGTTTCCTCCTCCTGTTCATCATCTGTGGATTCCATATAGACTTTCAGAAAGCCATCAAACTTAAGGACCTCGCCCGATGCTACAAAACGTTCCGGTGCACCGGAAACCATAATGGTAATTACGGTTTTTTCCAATTTGGCTTCACTCATCTGTGATGCCAGTGTTCTTTTCCAGATCAATTCGTATAAGCGTTGTTCGGCCCTGGGGCCATCAACGCTGGGCTGATTCATATAGGTGGGCCTGATGGCCTCGTGAGCTTCCTGTGCCCCTTTTGACTTGGTGGTAAAGTTCCTGGATTTATGATACTCCTCACCAAACGCCTCTTTAATCTGTTCAGCTGCAGTTCCAATGGCCAGCTTGGACAGGTTCACAGAATCGGTTCTCATGTAGGTAATCTTTCCCGATTCGTATAGTTTTTGAGCGACGGACATGGTTTGATTGACAGAAAACCCCAGTTTTCTACTGGCCTCCTGTTGCAATGTAGACGTAGTAAATGGTGCGGCAGGTGATTTTTTTACAGGTTTCTTTTCGATGTTATCTACCCTGAAGTCACTGGTCTGACAGATCGCAAGAAACTCCCTGGCCGTTTCCAGGTTATCAAAACGTTTGGAGAGCTCGGCTTTAAGAATGGTCCGGCCTCCTTTTCCATCGGGAACAGCAAAATTGCCAGTAACCCTGAAGTACCTTTTTGCCTGGAATTGTTGAATATTACGCTCCTTTTCCACAATGAGTTTGACAGCAACCGATTGTACCCTGCCGGCAGAAAGAGAAGGTTTTACTTTTTTCCAGAGAAGGGGAGATAGTTCAAATCCCACCAACCTGTCCAGAACCCGTCTTGCCTGCTGTGCATTTACCAGGTCTGTATCGATGTGACGGGCATTTTTCAATGCATCGAGAATGGCATTCTTTGTTATTTCGTGGAATACGATCCTGCGTGTTTTCTCTTTTTCAAGCCCCAGCTCTTCAAAAAGGTGCCATGCTATGGCTTCTCCTTCACGGTCTTCATCAGTGGCCAGCCATACAACGTTAGATTTTTTTGCTAGATCTTTCAGTTCCTTGACCATCTTCTTCTTATCGGCCGGAACGATGTACTGGGGGACAAAGCCTCCATCCACATCTATTCCAAGGTTTTTCTTGGCCAGGTCCCTGATATGTCCAAAGCTGGATCTGACCGTATATGCCTCTCCCAGAAACCGTTCGATGGTTTTGGCTTTCGCAGGGGACTCGACTATCACAAGATTCTCTATCATATTTTTGTTACTCCTCCGTTTATAAAATGATCACAAAATAACTCAAATGAACTGCCACCTTCAAAATTTTGGTGCAAATAATTGTTATTTTTGACGCAAATTTGGCTCATCTATGGCTCAAAAACCCGGCAAAAGTACAAAATATTTAGTCATCCTATGGACTCTATACACGTTACCTCTTGTATTGTTCATTGTGATTATGATTTTAATTGGCAATGGCAAGATGGGATTCATGCCCGATTTTGCGCAATTGGAAAACCCCCAGACCAACCTGGCCTCTGAATTAATAACAGAGGATGGCGAACTTCTCGGGAAGTATTTTATTGAGAACCGGACGTTCATTAATTACGAAGATCTGGCTCCTCATCTTGTGAATGCACTGGTGGCCACAGAAGACGTGAGGCACTATAAGCATTCTGGAATTGATGTACGGAGTCTTTCACGGGTGCTGATCTACAGTGTATTATTAGGAAAGAATGAAGGAGGGGGTAGCACCATTTCACAACAGCTGGCCAAAAACCTTTTCCCAAGGGATACGACCATTCGGAAATCAAAAATCGGGAAGTCAATGCACATGGCTGTGAATAAGTTTAAGGAGTGGAACACCGGGGTCAGGCTTGAGCGCAGTTACACCAAGGATGAGATCATCACCATGTATCTGAATACCGTTGAGTTCGGAGGTGGATCCATTGTGGGAATACAATCAGCTTCCAAAACTTTTTTCAACATCTCACCCGATTCCATATCCATTGAACAGGCAGCCATCCTGGTGGGTATGCTCAAGGCTCCAACAGCCTATAATCCCCGGATCAATCCGGAACGCTCCCTGGTCCGGCGAAATACAGTAATTAACCAGATGGCCAAATATGGCTACCTGGAGCAGGAAATAGCAGATTCAGTGAAGTTATTACCAATTAGCGTGGATTATAACCTGGCCAGTCACCTGACCGGCCATGCCAAGCACTTCCGCACCTTCCTTTCCGGATTCATGAATAAATCCAAACCTGAGCCACCATCAGAAAGCTCAGGCGCACTGTCATGGGAGCGTTACAGGCGTGATTCGCTCAGGTGGGCAAATGACAGGCTTTATGGCTGGATCAATAAGAATTATAAACCCGATGGCACGGAATATAACCTCTATAGAGATGGTTTGAAAGTCTATACCACCCTGAATTTTAAAATGCAGCAATATGCTGAGGAGGCTGTTGAGGTACAGATGAAAGAATACCTTCAGCCTGCGTTTTTTAATGAGAAGGAAGGCCGGCACAATGCTCCTTTTGAAGATATTTCTGATGAATCGGCAGACCTGATCCTTCACCGATCCATGCGGTGGACCGAGCGGTATAAGTATATGGCTTCAAGGGGGGTTTCCTGGGATTCCATCCTCCATGCATTCGATCAACCTGTACCCATGAAGGTCTTTTCCTGGAACGGTGCCATCGATACGGTCATGACTCCCATGGACTCGATCCGGTATATGAAACATATACTCAGGGCAGGATTTATGGCAATGGATCCTTCCAGCGGATCTGTTAAAGCCTTTGTGGGGGGGCATAATTACAGGTATTTCCAGTATGAGCATGTACACCAGGGACGACGACAGGTGGGATCCACCATCAAGCCATTTCTCTACTTACTGGCCATGCAGGAGGGCTATTCCCCCTGTGAGATGATACCGCTGGTCCCCATTACTTTTAAGGATCTGGTGAACGATTCCACCTATACACCCAGGGTGCCTGGCAGAAATATTTTTGCCGGTAAGATGGTATCGCTCAAGTGGGGGCTGGCCACGTCACACAACTGGGTATCCGCCTGGCTATTTAAAAACTTCAATCCGGGGAATGTAATTAAGCTCATGCGAAAAATGGGGGTTACCTCTAACATCGATGCGGTTCCAAGCATGATCTACGGTCCCTCGGATATCTCACTGGAAGAGATGGTTGGCGCCTTTAATACCTTTTCCAACCGGGGGATATATGTGAGTCCCACCTATGTAACGCGCATCGAAGACCGGTATGGCAATGTGATTTCAACTTTCCACCCGGTGGAGGCAGAGGCCATCAGCAAGGAAACAGCATATTTGATGCTCTCCCTGCTCCGAAATGTGGTGGATATGACGGGCCGGTACAGGGGGGAGTTTTATTCCGGGACTGCAAACCGGCTTCGTTGGAAATATGAGTTCAAGGGAGAGATGGCCGGTAAAACGGGGACTACCCAGAACCAGAGCGACGGCTGGTTTATTGGCATGGCCCCAAGGCTCACTGCCGCCACCTGGGTGGGAGGTGAGGACAGGTCCATTCACTTCGATGCACTTGGAATGGGATCTGGTACAAACATGGCTTTGCCCATCTATGCCGAGTTTTTTAAGCGGGTCTATGCCGACTCCACACTTGGGATATCCATGGAGGATGAGTTTGAGAGGCCCCTGGACTTCTATGTAGATATGGATTGCCCCAACATCATGGAGACCAGCGGCACCAGTGAATATGATGATTTCTAACCTGGGCTGCCCGGCTGTTTTTTGAATTTTTCACGGTGCACCACCATCCTGTTCCCGTGGATATCTACCTTCCAGGCGGGATGCATAATTTGCATGGATTTTCGGTAGTACAGGCGTGTGCGAATGCTGGCCCCAAGCTCATCTTTACCTTTTTTATACTCTCCGCTGAATTCATAACTGGTTGAGTAGCTGTGGTGAATGTGATACATTCGGACGATTTCCACTACTGTGGCAATTACCCTGTATATTTCTCCCCTGTTGGTTTAGCTGTATTCATCTTCAAATTCTTCACTGAGTACGCTGAAGTTCACGATGTTTTCAAGGTAGTCCTCCTTTTTCTTTGCGAACAATACCTGGTATCTAAGCCCACTGTCTGTCTCGAAATAATAGGTGGCCCCCGATTTTATCTCCGGGGCAACAATGGGGTAGTGAGAGATTTTCGGCACGAAGTTTTCTCTGAACAGGGGAAATTCCGGATGATTGGTCATGTCCATCAGCCAAACAGGTATTTGGGGACCTCCTGAACCCTGTTCACTTCAATAATCTCCAGGTTAAACCTGGAGGAATCAAGTCTTTTTCTGTTGAAGGCGGGCATGAGGATTCGTTTTAGTCCAAGTTTGTCTGCTTCACCCAGGCGCTGGCCGATCCGGTTCACAGGGCGGATCTCTCCTGATAATCCAACTTCCCCTGCAAAACAGGTGAAAGGGTCTATGGGGATATCTACAGTTGAAGAAAGGATGGCAGCCACTACTGCCAGATCAATGGCAGGGTCATCCACCCGAAGGCCCCCGGCAATGTTAATAAATACATCTTTACTGGCCAGTTTGAAGTTGGCACGTTTTTCAAGTACAGCCAGCAGCATACTCAACCGCCTTGTGTCGAATCCGGTGGAGGTACGCTGTGGGGTTCCATAGACAGCCGAGCTTACAAGTGCCTGAACTTCAATGAGGATGGGGCGGATTCCTTCCACATTGGCTGCAATGGCCGAACCGCTTAAATCTGCAGGTTGCTGATTGATCAGCAATTCAGAAGGATTGATGATCTCCCGCAATCCCTCACCGGTCATTTCGAATACACCAATCTCTGAGGTGGAGCCAAACCGGTTCTTGCTGGCTCGCAGGATCCTGTACAGGTGGTGTGTATCTCCTTCAAATTGCAATACTGTATCTACAATGTGTTCAAGAACCTTAGGACCTGCGATGCTGCCCTCTTTGTTGATGTGTCCGATTAGAATGACCGGGATATGCGTTTGTTTGGCAATGCGTAGGAGTTGGGCAGCGCAATCCCTTACCTGGGAGACGGTTCCGGCAGCCGATTCGATCTCTTCAGAATAGAGGGTTTGTATGGAATCGATAATCAGGAGTTGAGGTTTGACATTTTCCACCTGGGTCATAATAGCCTGAAGCCCGGTCTCGGCCAGCACCAGGCACTGGCTATTTTCGCCTCCGATCCTGTCAGCTCTCATCTTAATCTGCTGGGGACTCTCTTCCCCGGAGACGTAAAGGGTTTTTTTATCAATATGAAGGGCCACCTGAAGTGCCAGGGTTGATTTCCCGATGCCCGGTTCACCACCGATGAGGATCATGGATCCCGGAACAATACCACCTCCCAGTACCCGGTTGAATTCTCCATTTTTCAGATCCATGCGGGTCACTTCATCTGAAGGTACCTGGTCCAGGTTTTTTGGAATCGCAACCGGTCCACTATCCATGGATTTTGATTGAGAGGGACCTTTGTGAATTCGCTGTTCCATATAGGTATTCCATTCACCGCATGAATTGCATCTGCCGATCCATTTGGCAGATTCAGCGCCGCAATTCTGGCACACATAGACAGACCTGGTTTTAGCCATATCAGCGAGTCCTTTGAATCATTGATGAAGAGGAGTACCCCTCTAAGACAGGAATAGTCTCTACCTTTCCTCCCCATGAGATCACCTCATTGTATCCCACAATCTCCTCCGCTTTGTAGTCTCCGCCCTTAATAAGAATATCCGGTCTGACTGCCTTGATAAGTTCCAGCGGTGTCTCTTCTTCAAAGATGACCACATAATCCACAAATCCCAGGGCACCCAGCACTTCGGCCCTGGCCTGCTGATCATTGATGGGCCTTTCAGGCCCTTTTAGAATAGAAGTGGATGCATCACTGTTCAGTCCAACCACCAACAAGCTTCCCAATTCCCTGGCCCTGGATAAATAGTAGACATGGCCCCGGTGCAGTAAGTCGAAGCAACCATTGGTAAAAACAATGGTATGGTCCGATCTGTATGTAGGTGTAAATATCTTTTGTACACCCTCCAGGGTGATCAATTTCCCGGTGATTTCCTCGTAGGTCAGCATTCTATTCTGATGTTTCTTGTGGGATTTTCTTTTTCCGGTAGATCATAAACACCACATAAGAGACTGCACCCATGATGATGGTGAGCAATGAGTTGGATTCATGGGCCAGGATGGCGTAGGCACCACCCACTTCCAGGGAGAGGCCATAGACATATACCAGGCCCCGGGAGATGATCCAGTGGAAAGCTCCAAAACCGGCGGTAACAGGAGCCGACATTCCCAGTCCCCCGGCCACCAGCAGGAACATTCCATCGATAAAGGTCAGGCCCGATGTTTCTTCCAGGGCAAATACCACCACCCAGGTCATCAGAATGTAGAGAAACCAGATGAGTAGGGAGTGGATGATGAACTCCCACTTTCGTTTCAT
>Ga0164313_10003302_pt1 | contig 14396 bp, 12 predicted proteins | sample GuaBasSedimGuay4_FD_113735 | JGI IMG/M metagenome (GOLD analysis project Ga0164313, IMG submission 113735) | Subseafloor sediment microbial communities from Guaymas Basin, Gulf of California, Mexico - Guay4, Core 4569-4, 0-3 cm | ecosystem: Environmental > Aquatic > Marine > Hydrothermal vents... | reverse complement strand
GTTGAGGCCTGCCCAACGAGGGCCCTGGAGGCAGGCCCACTGGCTGATCTAGAAAAAAAATATGGGAAAATCAGGGAGATCCAAGGCTTCAAGTATTCTAAACGGACCCATCCGGCAGTAATTTTTAAACCCAAGAGAACCCTCAAGATCGAGAAGCCGATTTAGTCTTTACTGGATCAACGCCGGATATGTTTCAAGTTTAGGGGTCTTCTACCAGTTCGCACTCTTGGATTTCCGGGCCCTTTAAGGATCATGTTCACTTCTTGCCGCGGGGTAGTTCATTTTTTCATTTTCTCCAGAACATCTTTCATGGTGCCGCGAAAAGGACCGGGCGTTTCCAGCTTGAGTGACACCAGGGCAGCTGCAAATTGTAGAGCCCTGAAGGGCGTATCCCCTTTTGTTCTTCGGGCGAGATAACTGCAAAAAAGCGTATCGCCACGCCCTGTGCGGCCGTCTAATTTACGTGGTGTCAAAGGGGCCTTGTGTATTTTCCCTTCAAAGAAAAGAATCAGTCCGGTATTGTGCGAAATCACTATCTCTTCCGGTCCCATCGACGCCATTTCCACAGCAGCCTCGGTTAGATCTGTTTTTCCGGTAAGAATTTCTGCTTCCGCAGCATCCGTTTTCAAATAGGTCACCTTTTGGAGCGCCTCTGCCACCTCACTCGATTTTTCGAAAACCATCCGGGACTCCCGGCAGACCCTCAGAAACCCCTGGATATCAAGACCGACTTTACCTGCCCGGCTCATGGCAACCAGTGTTTGCAGGGGAATTTCCCCTCTGATCAAAGCGGCAGCATGGATGATTTTAGTGGAAATATCGGGAAGGCACTCCGGTGTAAAGGGATCAGCCATAGTCAGACAAGTGCAGGTACGCCGTTCCTTATCCATGGAGTGATAGACATTCCGTATGGCGGTCGTCTTTTGGGACGGTAACGCCCAAACACGAATCTGTTCATCAGAAAACCGGTCAAGGAGGTGATGATCGTTTTCGGCCGCTCTCGTGACAATGCCAACATTGGCGCCCGATCGTTTTGCAGAGAACGCGCCATACGTTACCGCACCGCCAAGGGATTTTTCCTCCCGGTCAAGGTAAATATTTTCATCTTTGGATATAGCGCCGACCAGCACTAAATCGAACAACTGCCTATCATCGTTTGTGGACATGGCTCGATCCCTTTCATTGCAAAAGAGGGTTCAGAATAAAATGGTTTAAGATTAAATATTTGTTATCAGAAATATGCTCCGAATAAAACTCTCGAGTTAAGTGGTTCCCATTTTATATTCGATTCTAAAGTCTGGTTCTAATAGGATCCGGCACCTAAATTTCTTGACACAGGAAATAGGCGTAATATACTGAAAAAATGATATCCGAAGTAGAGATCCTCAACAAAAATTTAAACTATTTAAAGGAGGTTCTTATGAAAAGGTCAATCGTTATATCACTGGTTATCGCCGTTTTTCTGTTTGCCGGTTTTGCAACAAGCTTTGCTGCGGGAAAGGTTCTGCATATTTACGAAGCTTTCGATACCGTTGAAGCGAAGTATTATATCGATGCATTCGAAAAGGAAACCGGAATCGATGTTGTATTCGTTAGAATGTCTTCGGGAGAGGTTCTGGCGAGGGTAGAAGCGGAATCGGCAAACCCGCAGGCCACCGTTTGGCATGCAGGTTCCAACACATCCCACATCAACGCCGCTTCAAAAGGATTACTCACCCCTTATAAACCCAACACCGATTTTCCATTGACAGAACAGCTTCACGCCAAAGACTGGGCCTGGACGGGGTTTTACTCCGGTGCCATCGGGTTCGTCACGAACACCAACTTCTTGAAGGAAAAGGGAGTGAAAGCCCCCACTTCCTGGGACGATCTTCTAAAACCTGCATTCTCAAAAAACGTCGCCATGGCTTACCCTTATACTTCCGGCACAGCGTACACGACCTATGCCACGTTGATCCAGATGTACGGCCTCGAAAAAACCCTTGACTGGTGGGAAAAATTCGATAAGCAGAGTATTCATCAGTACACGAAATCGGGAACGGGCTGTATTCCCATGGCCGGCTTGGGGGAAGTCGCCGTGGGGATAGCTTTTTCTCACGATATTCTCGCCAAGGGCGTCAACAAGGGCTACCCTGTCGTTATGACCTTCCCAAAAGAAGGCACCGGTTATGAAATCGGTGGCTTGTCCCTGATAAAGGGCGGGCCGGAGCCTGAGCTGGGGAAGAAATTTATCGACTGGTGTTTTACCAAGAAAGCGCAGAATCTTTTCCAAAAATACAACCGGGTTCCCGTAAATCCCAAAGCCACCGTGGGCAAAGGTTCCGTCACCCTGGATCAGGTCGATTTAATCGAGTATGATCACATCTGGGCAGGACAGAACAAAGGGGACATGATCAAGGCCTGGAGAGATCGAATCGGGAAATAGACCCAGGACCCAAGGCGTTCAACTGAAATAATCCCTGCCACGGATTTACTATGTGGCAGGGATTATTCGTTATACCCAAAGATGTCCCGTGTGTGAGCACGGGGAGAGTCCCTCCTTGAAGGGTGCCATGACAGGCCAGGACAACAACAGGAATGAGATAATAGGAAATCTGCGGGTGATATGGAAAGAGCCCTTACTCCTCATCTCCATCCTTGCCATTTTCTACTTTTTACTGGTTTTCGTAGTTTACCCCATACTCCTCGTTTTAAAAACCAGCTTCATCGTAGACAAACAATTCGACATCTCGAACTATGTGGCGATTTTTTCCAAAAGATATTTTTATCAGCCTTTTATAAACAGTATCGTTCTGGGGGTCTGTACCGCGTTCGCGGGGACCTTACTCGGTTTTTCTTTTGCCTATGCCATCACACGGACCCCGATACCTTTCAAACGGTTTTTTCGTCTCACGGCGACATTTCCCATTATCTCGCCCCCATTTGTCGTTGCACTGGCTGCCATTTTACTCTTTGGTCGCGCAGGCAGTCTCACACCGTTTGTAGAAAAGATTATCGGTGAATACTCGATTTATGGTCTGGGCGGATTGGTTCTGGTAGAAACTATCGCCTACGGACCCATCGCCTTTCTTGTTCTGCATGGAATTCTACAGGCCATAGACCCGGCCCTTGAAGAAGCGGCCATGGATCTGGGTGCTTCGAGAATCCGCGTTTTTTTCACCGTAACGCTGCCGCTGTCTGTACCCGGTATAGCCAGTGCCTGGCTTCTGGTGTTTATTGAATCCATGGCCGACTTCGGAAATCCCATGGTGATCTCGGGTGATTTCCGCGTGCTTTCCGTACAGGCCTTTTTACAGATTACCGGCATGTACGACCTTTCCAGAGGATCCACCCTGGCGATACTTCTTCTTGTACCGACAATCTCGGCCTTTTTCGTACAAAAGTACTGGGTGTCGAGAAAATCGTATGTAACGGTCACCGGAAAACCCACAGGGGCAACGATCAGAGGCGTGGAATGGTTTATCAAGCTGCCGACCTACAGCACCTGTATTGTCTTCAGCGGAATTATTTTTCTCTTTTACGGCATGGTCCTCTTCGGATCTTTCCAGACACTCTGGGGTGTGGATTCGACCCTCACGTTCAAAAACTATGTCGAGATGTATCAGGTAGGCAAAGACTATATTATCGACTCCCTGTCGTTAGCTACTGTGGCGACGCCGATAACCGGAATTATGGGGATGTTTATCGCTTACCTTGTCATCCGCAAGAAATTTATCGGGAGGGGTGTCATGGAGTTCGTGGCCATGCTGACCTTTGCCGTTCCGGGGACCGTCGTTGGCATTGGCTACATTCTGGCCTTCAATCAGAGATCCATTATGTTCCCGTTTGTCTTGACCGGAACCGCCTGGATCATTGTCACGCTGCTGATATTCAGAAACATGCCGGTGGGCATACGTTCAGGGATTGCCGCCCTTCAACAGATCGATCCGGCCATCGAAGAAGCCTCTACCGATCTGGGTGCCAACAGCAATAAAACCTTTAGGAAAATAACACTCCCCATGATCGCGCCGGCCTTTTTCTCGGGACTGGCCTTTAGCTTCGTCAAAGCAATGACTGCCATCAGTGCGATCATTTTCGTTGTATCGGGCAAATGGAATCTTATCACCGTGGCTGTCCTCGGTTTTGTGGACAACAGCCAGTACGCCCAAGCAGCAGCCATGAGTCTTCTGCTGATCTTGATCGTGCTGGTCGCCCTGGTCATTATTCAATTATTGGTGAGCCGGGTAGGTAAGGGATCAAGAGCCATAAACGTAGTCGGGTAAAAGCTCCCCCATTTGAAAGGAATTGGGATGAAACAGGGTTTTCTGGTTCTCAATAAACTTGTTAAGGTGTTCGGCACAGGAGAAAATGTCGTTTACGCTGTGGACAATGTCGATCTTGAAGTAAAAAAAGGGGATCTGGTCACGCTTCTGGGCCCCTCAGGTTGCGGTAAAACAACGACCTTGAGAATGATTGCGGGCTTTGAGCTCCCGACTTCAGGGTCGATCCACATCGATGATGAAGATGTGAGTACCACACCCCCAAACCAGCGACCCACCACAATGGTATTTCAGAATTATGCGCTCTTCCCTCATCTGACAGTCTTTGAGAACATCGCCTACGGGCCCAAGATACGTCGTGACCCGGCTAACGATATTCGAAAAAAAACAGAAGAGATAATGGGTCTCGTAGGGCTGGAGGGACTGGAAGCGCGTTCCCCCGCCCAACTTTCAGGAGGCCAGCAGCAGCGTGTCAGTCTGGCCCGTTCTCTGATCATGGAACCCAAGGTTCTGCTTCTCGATGAGCCCCTCTCCAATCTGGACGCCAAACTGCGGGTGTCTACCCGCTTGGAGATCCGCAAAATCCAGCAGCGTGTGGGGATCACATCCGTTTATGTCACCCACGATCAGGAAGAGGCCATGACCCTTTCTGACTGGGTCGTCATCATGCATAAGGGGAAAATCATGCAGATAGGAACGCCCCAGGAGATTTACGCCTATCCTGTCAACCGATTTGTTGCCGATTTTATTGGAAAAGCTAACTTCATAAGGGGTCATATCACCGGCATGAGACCGGACAATACGTTGGAAATAGAGATCATGGGCAAAAAAATTATCGTTTCCGTACAAAAGGGTGCCTTCACAGAAGGGGCCGGCGTGCTGCTCGTCCTTCGTCCTGAGTCTGTCAGACTCGAATCGAAGAAGCCGGATTCCTTGACCGGTATCATCCGTGAAGCGGTTTACCTCGGGTCCCAGATGGTGTATGAGGTCGATATGGCAGATAATATCATCACCGTGGAAATCGCTAACCCCCAGGAGCATATTGTCTTTGATATTGGTGAAGAAGTGACGCTCACATTTCAGGAAAGAAACCTGCACATTTTACCCTATGAGAAGGAAGTGTAGGGCTGCGAATGATAGCTCAGGGTCCGAACTTTTATTGCAGAGGAGAGACCATTTGTAAAAATTTCGCCATATTTTTTTTTGTGATTTTGTCTATGACATGGTCGGGCTGATAAGGGTTTCCGTCCTCCCATATCCAGCCCCTGTCCTTGTAGGCCGTAACCAAAGTAAACGAGATTCCCAGTTGTTTACAGGCACCATCCGCTACTTCGTTGTCTCCGAACATGACCATTTGATCACCTTCGATATTTAGCTGGTGTAAGGCTTTCTGAAAAAAGCCAAGGTCCGGTTTTTCTACGCCGATGCCTTCGGAAACGATTACCACATCAAAAAACGGTGCCAAATTTGTCTTTTCCAAGTAGGCCTCGACCCGGCAAGAACGTTCATTGGACATGAGAGCAATCCGTATCTCTCTCTCTTTTATTAAACGGAAAGCATCCACGATATCCTTGTCCGGATGGATCTTATCCATCAAAAGCTGTCGGTACTTTTTTAAGGACGCCGATGCAGAAATCGTCGGCACTGCCAATTCGTCAAATGTTTTTTCGAAAAATTCGAGTTCACCGAAGGTATGACTTATAAACGGCTTTTTTGTGCCGTGGTTGATTCTGGTATATGTAGTGAGAAAGGCTTCCTTGGATGGCACGTGTGTATTTTCGAAAAGCCAATCACCCATATCCATAGCAGCGTCTTTGGAGAGTTTCGTATCGTTGATAAGCGTATTTCCCAGATCGAATCCAAAAACCTTGACCGATTCCATTTTTGTGTGAGACATATATTTTCCTATTAGAAGGGTTTGATATTGTTTACAGACCTTGCCTGATTTATTTATCGCTCCCAGATTAGCAAGCGTTCAATTTAATTTATATATAACGAGACACATGATTGTCAAGAAAGACGAAGAGCTGGAATTTTCAGTGAAATCGATGTGGAATTTGATATTGAAATGACAACTGAACTTAAAACACGATAACGAGCAACGATAAAAGGAGGAGATATGAAGCTTGGATTGATTGGCGCTGGAAGAATTGGGAAATTACACGGAGAAATTGTCACCTACAACTTTCCGGAAGTCGATATCAAAACGGTCGCCGACATTTATACAGACCAGGCAAAAGAGTGGGTGGAAAAATTAAAAATCGCAAATCTCACTTCCGACTACAAAGATATCCTAAAAGATCCTGAAATCGATGCGGTGCTTATCTGTTCCTCCACGGACATGCATGCGCAAATGATCATTGAGGCCGCTGACGCAGGCAAACACATCTTCTGTGAAAAACCGATCGATTTCAATATTGAAAGGATCAGACAGGCGTTACGGGCTACGGAAGCAGCCGGTGTAAAACTTCAGATCGGGTTTAACAGAAGGTTCGATCATAATTTTAGAAAAGTCAGGGAAATCGTCGCGAATGGAAACATAGGAGACGTGCACATCGTCAAGATCACTTCGAGAGACCCGGCGCCCCCGCCCATTGAGTATGTAAACGTCTCCGGAGGTATATTTTTGGACATGACCATTCATGACTTCGATATGGCCAGGTATTTATCTGCCTCCGACGTCGATACTGTTTTTGCGCAGGGAGCTGTTCTGATTGATCCTGAAATAGGAAAAGTCGGTGATGTCGATACGGCAATCATCACACTAACCTTTAAAAACGGAGCGCTGGGCGTTATCGACAACAGCAGGCAGGCCGTCTACGGATATGATCAGAGAGTTGAAGTGTTTGGATCCAAAGGGTGTGTCGATGTCAGGAACGACTTCCCCAATTCCGCTGTATTGAGCACGGCGGACGGGGTTACCCGCGAGAAACCTCACTATTTCTTCCTGGAAAGGTACAAGACGTCATATGTTGAAGAATTAAAGGCGTTTATCGAGGCCGTTACAAGAGATGAAGAAACGTTGGTAACCGGAAATGACGGTCTACAACCTGTTCTTATTGGTTTAGCGGCCCTCAGGTCGCTAAAAGAGAACAGACCTGTCGCCGTCCAAGAGATACTTGCCTAAATAAAATCGTAGGGACGTTTTTTTTTGCTTCAGCCCTTTCGCTCTAAAAAGGATCATCATCAGATGAAAAAATCGGTCTGCATAGAGATGGTTTTTATGGAAGTGCCCTTTGAAGACAGGTTTTGGTTAGCCAAGGAATCGGGTTTTGATTATATCGAGTTCTGGACCTGGAAGGATAAAAACACAAACCAAATAAAAGAGCTTTGCCGTGCGCACGATCTTAAAATCGCAAGCTTTTCAGGGGATCAGGAATTTTCGATGATCGATGGAGATCAGCGGGAAGACTACATCTCATTTGTTGAAGCATCCATCAAAACGGCTCAGTTTTTGAATTGTAATCACCTGGTTATTCATTCGAATGCGTTGGGTGAAAACGGCATTGTAATCGATCCGTACCTTCATGTCAGCGACGTAAGAAAAAATGAGGTTATGTTCGATGTTCTCAAATCATTGGCCGTCATGGCGGAAGCCGCAAATATCACCCTTTTGCTTGAAGCGTTAAATACTGTTGTCGATCATCCAGGAACTTTTTTGACGTTCACAAAAGATGCTGCCGAATTCATCAGGGAAGTCAATTCTTCAAATATTAAGATATTGTACGATATGTACCACATGCAGATTATGGAGAACAACCTCATCGACACGCTCAGAGCATATATCGACGCCATTGGGTACATCCACGTCGCCGATGTCCCGGGCAGACATGAACCCGGGACGGGCGAAATAAATTTTACCAATGTGATGACCGTGTTAAAAGAACTGGATTATGATGGGTTTGTGGGTTTCGAATTAGACCCCGAACGCGACTCGACAACGGCGGCCCGTGCGATATTAAATCTCTAATACAAAAAATTATAATACCCACTCGTTTTGACAAAGCGTTCAAAGGAGGAACGCATCATGGATAATAAGAGGTGGCTGGCCACGAATTATCCTGAAATTATTTTTTAAGACAACACAGTGGGAAGATTAAATTTGCATGAAACCTGCGTCGATCTATATTGAAACACATTGTCAGGCCGTTCGTAATTCATCAAACCTATTATTGATCATCCGGTTACCTTTGCTCCTTTTTTCATGTTTGTTGTATTGTATTTATTTTAGTCCTCCGGCAAATCCACGGGTTAGTCCTTTCTGGACCATACCCACTAGTGCCAAGATAGGTAGAGAGGAAATGAATCCGATTGCCGATAGACGGCCCCAAAAGGTCTCGTCCTCGGTGATCAGGGTGGCAATGTAGGTGGGCAACGTGAACGTTGATGGTGTCTGGATGAACAGCAGCGCGTAGACAAATTCGTTCCAGCTCAGGATCAGCAAAAACACGCTTGTGGCGATCAAGCCCGGCGTCATGATTGGCAGCACCACCGTCACCAAACGAGCGAACAATCCGGCTCCATCCATCAACGCCGCTTCCTCGTAGCTTACGGAAACGTCACGGACGAATCCGATCATCATCCAGATCGCGAACGGCAAGGCGTAGACTTGATAGACAAGGATAAGCCCCATCAATGTATCCAACAATCCCAATGTTCTCAGAACTTGGTATAACGGAATAGCCAGTACGATGGGTGGTGACAATTTGATTACCAGGACAAACAGGAGAAAAATTTTGTCAAGGCGCTTGGGCAATCGCAGACGCACAAGAGCATAAGCGGCTGGGAATCCGGCGAGCAACGCCAGAAAAGTGGACCCGAAAGCTACGGCAAGGCTGTTCAACACCTTGCCCAAGATGTCGTCTTCGATCAGTTGCCGGTAATGGACAAGTGTCGGTGTGTCGGGAAGCAGGTTGATCGTTGGCGAGACGTACTCGATCGGTGGCTTTACAGATGTCCCAACCATCCAAATAAGGGGAAGGAGAATAACTCCGGTGACGATGTAGACCAGTAATGGATGAAAGATTTTATGCCACACGAGACTGTCCCTTGAGTATGTTCACTGCGTAAATCGCTGCAAGTAATCCGGCAACAACGATCATCACCACTGCGGCCGTCGAGGCGAGACCCACATCGAAAAACCTGAACCCCAGTTTGTACACATACATGGAAAGAGTCTCAGTTGCCATCCCCGGCCCCCCCCCAGTTAGTGCATACACCTTGTCGAAGATCTTGAAGCTGTCGATGCTGCGAAGGAGGGCGGCCAAAAGCATATGGGGAACAAGAAGCGGCAACGTGATGGTGATCAGAACTTGACTCGGCGAGGCTCCGTCCATGCGCGCTGCCTCGTAGGTTTCAGGCTGGATTGACTGCAGGCCCGCAAGTAAAATTAAGAAAGTGAGCGGCGCCGTCTGCCATAGGTCCACGAGGACCAAGGAAATCATTGCCAGGTTCGGATCAAACAACCACTCAACAGGCGATAACGAAACCGCCCTAAGCAGGTTGTTGAGAAACCCAAAATCGTAATGGAACCATGCCCGCCAAATGGCGGTCACCACCATGGTCGAAAGGACAAACGGCGCGATGAGCATGGGGATCACCAGCCACCGCCCGGGAAAACGGCGGGAAACCATTAGTGCCAGCATCAATCCCAGAGCAACCTCACTGATCGTTGCCATGAGAGTGAAAGAGATGGTATTCCATGTGGCCTGCAGAAAGAAGGAATCACTTAAAAGATACTGGTAGTTTTCGCCACCGATGAATTTTGCCCCCTCGAAACCATATTCTGTCATAAAAAATGACAATATCAGACCGCGCCCCAGAGGATAAATGGTCAGTAGGGCGAACAGTGCTGCAGCGGGGCCAAGGAGCAAAATCGATGTGAACCTGGGTCTCTTCACCGTCCATCTCCGAAAATTGGTAGAGCCCGAAAATTCAAATTAATGGGCTCTACCAGATTGTAGTAGTTTAACGCTTCAGGGCACGGGAGATCTTTTGATTTGCTTCCATCAAAGCCTTTTTTGGATCTAGATCGCCGATCAGCGCCAATTGCAGGTAGTCCCCCAGGATCGCTTCAACTTTAGACCATTGGGTGATTCGAGGACGTGGTTGAGCCTTTTGCAGAGCATCGACCTGAGCCGGATACCACCGGTATTTGGTGACCACGTCGACGTCCTTATAAACACTGGCCCGGGTCGGCGGTGTGCCCAATTCCAGGGCGAGTTTTTTCTGCAACTCGGCGGAGGTTAGAAAGTCGATGAAATCGCGACCTCGCTTGGGATTTTTTGCATCGGCCGGAACCCCCAGCAACCACGAACCGAGCATCGGCGAGGATTTCTGGACCTGCCCAGGAGCGGCTATGATCTCGATTTTACCCGGCACTTTGGATTTTGCAGGGTCATCCAGGGAGGGTGCCCAGGACGGCCATAACTCGATAGCAATTGCAGTTGTACCTTGCATGAGGGCGTCGCGTACTTCCGAAGAATTATAAGTTTCCACACCTTTGGGGGCATAGGGTTTGAGGGACAGATAGAGCTTCAAAGCGTCGAGGGCGGAGTCACTGTCCAATTGCGCTTGGCCATCGGCGCCAACGATCCGTGCGCCATGGGCCCACAGAATAGGCAGGAAGCCGGTAACGATTGGATTACCCTTGGTACCCCGGAAGACGACACCCGAAACACCGCTTTCCTTTTCGCTCACGGCCTTAGCCGCCGCCACTACATCGCTCCAGGAAGAGGGTTTGCCAAAACCGTACTTCTCCAATAAATCTTTACGATAGGCGAACAATTCGACGTTACCAACAAAGGGAACCGCATAGTAAGGCCCTGTTCCAACGGGAAATCGTGATACATCGCGTGCCGGCTTGACGAAATCCTCATCAACACCTCCGCCGAGTTTGTCAAGGTCCGCTAGCCATCCTTTGGACATAAACTCGACAGCCCATGTGTCGTCCAACATCATAACATCATAGGCGCCCGCCTTCTCTCTTAGTGAAATTATCGCCTTTTCGAGGAGTCCTCCATAAGGTAACTCAAGCCGCTCGACCTCTATGCCGGGGTTTTCCGCCGTATACATATCGACGGCCATGCTCAACGCTTTCGCGTAGCCACCGTCGCGTCCTGCAATAATCAATTTTTCTGACTGCGCGGCTGCAGCGAAGAACAGAACGGTACCTGCTACTAAGGTAGCCACCAACAATGTGGTTGTTCGAAGTTTCATAATAGCCCTCCTTTGGCCAAAAGGCCTGTAGTGCGGCATTTTGATCTGTGCCGCATTGATTTTTGAAACGTTTTCATAATAATGTTATTTCCTCAAGCAAGTCAAGTACTAGTCTTAATTAGATATTTTGTTTTTTCGCCATTGCATTTTTCTAAATTTATAGGTAAAAAGGAAACGGTTTCAAAAATTATCGCCGAGGTCAAAGAGGCAGACTTGTCCTTTTCTTCTCATTCAGTAGAGGGCTCCAGTGCGGATGCCGCCTTTAACACAGCCATTTCCATCTTGCAGTGGTCAATGGGCGCAATGTAATGATCCACAGGATAGAGTTCGGATATTCAGATGAGATTGTTGCATCGGATTAAAAACTGAAAAAGATTCAGCCATGGCACAAATTAAATTAGGTGGTGTAACGAAGCAATTCGGATCGACGCAGGTCATTTGCGGAGTCGACATCACAATTGAAGACAGGGAGTTCGTTGTAATCCTGGGGCCAAGCGGTTGCGGCAAGTCAACGCTGCTGCGAATGATTGCGGGTCTCGAAGATCTCTCGACTGGCGAGATATCGATTAATAGTCGTCGCGTTGATCACCTGCCTCCAAAGGACAGAGGGTGCGCCATGGTCTTTCAGAATTACGCTCTTTATCCCCATATGTCTGTGCGCGGTAACATCGGCTATGGGCTGCGCATCGCCCGAATGCCGAAACCCGAACGCGAAAAACGCATCGCCGAGACGGCAAAACTTCTGGATCTGTCGGAGCTTCTGAATCGCAAGCCAAGCCAGCTTTCGGGTGGTCAGCGCCAGCGGGTCGCCATTGGTCGGGCGATTGCCCGCGAACCAGAAGTGTTCCTGTTCGACGAGCCACTTTCTAATCTGGATGCCAAACTGAGAACCAGCACAAGGGTGGAACTGCGAAAATTGCACGACCGCCTGGGCGCCACCACAATCTACGTAACCCATGATCAGGTCGAGGCCATGACCCTGGCCGATCGCATCGTTATCATTAACGATGGTGTCATCGAGCAAATTGGTACCCCAAAACAGATATACGACGCGCCGGCAACCAGTTTTGTCGCCGGTTTCATCGGTTCGCACCAGACGAATTTGGTCAAGGTGAAGGTGGGTCAAGCAGGTGACCGGTTCTACGAGGCTGGCGGCAACGAGTTTATATTTCCCGAGGCATTACTGGAAGGTACACAGCCAAATAAAGCAGTCATAGGGATCCGGCCTGAAGAAATTGAAATCGGTGGCAATACTGTAACTGTTATTGTCGAGGTGGTCGAGGAGCTGGGATCACATCGCTTACTGTACTGCCGCTGCGGAACGTCCTTGATTACTGTGGTTGATGAAAGCGACGGCAATAAAATACCGGGTGACTGTATTTGTCTTGGGTTGCCACCGTCCAAGGTGCATTTGTTCGATGCGGAGAACGGACTTATCCTTAATCAGCCTAGGAAGAGAGGGGCCGTCGAATAATAGCTCGTGATCAAAACCACATCGCCCGCCTATTAGCTGCAGAGGCTGTTGCATTTTGCCGATAGTGACAAGGACACCATAGCAAATACCCCGCTTCAATTCTAGCGTTGGAAGAAAATGGTGAGGTAGCAATTTCTCCATGTAACCAGACTATCGGTTTGTCATGTGGACTCATTAGTTATTAATATGTCAGATTCGATATATTGCCAACCCCGACCATTCAAAAATATGAAAATATATCCCTTTAGATTAACAAAACGAAACTTTGAACATCATTTAAGGCTGGAACTAATGACTTCATATCAACAATTTATTTGGACATGAGATGGGTAACGGCCTTTTCCAGACCGTCAATGGATAGCTCGTACATGGGGAAAATATTGCCGATGGCCAGAATGGTTTGTGTATAGTCCCACATGTTTCTGGATATGGGATTTAACCAGACACAATGCGAAAAAGTGTCTGCCAGGAACTGGAGACAGTCGATACTCCGTTTTCCGCTTCGTTCCTCCAGGTGGATCGAACCATCCGCAGCCATGAGTTCATAGGGCGCCATACTGGCATCACCCACGATAATGATGCGCGTTTCCGGATCGATCCGGGTAAGATTTTCCATTCTAAAGGGTTTTTTATAACGGGGTGCATCTTCCCACAGGGTGCTGTAAATGGTGTTATGAAAAAAATAGGTTTTTATGTCCTTGAACTGCGCCCGGGTATAATCAAAGAGCGTCTGAACCACCGATACATAGGGATCCATGGACCAACCACCATTGTCGATGGCTATAATCACCTTCAGCCGATCTCTCATATCCCTGTCAAATACGATTTCGATTTCACCGGCATTCTTCATGGTCTGATAGATCGTCTCGTCGATGTTGACCTGGTCTTTTGGTCCCACCGGCACCAGGTTGCGCAGCCTTTTGAGTGCTTCGCCCATCATGGCCTGGGTGAGGGGGCCACTGAGGGAGTAATCCTTATATCGCCTGTCCATGGCCACCTTGACGGCAGACCTGTTTCGTGACACACCACCCACACGCATTCCCCCCGGATGATACCCGGAGTGTCCCACCGGCGACGTGCCGCCGGTTCCTATCCATTTGCTGCCCCCGTGATGTTCCTCGGTCTGCTCCTTGAGGCGATCCTTGAAGTATTCGATCAATTCTTCCGGCGAGAGGTTCTTCAGGTCTTTTTCATCGATGCCAAGTGCATCGGCGATCTCCTTGGGGTTCTTTAACCAGGAATCCAGAAGTGCTCTGGCCATTTCATCCAGCTCGAAACCTTCATAGTCCGGCATTTCAGCCCCTTTGAAGTGGTGGGCAAACACCTGGTCGAACAAATCGAAATAGCGCTCACTCTTGACCAGAATCGTCCGGGCGGACGTATAGAATTCATCGAGTGATCGAACAAGCCCCTTGTCCAATGCCTTATGAAGTGTCAAAAAGGCT
>Ga0164313_10003301_pt1 | contig 14397 bp, 11 predicted proteins | sample GuaBasSedimGuay4_FD_113735 | JGI IMG/M metagenome (GOLD analysis project Ga0164313, IMG submission 113735) | Subseafloor sediment microbial communities from Guaymas Basin, Gulf of California, Mexico - Guay4, Core 4569-4, 0-3 cm | ecosystem: Environmental > Aquatic > Marine > Hydrothermal vents... | reverse complement strand
TGACCGTCTGAAAACCACTGTCCTGGAGGGGGGAAACGATTTTACGATAACCATAAGCGCAGCCGGAAAGTCCCGGCAGCAGGACCACGGGATCCCCGGTTCCCGCTGAAATAACCGTCAGAACCTGCTGCGGCGCGACCTCAACCGCCTGCACCACTCCCAGATTCAGAATCAATATCAGCATCAATGTCGTCATGGGTTTCCCCCCTCCGTATTTCATTCCTTATTCCAAGGAATCCATGCGTTACTTTTTCTGAGGGGAAATTCGCAAGGCCGGGGCCACACCCAAAAGAAACTGGGTGGATGTTATAATTTATTTAACTGCACCATCTTAAAACTTGCAGGGACCTGCCGCCACACCACCTGATTATAAAATTTAGTATGCTCAAGGATACAGTCCGGTTTCCCAAACCAAACACGAAGCAGGGTGGTGATATTTCAAAGTTGTAGTGGTTTCCGGCTGGTAGATGTTCGGCTGACCGCTCCTGGCTGGTGTGTGCATGAAAAAAGAGTTCGGGTAATCCGCAGGCCGAAGGCTGAGGACATCCCGAACTCTTTTTTCATGCACACACCAGCCAGGAGCGGTTAGCCAAACAACCGCCCAACGGTCTCCACCATCACCTGGATATGTTCTCCAGACTCGTAATCCAACGTGGACCCATGAATACTGTGAGGGATCGAGAAGATCACGAAGATCACCAACATGGCCGCCACCGCCCACCACTTGCCGGCGGCATTGCCGGGACCGGCGTTCCGCGACCTGATCACCGCGATCAGCCACAGTAGGGCTCCGACGGCCAGCTTGTTGTCGGTCAGGTCTTCACCCAACGGCCAACCGGTCCAATAGGCATCGAAGGCGTATTTTTGAACGATAGGTCCGAGAAACAATCCACCCACCATGATGAACCCTAGGGATAACCGCGACAACAGCTTCAACGCGGGCCCGTTGGCCAGGGCTTCGAACCCCGCCCTGGTTGAAAACAGAAAGGCCATCACGATGGCAAAAATGTGGAGCATGAGCACCGTGTTGGGCACGTCCCCCTTGAAGCGGGCCACAGCCGCTTCGCCCTCAGGCACCTCTACCCTCTGGCCATCCTTGGTGAATTCCACGTGGTATTCCACCTTGCCTGCCATACCCTGCCGGGGAATCTCGGCGCGCAACACCTCGCCATCACGTACCATGGGAAGATCTATCCAGGGATCATTCGTAGGAAAACGGCGCCAGACGACGGTGGCGGACACGGCCTCGTCAGGAACGTGAATGGTCACGGGCATATCGGCGGTGATGCTGTGGGTGCGCAACAGTTCGCCCTTGATCCGCGTTCCGACCAACTCGGTATCAAACCGTTTTTCGTAGGTCGGCCCCGAAATTTTCTGCCAGACAAGAAAGGCCCCGGTCAGGACAAAGGCCAAAAACCAAAGCAGGATGACTCGCTTCAAAACATACCTCACAGTTCACGGGGCCAACGCCACTGACGAAGGCCCCGTTGTTGGACGCCGGATCAGGCGCCGTATTTCTTGATGGCCGCATCCAACCGGGGCAGCATGGCGAAGATAAAACCAGCCACGCCCAGGATGGCCACCGCAAGCACCACGAACATGGTCGTGCTGGGTTCCAGCCCGCTGATGAAGCCGGACATCTTGTTGCCCACCGCAGTACTCAGGAACCAACCGCCCATCATCAGGCCGACCAGCCGCTTGGGCGCCAGCTTGGTCACGAGCGAAAGCCCCATGGGAGACAGGCAAAGCTCGCCGAAGGTGATGATGAGATAATAATAGACCAGCCAATTCATGGCTGTCTTGGTCGTCCCGTCCTGACCCATCTTGGAGCCAAGGGCCATGACCAGCAGGGACACCGTCGTGATCAACATGCCGTAGAAAATCTTGCGTGCCGTCGACACGCCCTTGCCCCGCTTGACGCGCCAGGCAAAGAACCAGACCACCACCGGGGTCAGTATCACGACAAAAAACGGGTTGAGGAATCCTGTCAGCAGCTCGGCGTTCATCAGCCGAACATAATTGCCGGGCGCCAGCCGAGGCGCGTCGGGAGCGGCCTTGCGGTAGACATCCCCGTAGGTCCCCTGGGAAACCATGATCACCGGCACTTCGGCCCCCTCGATCGAACGGGTCAGGGCCACCTGGCCGCTGGATGGGGTCTTTTCGGGATCGATCTTCACACTCGTGGTCGTCACCCCGTGGGCATCCTTCGACTCGCTGAGGTTGACGTTCTCGTCGGGAAATACCTTGCAGGCGAGACCGCCCTCCAACTCCGGTTGACCCGTGTATTCGTGAACCGTCACTCCGGACATCGTATCGGCGGAGATCATGTCCACCGTGGACTCATCGAGAATCCGGGCGCCGAACATGGCCTCGGCCTCATCAGAGACCGTGAACAGGGTGCGTTCGTCCGGACGGGCAAGATCCGGATCAGCATTGCTGAAATAGGACGGCATGGCCTTCTGGGCGTAGAAATCGGTGGCCGTGGGGATCCACTCCGCCTGCCGGTCGGTGTTGTGTTCGGCGAAAACAGTGATCAGGCCGCCACTCAGGTGCAGCACCATGAAAAACGCGCCGCCGGCGATGTAGACGGGGATCAAAGCGGCCAGACCGGGTTTCTCCTCCGAGTTCGCGGTGCGAACGATATTGAGGAAGTAGGCCATGATGGGCAGCATGCCGATGATGAAACCGAAGGTCACCGGGCCGATGGAGTTGGCCACGAAGGGTATCTTCTGGCCAGAAAAATATCCGATGACCCCAAAGGCGCCAGCCGGTAGAAGGATGGTCAAAAATACCTGGCGCAGCCCGAAATCACCTGGTGCGGTGGTGGGTTTGCGGTCGGCATCCTCAAGTCCCTTCCAGTTGAAGAGCAGGATCACGACTCCGACCAGCATACCCACGCCGGCGGCCGCGAAAGCCATGTTGAAGCTCCACAGGTTGCGCAGGGGCGCGGCCAGCAGGGCGGAAATCGTCGCGCCGATGTTGATGCCCATGTAAAAGATGTTGAAGCCCGCGTCGCGCCGGGAATCGTCAGGAGCGTAGAGATTGCCCACCATCGCTGAGATGTTGGGTTTGAAGAATCCGTTGCCGAAGCAAAGCAGGGCCAGACCGGCGTAGAAGGTCGGCATGCTGCGGATGCCCAGGGCAAAATAACCCGCGGCCAGCAGGATGCCACCGATCAACACGGAACGGCGATAGCCGAGAACACGGTCGGCGATCATCCCGCCGATGAACGGCGTGAAATACACGAAGGCCATGTAGGTGCCGTAGATTTCCCCGGCCATGGCCGTGGTGAAGCCCAGGCCCCCGCGCTCGGTATCAATGATGTAGAGAAACAGGATGCCCAGCATCAGGTAAAAGCCGAGCCGTTCCCACATTTCGGTGAAGAACAGGACCCTCAAGCCTTTGGGATGCCCTTTGGGGGGTGGGTCGGTCATGGCCTGGGCGTGCGACATCGTCTGCCTCCGGATTCGGGATGGAAAAAATGGCGGTCACCCGATTCGATTACCGGGAAACCGCCATTTCAGATGCGGTCCGAAGCAAAATACTCCATGAGAGCATTCAGGACCACTGATTTTTGAGCCTTTGCCCTACTCCACCCCGTGCATCAGGCGTGTCAGGGGTTTGGACAGGAGCATCAGGAGCACCCCGATCCCCACGGCTACAAAGCCCATTTTACCGAACAGGCTGATGTAGGTTGTCAGGCTTTCGGTCGGCGTCATGACCACTTCGGCGGCGCCTTCGCCCCCGACCCCTCCGGTGAGTTTGGCCAGACCCGCGGCCGCGTACATGGAGAAGGCGAAAGACAGGAACCAGGCCCCCATGGCGCTGCCCGTCATGTGTTTGGGAGCCAGCTTCGTGACCATCGACAGGCCGATCGGCGACAGGAACAGCTCACCCGTGGTATGCAGCAGGTACATGATGCCCAGGAATATCAGGGGCACCAACGCTTCATCACCGACAAATCCCGCTCCCAGCAGAAGCGCCAGGAAACCCAATCCAAGCTGCACGATACCCATACCGAATTTCATGGGAATACTGGGGTTCTTTCCCATTGAGGACAGCTTGATCCACATCACCGAAAACACGCTGCCGAACAGGATAATGAAGGCCGGATTGAAAAACTGTGTCTGCGAGGCGGGCATTTCATACAAGCCCATGATATTGCGGTCGACGTTGCGCAGAGCGAACAGGGTCAGGGAACTGCCGGCCTGCTCGAAGAAAGCCCAGAACACCACGTTGAAGGTCATCAGGATCATCAGGACAATGATGCGATCCCGTTGGACGTGGTCACCCTTGAACCCCTCGCGTAACAGGTGGTAACACACATAACCCAGCAGGCCCATGAGGATCCAGAAGAGCAGATCTTTGCCCAGGATGATGACGTCTCCGCCATAGGTGATCAGGGCATACAGGGCCGGGATGGCCAGGATGGACAAGCCGTACACCCACTTGCCATACTTCCTCAGGGCCTCCGGGTCATTGGGTTCACCATGGCCATCGAGTTTGTCCTGGCCTTTGATGAATATCGCGATGCCGACCAGCATACCGATCCCCGCCAGGAGGAAGCCCCAGTGGTAACCGAATTTCTCGCCGATGGGCGCCACGGCCACGGTGGCCAGCAGGGCCCCGATGTTGATGCCCATATAGAAGATTGTGAAGCCGGAATCCCGCAACGGGTCGCCGTCCTTGTAGAGGCGCCCCACTATGGTTGATATGTTGGCCTTGAAGAAACCATTGCCAACGATGATGGCGGCCATACCCAGGTACAGCCAGGTTTCCGTGCCTCCGAGGATCATGAATTCGCCGACGGCCATGACAACACCGCCGAAGATCACCGCCCGCCGGAATCCCAGAACCGCGTCAGCCAGCTTGCCGCCCCAGACAGGGGCAGCGTAGACAAGGGCCGTGTAGGCGCCGTAGATGCCGATGGCCTGGGTGTCGCCCTGCATGAGTGCGTCGGTCAGATACAGAATAAGCAGGCCGCGCATGCCGTAATAACACAGCCGCTCGAACATTTCCGCGCCAAAGCACACAGAAAGGCCTCTGGGATGTCCCTGGGTCATCTCTTCTCCAGTGGTTGGGATGAGTCGTGATTCCTGAAAAACCGGGAATCAAGCAGGATGGGGATCCTGAGATTTGATTTCCGGCATTTTACGGCCCCCCGCTGATCCCGTCAAGCTGTCAGGCAGGGCAGGGTTCGGTGCTCAGGGCCGAAGCCACGATGGAATCGAGATCGCCCCCCAGGTCCGCGCGCAAACCGGCTACGAATTCAGCTTCGAGGTCGAGTTTTTTCAGAAGCCCGCGCACCAGTGGATGGGTATGGGGATCGAGATCCTGTTCTATAATCATGGCCAGCAGGTTACCCACCGCGACGGAACGAACCACGTCCTGCCCTTCGCTGGCGAGTTGGGGATCGTGATGATACTTGATGGAATCGCGCAAAGCGGCAGGGAAGCCCCAATTGTCGGCCAGCATTGCCCCCGCTTCACAGTGATCAAATCCGAGCAGGCGCCGTTCGGCCCCCGAAACATCGAATGCCGGTTCGGCGGTGACCAGGTTCTTGTCGTTCGAAACCAGATAGGCATCGATTACCAGCATGCCTACATCGTGGACCAATCCCGCGGTGAAGGCTTCGCATTTAATCTGGGGAAAACCCATTTTTCCCGCCGCAAAGGAAGCGGCGGAACCAGCCAGGATGGAGTGGTTCCAGAAACGGCTGCGGCTCACGTTGTACCCGTTGAGGTCCCTGCGCATCACCGGCGCCATCCCCGAGGCGAAGGCCATGGTCACCACAGCACGGTTGCCAAGCATGACCAGGGCTTCCTGGACATTGCTGATTTTTCGGCGGGCTCCGTAAAATGCGGAATTGCTCAATTTCAGGACATTGGCGGTCATGGCGGGATCACGGTGGAGGATGTTCACCACGCTTTTTACGCTGGCATCGGACTCCTTGAACAGGTACAACAGATCCACGACGGTCGTCGGCAGGGCGGCGAGATCTCCGGTGTTTGCCACCAGATTGTAAAGCACACTGTTGGACACTTTTTCCCCCATGGTTTTTTCCACTCCATACTTGGGTCCTGCCGGACCGGCAAATTTTTGGCCCCGGTACACCGGTTTTGCAACAACACCAGCGTACAATCTGGGCGGATTGCCCCCGAAGCGCCTGTTTGGGCAACTCTGATAGCGATTCCGGCCAGATCCATCAAAAATCAAGCCTGATTGGGAGTTAGCGGGATTATTTTTCAGTGTCCAACCCAAAATGACGGGCCAGGGCAAGGAATTCCGTCTCCAGATCGTTCCAGCAACCCACGGCATGGCTGTCCAGAGGGGTTGCGCCCAGATTGACGATGGCCAGCCGGCCGCCGGCCTCCAGGGTGGCCAGGGGCACCGAAGCAGCGGGTTGAACCACCAGCGACGATCCCAACACCAGCATCAGATCCACCGAAGCGGCCAGGTCGAAGGCCTTTTCCAGGGCTCCGGCCGGCAGCATCTCCCCAAAAAACGTAATGTCGGGTTTGACCACCGCCTGGCACTTCTCGCAGCGGGGCAATTCCCCTGCCTGTACTACCGGCGCCACCACCTCGAAAGTTGTCCCCCAACCGCACTTAAGACAGGTGTGCCCCTCGGGTGAACCGTGGAGTTCGACAACATTCCGTGATCCGGCCCTCTGGTGCAGCATATCTATATTCTGGGTTATGACCCCACGGATCAACCCTTTGGATTCAAGATCCGCGCAAACCGTATGCACCAGGCCGGGTTGTCGATCATGGAATTTGTAGATAAAATCCCTGGCGTGTCCGTAATAAAAACCCGGATCCCGCCTGAACTGGTCCAGCCCGAAGATTCGGTCGGCATCAAGATGTTTATAAATGCCGTTGGGGCCGCGAAAATCAGGGATGCCGCAAAGAGTCGAAACACCCGCTCCTGTAAATACAGCTACGCTCGTGGCGTCATCCATCAATTTTGCCAGTTCCGTCATGGAGCCTCCTTTGGCAGGGTGGCAGTATACGCCCGGATAGTTTCAAAACCACGTTTTTTGATTATTCTGCCCCCTGACCGCCAAGTGGCACGTAGCCTGCTTGGTGTGGATCATGAAATCCGATAAAGGCATGGCAACCCTGATGACGGTATTCAGCGGCGTTGCGGCGCTGATGTGCCTGCTCGTCGGGCTCCAGCTGTTTTTCCTGGAATCACAGATCGGGCAGGCGGCCAATCCAGGTGCCGGGGATCCGGAAATTCAGTTCGGGCAGTGGAAGATGCTGGCGCACACCGGAGCCATCATGTCTCTGGGCGCCGGTATCCTTATTTTCCTGTTTGGACTTCGCCACCTCACCAGCGCCAGGCAGACGGTTTGGAACCAGCGGCACGACGAGGATCCTGCCATGTCCATGGTCGATCTCGAATCCGTCTCGGTCAGGATCTTCGAAGTAGACGAGGAAGACCGCTCCATCGAGATCACCCTCACCGAGGATGACCGCCTGGTGGGAAAAACTCCGCCCGTTCCCCACGCTCCGCTTTCCACCGAAGATCAGGAAACCGACCTGGAACCGATCGGCGACCCGACCGATTCCATCCTGGAGTCCATCCAGGAAGCAGCCGCCCCCGGTTCGGGGCAAACGGCCGGATCATCGGCTTCAGGTCACTTTTGGACATCATTTATTAATCGATTCTTCCGCCTCCGCTGACCCCTTCCTCGCGCCTTCTGTCGAAAATGGGTGTATCATGTTGGTGTTTTACAGTATAATGGTGAATATATTCACGGTTTCTCCTTGCCCGTGAAAGGTGCAATATGTTTGAAATATGGCAGGACCAAAGTGGAGTTATCCACCTGAAGGGTATGTTCGTCGCCGGCAAATCCAAGAAGGCCGAAGAGCTCTTGGACGGTATCTCCGAAAGCACAGTCCTCAATTTCCAGGACCTCCGCTATATCTCCAGTTCCGGACTTGGCATCCTCATCAAGGTCCAACGGCGGCTCGATGCCACCGGGGACAAAATCAAAATCATCAATTCCAGTGACCATATCCGCGAATTGTTCACAGTTACGCGATTCGACTTGATCTTTGACATCGAATAGCTGTGTAGGTATGATGTGTGCGGAGGGAAAACGACTGCAATTATTCAGGGTTAGCTTGTAAGTCAACGGATTGACTCGATCCGCTGATCCAATCAAACATCATCAGGTCCCGCACCATAGCCGTTCGACTCCCCCACCGGATGACGACGACGGACCGTCCCGCCCGGAATCAACTCGCCCGGAACACGCCGATCGAATACGTCTGCCTGCTTTCACACCCCGGCGTGAAAAAATGTCACCAACCTTTTTCGTGGGTACTTGTATTTATGGCAAACACGGATGCACAACTTGCCATCCAGTTCCAGAACGGGGACCGAAAGGCCTTTACGATGCTCGTAGCCCGCTATGAAAAACCGATCTTCAACACCGCGTACCGGATGGTTAAAAACTTCGACGACGCGGCGGACATCACCCAGAACGCCTTCATCAAGGCCTACGAGAAGATCGACACTTTCAATCCGTCCTACAAATTCTTCAACTGGCTGTACAAGATCACCGTCAACGAAACCCTCAACCTGATCAATCGCCGCAAGAGGCGGCGGGAGTTCGAGTACGATCCTCCCGCGCACCTGCCTTCACCCGAAGACGACCTCGAGCTGAACGAAATGGGCCACTACCTGCAGTCGGCGCTGAACGCCATGAGTTACGACCAGAGGATCGTGATCGTACTCAAACATCTGCTGCTGCTGCCCTACAGCGAGATCGCCGACATTCTGGACCTTCCCGAGAAAACGGTTAAGTCCAGGTTATTCAGCGCCCGGCATGTCCTGCGCAAGGAATTGCTCAAACAGGGATACATGAGATGATCAACCAGAAATACATTGATCTGATGAACCAGGAATTCGACGGGGCCAACTCCGCGGAACAGTCGAGGGACCTCGAGGATTACCTGAGCGGCCATGAAGAGGCCAGGACCTATTACCGGGAACTGGCTCTGGCCCTGAACGTATTCGAAAAAGTCGCCATGCTGAACCCTCCGCCGGAATTGGGGGACGAAATCCTGTCCCGGCTGGAAGACCGGACAGGCACCCGTTCCAACACCCGCAGCGGCGGCATGCTGGCTGCCTGCCGGAACCTGTTCCGCCTCAGGCTGCAGCCGGCCTACGCCTACACTTTTATCGGAGGTCTGGTGCTCGGTCTGGTCCTGTTCGCGGGATCCACCTGGCTGACTTCGGGTATTGATCCTGAACTTTCCGAACAGGTCAGGGGGATGGCGAGCCATCAGCAGTGGGTCATGGAATATGGAAATGAAACCACGCTGACCTATCCCGGGATCTCCGCCCGGTACCACATCCTGAATGACGGCCCGGTCCTGCGGTTCCACCTGGAATTGAGTTCGGATCTGCCTGCGGTCATCAGGTTCCACACCGAACGAAACACCTCGAGCTCCGTGGTCGAAATGAGCCACCAGGGCGCCGACAGTTATGATCTCACATTCAGTCAGGACGTGGATATCCCATCACGAACAACCTTCATGATCTATTCCGAAGGGAGGCTGATCCACACCGAAATCCTGAACGAAAAGGGAAAATGAAAGAATTCAACCTTTGTGACCAACTTTATATTTCCTGATTTGTATATCGTGTTGAGCCGTTGAACAGAAACAAAAATGGGGAGGTAACCAGATGAGCAGGAATCGTAGTTTACTGGGGGTCATTGGAGTCGTCGCAGCAGCCGTAATCATCTATTTCGGATTCTTCTACCCGCAGCCGGGCACTGATGATCTCAGTGCCACCATCGGCACCGTCGCCAAGCACCAGAACGAACAGATCACCAATGAAGACGTTGTTCTGGCGGGCGAAGAGACCACTGACTGGTCCGACGATCCCGTCGTGGTCGAGGCCATGGCATCGGTCCTGGAACGGGCCACCATCGCAAACAGGTCGTTCGCCTACCTCGCGGTGGGCAGGCAGGCCCGAACCAGCCTGTTGCTGGGCGCCAACCCGGAGATCCAGGCCGCCGTCCTGGGCAAGGTGTCCTACACCGACCAGGTGGCCGCTTTCAATCGGGTGGAAAAGGCCGACCAGAAAGCCATGTTCGGCAGGATGGAACTCAAACAGGCCGACTTCAATGCCATGAGCATGGAGAACCAGGCTGTCGCGCTGGGCAAACTGGGCGCGAAGGACCGGGCCAACATCCTGGGCCGTGTTTCCATGCACGCGCAGATGGGAGCTGTCGCCAAGGCCGATCCCAAAACACATTCCGCAATCCTGGAGCGCGCCAGCAGGCATGAGTTGGCCAGGGTCTATATGGCATCTCCCGAACTCAACCGGGTACAGATGTTCAATGCCCTGCCGCTGAATGAACGCCAGGCCCTGATGGGCAAGGTGTGGATCCATTCCAGCAGCACCATGCTGCAGCGGGCCACTCCGGTCGAAGTGGAAAACCTGAGGAACCAGATGTCCGACCAGAATGCCGCCGATTTGTTCGGCGCCTCCTCGATCAATGACCAGATGGTCTGGGCGGGTCGCGCCGTGAAGACCTCGCCGGCCAGTTTCGAACTGGGCAGGGTCCAGAAGAACCAGGCGTTTGGCCGTCTCTACCTTCAGGCGACTCCCCAGCAGAAAGTCGCCTTCTTCCGGGCACAGCCCGCGAATGTCCAGGCTGACCTGTTCGGCAAGATGTCCATCAAGAATGAAGTCTGGGGCGGCATGGAATTGAACGCCAAGGCCAAGGCCCTGTCCGGCCTGTCCCTGGAGCGTCAGGCCGCCATGATGGCGAGGGTCAACAAGGCATCGGTCCTGGATCTGGCCCGGCATGCGGATCCGACCATCCAGAAGGACATCCTCGGCGGACTCTCGAGGGTCGAGATGGCGCAGGCACTCAAGCTGGGCGCCAGCAGCCGTGAAGTCCAACAGGCATTGGGCCGTCATCCGCAGATCCGGAATGCCGTGTTCGGCCAGGTCTCCATGGACGTGCAATTCAGGCTCATGGGGAGAATGGTCAGGACGGAAAGCCTCAACCAGTAACCGTACTGGAAGTTTTTTGGTGGGGGTGGGAGACCCGAGAGGTACCGCGGTTCAGCCGCGGTACCTCATATCCATTTTACCGGCACCCTTTGGGGATGCCGGATCGCGCGCATCAGGGGGAACGTTTATGAGAACCGGCATCCCGGTACGGTATCGAATCCTGTTGGCAGGGGCGTTGATCGCGTCCCTGCTGTTTTGTATCGGACCGGCAGCGGCCGATGACGACGATTCGGGCTTCAAGCTCAGGCAGGTGCGAACCGATTACATGCGCCTCATCTACCTGACAAAGGACCACTACTACATCATCCCCCACGTGACCCGTTGTTTCGAAAACTCCATGGCCTTCCACCGGGCAATGTTCAACTACACCCCGGACGAATACGTGACGGTGATCTTCCAGGACATGGACGACTTCGGCTACGCCGGCACCACCTCCATCCCCTACAACTACCTGACCCTGGGCATCGAGCCCTTCGAACACGTCTACGAGACGAGCCCCACCAACGAGCGCATCCACTGGGTGATGAGCCACGAACTTCTCCATGTCGTAGCCACCGACCAGGCCACCGGGTCCGATGAATTTTTCCGCAAAATCTTCTTCGGCAAGGTGGCCCCTACGGCGGAGGATCCGCCTTCCATCCTCTACAGCTATCTGACCAATCCCCGACGATACGCCCCTCGCTGGTATCACGAGGGCCTGGCGGTGTTCATGGAAACCTGGATGGCCGGCGGCATCGGGCGGGCCCAGAACGGTTACGACGAGATGGTATTCCGCTCCATGGTCCGGGACGATTCGTACTTCTACGACATCATCGGCATCGAGTCCGAGGGCACGGCTGCGGATTTTCAGATGGGCCAGCTATCCTATCTCTACGGCACGCGCTTCGTGAGTTACATGGGCTTCCTGTACGGACCGGAAAAAATCATCTCCTGGGCACGGCGGGACGAAGGTACCAGTCGATCTTTCTCCAAACAGTTCAGAAACGTGTTCGACATGGATATGGACGACGCCTGGAGTGATTGGATCGACTGGGAAAAGGAATGGCAGCAGGCCAACCTGGATTCCATCCGCCAGTATCCCGTTACCCCGCTGGAGGTGGTCTCCGAAAGGTCCCTGGGGTCGGTTTCCCGGTCCTTCTACGATCCCGAATCCCGGCAGGTATTCGCCGCTGTCCGTTACCCGGGCGAATTCGCCAACATCATTGCCATCGACGTGGATTCCGGCAAGATGCGGACGATCTGCGACATCGACACGCCTTCGCTCTACTTCGTAACCTCGCTGGCCTATGACGATTCATCCGGCACCCTGTTTTTCACCACCAACAACGCCCGCGGCTGGCGCGACATCAACTCCGTGGACATTGCCACCGGCAAGACCCGGCGTTTGATCAAGTGGGCCCGCACCGGGGACCTGGCCTTCAACCGGGCGGATCACTCCCTTTGGGGCGTCATGCACAACAACGGCCTGTCCCACATCATCAGGATTCCCCCGCCCTACGACACCATGTACGACGTGCTGCCCCTGTCCTACAAACAGGACTTCTACGACATCGACATATCTCCGGACGGAAAATATCTGACAGGAACCCTTGTCGACGTGTCCGGCCGGTCCAAACTCGTGAGGATCGGCATCGAAAGCCTGATCCTGGGCGATACGGAACTCGAAGAGCTGTGGGAATTCCCGCAGAACGCGCCCCTTAACTTCGTTCACTCCCCGGACGGGCGTTACCTCTACGGATCGTCCTACCTGACCGGAACCTCGAACATCTTCCGCTACGATACGGCCGACAGTACCATGGAGGCTGTCAGCAACGCCGAGACCGGGCTGTTCCGGCCGATTTCCGCTGGGGACGATTCCCTGCTGGCCTACGAATACACCGGCGACGGCATGCGCCTGGTCCGGCTTCCCGACGACACTCTCGAGGATATCGCCCCGGTTCGGTACCTGGGATACGCCATCACGCAGGAACATCCCGTGGTCCTGGATTGGGAACTGGGGTCGCCTCGTCATATCGACCCCGATTCGGTCATTACCTTCGAAGGTGACTACAACGCCTTCCGTAGCATGCGCATGAACTCGATTTATCCCATCGTCGAAGGATACAAGGTCTACACCACCGGCGGCCTGCGCTTCGATTTCAGCGACCCGGTTGGGATGCACGCCTTCGACGCGGCGGTTTCCTATTCGGCGCAGAAAAACCTGGCGACCGACGAGCGCCTTCATCTGCGGTTCAAGTACCGCCATCACCCCTGGGACCTGTGGGGCGCCTGGAACCGGGCCGATTTCTACGACCTGTTCGGCCCCACCAAGGTCAGCCGCAAGGGATTCCAGATGGGCCTGGGATACAACGGTTACATCCTCGAAGAGGCGCCCAAGACGCTGAAGTACAATCTGAGTGTGGCCAACTACTGGGGCCTCGAAGTCCTGCCCGAATTCCAGAACATCCCCACCAGTTACGACAACTTTATGACGATCGGCGGAGCGATCCGGTATTCGACCGCCCAGGGCACCATCGGCGGCATCGAGGCCGAAAAGGGATTCCTGACTTCGCTGGATTTCATGAGCACACTGGTCAGGGGCGATTATTTCACCCGGACCCACCTGGATTTGACCTACGGGTTCCTTACTCCCATCGACCACTCCTCTCTATGGTTCCGGGCGTCCGGCGGGCAAGGCACCGGGCCCCTGGACGAACCGTTCTCCAACTTCTTTTTCGGGGCCTTCGGCAACAACTATGTGGACCACGGCCGGGTCAACCGGTACCGTAGTTACTACAGTTTTCCAGGCTTGGAAATAAACGAAGCGGGCGGGCGGAACTACGCCAAAGGTGGCGTGGAATGGACCTTGCCCCCGTTGAGATTCCGGAAAATGGGTCTGGCCAACTTCTATGCCACCTGGGCCCGGCTGGCATTGTTCAGCCACGGGTTGGTGACCAACCTGGACCGTGATGACGACTGGCATACCGAAGTCGTCGATGTGGGAGCCCAACTGAACGTGAAACTCGTGCTTTTCTATTCCCTGCCGTCCACGCTTTCGGCGGGTTACGCCAGGGCCTTCGAGGACGGTGTCGATCCACGGGACGAATGGATCGTATCGTTGAAGATCCTGCGCTGATGCTGATGGCCGCACAAGTCTCCTTCGGTCTTCTGCCGGTGGCCCTGTACCTGATGGCCCTGGTGCTCATGGACAGTTACAAACTGGTGCGGATTCAGTCCGTCCTGTTTGCCGTGACCGCGGGGTTCGCCGCGTTGCTGATCTGCAACTATCTCAATCCCTGGGTCATGGGTCTGACCGGAACAGGCCCCGTGACGTTCTCCCGTTACCTCGCGCCGGTCACTGAAGAAACGTTC
>Ga0164313_10003300_pt1 | contig 14397 bp, 10 predicted proteins | sample GuaBasSedimGuay4_FD_113735 | JGI IMG/M metagenome (GOLD analysis project Ga0164313, IMG submission 113735) | Subseafloor sediment microbial communities from Guaymas Basin, Gulf of California, Mexico - Guay4, Core 4569-4, 0-3 cm | ecosystem: Environmental > Aquatic > Marine > Hydrothermal vents... | reverse complement strand
TTCAACCTCAGCCGCGTTGCCCGCGCCGGGCAGTGCCACAGGGCACAGCACCGGCGCGGCCGCCTCGCTGGGGTTGAAAATGGCTCTGGTATTGGCAAGCTCATTTGTGAGACAGGACACTAGAGCCAAGGGTGCCCGTCGTTTCGCCGCAGGACTGCATGGCAGTCCCGAAATAGGGGTTATTCGTCTCCTCTGCTGCCTGCAGCCAATCCGCACCGCGATCCGGGTACACCATCGGACAATGCTTCACGAAAAACGTACCTTCAAAGGCGGCCTCGTTCGCCCTGACCGCCGAGGCGAGCGCATTCGAGAGGTTTTCGAAGTGGGGTCGCCGGATACCGCCAAGCGAGTCTGCCGCGAGCATATCGTGCAACCCATCTGCGATCCTGGAAGTGTGGCCTGTCGCTTCCAGCATCGCATTGAGCGCCGATTTCGCCTCCGCGAGGTCATCGGCCGCCAATGCCTCCTGCAATTGAAAATACGGGACGAGCAAGTTCCGGGCCTCGATGGTGGAGAGGACGGGAGCCACGGCTGCGACCGGCTGCCCAATCAGCTCGCTCCCGGCATCCGGCACTGTTTCGGCTCCGTGATTATGACCCGGTGCGGGACCGCCACCCGAAGGGCTCATCATACTCGGCCTGGCCAGAATCTGCAGGGCACTATCGATCTTGAACGCGCCATTGGTCACGACTCGCTCGCCCTCACGCAACCCTTCGAGAACGAGAAATACATCCCCCGCACGCGGTCCGATTGTGATCTCGCGGCCTTCGTAGGTCGGATTTTCGCGGCCCGGGACGGCGACATAGACCACGGCGCGCTTGCCCGTCCGCAACACAGCTGAGGTCGGCACCAGAAGCGGTGCGGCCTCATCGACCTCGGTCACATAACCCAGTGATTCGATCGGGACCAGGTCCATCCCGCACACGTCACATTTCCCCGGTCCGTCCTTGACGATCTCCGGATGCATGGGTCCGATCCATTTTCCGGCCAGTTCCGGCGCGATGACCCTGCCACCGGAGGCAATGTGTGAAAATACGGTCGCGCGGGCAAACATGCCTGGCTTGAGCCGACCGTCTGAATTTGACACCTCGACCCGCACGCCGACGGTCCTCGTCTTGGTATTGAGGGTCGGCGCGATGAATACGATACGGCCCTCGAACTGCTCTCCGGGAAATGATTCCACCTCGAACCTCGCCTTCTGCCCATAGCGCAGCCAGGGGAGGTCCGATTCGTAGGCTTCGAGCGGGAGCCAAAGCCTGGTCAGGTCCGCAATGCGGAACAGTGTATCGCCGGTTTTGACGTAGTCGCCCTCTTTCACGTTTTTCTGAACCACGATGCCGCCGACGGGTGCCCGCAGTTCGACATGGTCCCGAGCTTCACCACTGGAGACAATCGCATCGATCTGGTCGGGCTGGAAGTCCCAAAGACGGAGCTTTTCCCGCGCCACCCGAGCGGCCGAACCGTTGGGTGCGTATTCCAGGGCGGTCAACAGCTCACGCTGCGCGGTCAGTAGATCCGGACTGTAAATCACCGCCAGATGATCGCCCTTCTCCACGCGAATGCCCGTGTAGTTGACGAAGAGTTCGTCGATGCGGGCGGGGAACCGGGCCGACAACGACTTGAGCCTGGTCTCGTCGAAATCGAGCATGCCCACCAGCCGCACCTCCGTTTCCGGAAATGCGCGAACGACAGGGGAAGTCTCGATTTCGGCCAATGCTTTGGCGCTTTCCGACATGGTCAGTCGGCGAGGACCTTCATCCTCTGAATCGTCATTGACCAGTGGTATGAGCTCCATGCCGCAGATCGGACATTGCCCGGGTTCGGGCTGCTGGATCTGCGGGTGCATCGAGCAGGTCCATATCGCCTTATCCTCGGCCGGGGCGGTAGATTCAGCGTCTGTATGGCCATTGCCAGTACCGTTGGAGTGCGGCGCAAACAGAATACGTCCCAGCAACAGGCCCAGGACCAACATCGCCACGCCTGTCGCGGCAAGGATAATCAGTTGCTTTCGATTCATCGGTCAGAAGTGGGAGAAAATGTCCCCGCAATAGGTTGGTTCACAAGGGTCTGGATAATGATACGATTCTGCCAGGCATCGGCCGCGGCCCTCCAGTAATTGAGTTCGAGTTCGAGCAACGAGCGCTCGCTGTCAATCACATCCAGGATGGTCGCGCGCCCGCTTTCATAACTGGTACGAGTGATGTCCAAAGCCTGGCGGGCCAAGCTCAACAGTTCATCACCATAGAGCGATAATCTGCGATTCGCGTCATCGAGATTCGAATACCGGGCAGAGAGCTCTGCCTTCAGCATGTTTTCCCGATCGCGCCGCTCGTAATCAGCGGCGGAGTGGGCTGCCAGCGCTTCCTCCCGTCCGGCCTCGTTCTTCGATCCCCAGATCGGGATATTAATCCCGATGGTCACCCCCCAGGGATCGCGTCCGGCATCGGGCAAAGTGGAGCCGGTGTAGGCATCCGTCTGGATGTAGTTAACACCAAGGGTAAGGTCGGGCCGATTTTCCAGACGGGCGAGCTCGCGATGCGCCTGCGCGCTCGAGATCTTTCGATCAAGCATTGCCAGTTCGGGATTATTTGCCTCCAAGGCGGAAATCAGAACCGGCAGCTCGAGGGTTCCCGTTTCCGGTATCTCCCATTCAGGCCATGGCAAAAGACTCTTTTCCGATCGAGCCAGAAGCGCATCCAAAAGAGCGCTTTGCGCATCACGTTTCCGCTGAAGGGATTTCTCGCGATCGTCCATCATCCCGATCTCCACTTGGAGGCGGAGCAGAGGATTGACGTCACCTCCCCCGCGGATTCGTTCTTCGACGATCAATTCCAATCGCCTGAGAAGGCCTAGGGTTTTACGTGTCAATTCGATCGATTTCCCAACGTGAGCATACTCGAAAAAGGCGGTCGAAACGCTGCGGGCCAACGCGAGCTGTCGCGCTTGGTACATGAACCAGAGAGCTTCGGCCTCCGAGGAGGCAGCGGCTTTTTTCTGATCGAGTTTTCCGAACCATGGAACCGTCTGTGCGACCATGATCACATTCTCCTGGGACCCTGTCCGGGTCTGCACCGATTCGACAAAGCTCGTGATCTGGATTCGCGGATCGGGTAATGCACCCGCACGGGGAATACGGTGCATTGCGGCGTCATAGTGGTTTTCAAATGCACGAAGGCGCGGGTTGGCCTCATTGGCGCGGCGCAGGTAGGCTACGAGATCAGTCCCGACAAAGGACTCCGTTTCGCCGGATACACCTGAGGCATTCCCCGACAATCCCCAGAGACCAAGAGAGCAGGTGAGGATGAATGCTCCCTTCCGGAAACGTCCCCCGGGGCCAAGGAGATTCAAAGCTTCCCTGCACAAAACGCGCCCGGTCGTCGGCAATGAAGATCGGGTGACGATCGAACCACCCGCGTTTCGATCTACCACGGCAGGACCGCCCTTGGTCGTCGCAGGTTCGAATCCGGAGCCGTACGGTCGAACTGCTTGCAGGACAGCACTTCCTCGCAATCGCTTGATATCATCATTCTGTGGATCCCTTATTCGGTCCATGATCACTGATGAAACGATCCGAATCGATCGTTCCCTCGATTTTTCCTTGAGAAACCTTAATGGTTGGAGGTTGGTCATTGTAGATCGGTGCTTGAATGGGAAGGACTCGGTTTTCCGTCTGGTCCTCGACCGGACGCCTCCAATGAATTGAGAGCGATCACTCGAGAGTCGAATTCCGCAAGGTGGCTGCATGCGCCTTCACAGTCTCGCAAAACCGCCGCGCGCCAGTTCCAAGATACCGCTGGGGATGGCGAACAATTCCCAATTCACGATAGGGGCTGATACCGCGCAACCTTCGGTAGACCAAGTTCGATTCGCCCTGTGATTCGGCCGCGATGGCGGGAAGAAACGAAAGCCCGAGACCATGCGCGACCAGATTCTTCACCGTCCGAACCTGGGAACACTTTGAAACCACGTTCGGGTCAAAATCGACGTCCATCAGAAATCGCGTGACCTGATGCCCAAGGCTGCTGGTTTCACCGAGGAAAACGAACGGCTCGTCCCTCAGCGACTCGATGGAAATATCGACCTGATCCGCCAGAGGATGACCGACCGGAAGAACCAGCCAGATTGGCTCGGTAATCAGTGGTTCGAATTGGAGTTCCGTACTCGGACCCAACCTCGAAGTCACTGCAAGATCCAACTCGCCCGAATGCACCGAATCAACAATCCGCCCTAGAATTTCTTCCCGCAGTTCGATTCGAAGTCGGGGATCCGAGTTCCTGAGTTCCTCCAGGACCCCCGGCATGAGAAAGGGAACCACAGTGGGAATCCCTCCGACAACGAGTCGCCCTCCGGTCTCCGCCATATCCGCCAGCTCGCGCCGTGCATTGTCTATCTCCCGGAGAATGCGACGCGCACGCGCCTGAAAGCGTTCGCCGGCTTCGGTCAGGACCGCCCGGCGACCAAGGCGTTGGAAGAGAGGCTGCCCGATCTCATCCTCAAGCTTCAATATCTGCTGGCTGAGTGAGGGCTGGGACACAAAACACGACCGCGCCGCACGGGTGAAATTGCCCTCGCGCGCCACCGCAGCGAAGTATCGGATCTGATGAATTTCCATAGGTAATGCCTATCGTTTCAATAGATAATAAGTATTTTACCTATAAGTCAAGTTGAGCGATACTAATGACAGAAAGAACAACTATGAATAGGACAAAAATCACAACGACCCTCGCCACCTCAGCCACCTCCCTGTTTCTGGCGGGAGTCATACTGGCCACCGACCTGATCTCGATGTCGACCACCCATGAGTTGGCGTTTGGATTCCTGGTCATCGGAGTGCTCGGAGGTCTGGCCATTTCCGAATATCGCAGGGGCGCACCCCGTCGAGTGACCGGAGTCGGCCTCCGCAAGTTTCCCATGCAGCATTTCCGGGCCTGAAAAGGGAACCCGTAAACGATCTGTAAAAAGGTGTGAAAGCTGGGACTCCGATCTTCGCTTTTGCGCCCCGGATGCCGACCGGAAGAATGTGAGTAGTATCGATTCGCTTTCACTCAACCCACTCAGCCTTTCGGAAGACTCATCCGGAAGGAAGCGCAAGGGGGCCACAACCCGAGAGGGTCATTTCCTGTTGAATCCTGATGGATCCGTTCAGTATGCGGATACTGAAGCGGCCGCCATCCTTGGTCGCGAGGGGAAGTCGCTCGTCGGGCGACGCTTCCTCGATCTCCTCGATTTTGCCATCGAAACGGAGAACCCCGACGACGAAACCATTCAGTGGGACCTTCTGGTCAGCAGCGCGCTGGGGACCCGGATCCCGGTTCCTGCCAGCCGCGGCGATACCGGGTCATCACTGACCGTATATCTCCGGTTCACCGAATCAGAAGGTGCCTACTTCGCATCGATCACGGACCAGCCGTCCCCGGTAGAAAGGCCGGTTGATGATCCGACCCAAACCTCGGGGACAGGTGGGCATACGGATCAACGCCTGGCAGCCCTGGTCGAGAGTTCACAATTCGGTCTGTTCGATCTCAACTTTGGTTCAAAAGAGATCTACTACTCTCCAGGATGGAAACGGATGCTGGGGTTTGCAGACAATGAGCTCCCGAATACCCAAAGCACCTGGATTGACCTGATTCATCCCGAAGATTCGGACGCAGCCCCCCACCAGTCGGTTCGGAGAAAACCGAACGAATCGCGCCCCTTCAGTCTCGAGTTTCGCATGCGCTGCCAGGATGGCAGCTACAAATGGCTACAGAGCCGTGGCCTCCAGAAATTCGATGGCGACGGCAAACTGGATCGGGTGATCGGCCTTCACATCGACTACCAGGAGCGCAAGGAGATCGAGGAGGAGAGTATCCAGAATGAGGATCGGTTCTTCACCTTCCTCAGCCACACTGACCGGGGATTTTTCGACCTCGACCTTCTGGAAGGAACCGCCTTCTTTTCGTCCATCTGGCGCAAGCAGCTGGGCTACTCGGATCAGGATCTCGACCTGACACCCAAGGGGTTCCTGGAACTGCTCCCTCCCGGTGATGCCGCGGGCGGCCTCGACACCTTCTTTTCCGATCCCGAGATGGACCGCCTCCAGCTGAGCAAACGTTACCGCCTGCGACATAAGGACGGCCATTGGGAAAATTTCGATGCTCATATCATCCGGATCACAAACCGGGCCAAGGACCTGGTCCGCGTAATCGGCCTGCAGTTGGCGCCCAAGGAAGACCCCGATAGCCTCGAGGATGGGGCAGCGGCACCTCTCATGGCAGCACTGGACACCATCGCCGAAGGTGTGATCGTGACCGATTCCAAGAGTCGTATCCTATATGCGAATGCCAAGGCCGAAACCCTTACCGGGACCCATGCAGGAACCGCCAAGGGACAGGAACTCGACAAGGTTTTCAACTGTTTCCACCGCGAGACCCAGCAACGGGTGGAGGGACTGGTCGATCAGGTCCTGACTTCGCGCGAATCTATTCCGATCAGCGACCAGTTCACCCTCGAATGCCCCGACGGCTCCAAGCATCCAATATCGCTTGCCTGCAGGATGATCAACAACGAGAGCCGCGACCTCTTCGGTACCGCACTTGTTTTCCGGGATCCCTCCGAAATGACTCTTACTCCCGAAGAGATCATCACCTGCAATCGAATGGAAGCCCTGGGGAACCTCGCCAGCGGGATTGCCCACGACTTCAACATGATCATGGCCGGAATTCTGGGAGGTATCTCCCTGGCCAAGGACAAAAAAGAGTTTGAGCCCCTCGAGGCGGCAGAGAAGGGATGCCTGAGGGCTCGCGAACTGACCCGCCAGATGCTGTCCTTCGCCAAGGCCGGCAACGCGGGCCAAAAGGTTCAGCGCATCGATCGCCTGATCCGTGACTGCGTGGCCCTGGCCACCTCCGGAAGCAGCAAGAAAGTAGCCACCTACGTGCCCAACGACCTGCGCTCAGCCCGGGTCGACGCCGCTCAGATCTCACAGGTCGTCCAGAATCTTGTGCTCAATGCCCTTCAAGCGACAAATGGGGGCGATCGGATCGAGATCGGGGCTGAGAACATGGTCCTCGCCGACCAGGAAATCATGGAACTGCCAGCCGGCGAGTACATCCGGATCGCGGTCGGTGACAGCGGGATCGGAATTCCTGCCGAAAACCTCGACCGGATATTCACACCCTTCTTTTCAACCCGTGAGGATGCGACCGGGCTGGGTCTCGCCATGGTCAAGACCATCATCGAGAAGCACAACGGCGGGATCACGGTCGAATCGACTGAAGGTCGCGGCGCGGTCTTCTCGCTATATGTCCCGGCGGTTGAGGAATCTTCGGAGGAAAAGGACGGCGAAGGAATCGCAGTAAAATTCGGCACCGGTCGGATCCTGGTCATGGATGACGACCAGGACATCTGCGAAGTTGCGACCGGCATGCTGGAGATACTCGGATACGAATCCGAAGTGGCCAAGGACGGCGAAGAAGCGATCTCCATGTATCGGAAATATCACAACGTGGACCGTCCCTATGACGCCGTGATCCTTGACCTCACCATTGTGGGCGGGATGGGAGGAGAAGAGGCGTTGGCCAAGCTCAAGGACATCGATGAAAATGTTCGGGCCATCGTTTCCAGCGGCTACAACACCGACGAAACAGAGGCGGACTACCTCTCCAGAGGATTCACAGGCGTGCTTTCCAAGCCTTACCGCTCAGCTGATCTGGGCCGAGTCCTGAAAACGGTCCTCGGATAGGCGGGAGAGGTCGAAGGAAGAAAAACCCCGACGGCTGGAGTGTCCACTGGACACACGCCGTCCGGATCGATGACGGATACCGCTAATCCGGAGGCGGCCCGGGCCCGAAAAACCGGGGGATCAGATGCCTGATCACGGGCAAGGCCAGGTCCGCCAGATCCCGGCTGGCGAAACCCATCCACGAAACCGGGGCAGTCGTATTCAAAACCGACTTCAGGCTCCCCCCGTCCGGCTCCATCACCACGCCGCCCACTTCCTCGAGAAGCAGGGCCGTGCAGATGTCATAGGGGTGACAGACCAATCCTTTCGCGAGACCCTGCTTCTTCAAAGCCAATGGTCTGAAATCTACCACCATTCGATCACGCCCCGCGAGTAATTCGTAGATCTGTCCGCCCGTCGAGATGTACTGGTCGTCGAAAACGGTGGGGATCTCACCGGTCGACTGGCCAACCGCCTGCCAGAATGCTTCCTCCATCGATGCCAGCAGGCCCTTGCCCTCGGGGAAAAAACGGGCAAAGGACGCAAATCCATGGTCGAATCCCCTGGCCGTTGACGGTCGAAGTTCAATCGCATGATCCCCTCCCCGGATCAAGTCGTAGGCGCGGGCCCGGACCCCCCGGGGCCCGGCACCCCGAATTCCGCTGACCTGATCCGATCTCCACTGGCGGGCGGTCGGTATCTCGGTCATCACAGCGAGGAGCAGGTCTCCTATTCCGGTCAGATCGCCACGATAGGGAGCGACTCCGGTCAACACCCAGGCAGACCGCTTGTCATGGATCAATTCGCGGGTGCCATCGATGGGGTCAATGATGACCTTCAACCGGGGAGTTGCCTTCGTCGGAACGATGATTGTATCGGAATCCTCAATACCTTCCATCACCAACTCGGCCGGCCAATCCCGCGGCCATTCAGCCAGGAACCAATCCAGAACACCTTTCTCGGTCAGGCGATCGATACGATAAATCGTATCGGCCTCTGTCACCGCCGCGATCTCGCCCAATCTCTCAGCCGATTCCCGTTCCCGGCTCTCGATCACGTGTTCGCGGACAAACACCTGAAACCGGATCAACAGGTCGCGAAACAACTCCAGTTCTCTCTGCCCGATTTCAACCGATTCATCCATGTCTGCCTTTCCCCTCGATGCTGTTGGCCGGGATCCCGAGTCGTCTTTCAAGACACGGCGCCGACCCGCGCAGTGGTCTGGCCCACGATCATACGCCCGGCTACCAGGTTATGACGCCTTGGCGCGGAGGGATCCTGGATCCGGCCGAGCAGCCGGATCACGGCTGATATGCCCATCTCTTCATAGGGCACCCGGACCGTGGTCAGACGCGGCAGTCCGACCGGACCTTCGATGCCGTCAAACCCAGTGACCGAACAGTCCTCCGGTACTCGGATGCCGCGTTTTTCGAGATCGGTGATCAGCGTGAATGCCTGGTGATCTGCGGCGCAGACCCACGCCCTCACGCCGTCACGGCGAATTCGTTCCACGACCAACTCGGCCAGGTCCGACACATCCACGCGCTGACTCCGACGAACATTGATTACCCAGCCCGGATCGTATTCGAGATCAAGTCGCAGCAAGCTTTCGACATAGGCTCCGAAACGTCGGTGGACCCATGGCGTTTCCGTATGGTAATGCCAGGCCAGGAATCCAATTCGCTCGTGCCCAAGGGTTCTGAGGTGCCGGATCAGACTGAATATTCCGTTGGCCTGATCGGTATCGATGCAGTCCACACCGCAATCCAGGTAGTCATCAATAATCGACACAGCCGAACGAATTCCGGCCAGGGTTCGGATGCAATCATCAGGGAACGGATAGACCAGGATCATCCCGCTCCAATGTCCGGAGCGGATGCGCTGGAGGATGACCGATCTGCGACTCTTCACATCGAGCCGGGTCGAATCGACATAGCTGAGGTCGAGAGAAACCCTATCGGTGGTCGCGCGTTCGCTGATCCCTTTCAAAACAGACTGGAAGGTATGAGCCATCTCGTATTCCGACCGCGGTTCACCGATGAGCACTCCGATGGTATTGCCACGGAGGCGCTCGCGAATACGACCGGATCGCGGTACCGAATAGCGATAACCCAACTCCTCGGCCACAGCCAGGACCCGAGCCCGAGTTTCCGGGTTGATGGCCGGATGATTGGAGAACGATCGGGAAACCGTCGTGCGAGAGATTCCCAACCTCCTCGCGATCTCGTCCTGGTTGATCTTCATCGACTGATACGCACCCTGAATCATAGAGGGTGCTGCACAATTATGCACGAAGAAACGCCACCCTCCCGAAAGCCCGTCCCCTTTGCCAACCGTCTATTCCCGCATGAGATCACGACTCATCAGAGCGCCGATGGCCGCATCAGGGCGCAAACCCTCATAGAGGACGGCATGGATCTGGCTCAAAATAGGAGCCCGGAGTTCCCTCTGTACACAGAGTTCATGGAAGGAGGCGGTGGTCCGGTAGCCTTCCACCACCGTCCTGCGGTGATCGAGAAGTTCAATCGGAGAGGCACCCCGGCCAATCTCGAAACCAAATTCACGGTTCCGGCTCCAGGTCCCGCAGCAGGTGGCGACCAGATCGCCGAAACCCCCGAGTCCGTAGAATGTCTCCGCGCGAGCACCCATCGCGGACCCGAGCCTGACCATTTCGGCCAGAGCCCGAGTCAGGAGTGCCGATCTGGCGTTGTCCCCCAATCCCAAACCGTCGCAGCATCCGGCCGCTATCGCATAAACGTTCTTCAGACATGCCCCGAGTTCAACTCCGACCGGGTCGTGACTGAGATAGACACGCAGGGCCGGACCGCTGAGAGCAGTCTGCAAGGTGGCAAGGTCATAATCGGTCTCGTCCGACGCCAGGACCATCGCGGTCGGTTTCCCTTCCGCCACCTCCACCGCTCGAGTGGGACCACTCAATGCGATCGAAGCGAGACCGGGCAGGGTCTCTGAGATCACTTCGACCGGTCGAAGGTGGCTGCCGAGTTCGAGGCCTTTGCTCAGGCTGATCGCAGCGACCAACCGGGTGGCACCTGATCGCTCCGCCTGAACCTTCGAACACCAATCCCTGAGACCATGCGACGGCGAAGCCAGAATGACCACCTCCGCTTCCATCAGGACCGGCTTCAACTCATGTCCTAACTGGAGGTTCCAGGGCAACCTTACTTCCGGAAGGTAATCCCGATTCTCATGCTCACTGGTGATCTGCATGGCATGATCGAGCCTTCTCGCCACCAAGGTCACCGAATGCCCCAGTCGAACGAGATGAAGGGCAAACGCTGTACCCCAGGCACCCGCTCCAACCACACAGAAATTCATCCGGTCCTTTCTAATGATGGAACCGACGGATCGGAATAAAAAAACCACTCTATGCTGCGGTTCACCCACTCGTCCCCGCAGGGCCCGAGGACCGGACATCACCAGCGTAGGCACCGAGCGCCTCGCGGGTCGCCTTGCCCAGATCGGCATAGACCTTGGCAAATGAGGGGACTTTCCCATGACCGAGCCCGAGAAGGTCGGTCACGACTCGAATCTGCCCATCGCAGTCATCCCCCGACCCGATCCCGATAAGTGGAACTGAAATCGCTTCACGGATTGCTTTGGCCGTCCCTGCCTCGACCATCTCAGCCACGATAGCGAACGCACCGGCTTTTTCCAAAGCTCGCGCATCCGCGATCAGATGATCACGCTCGGATGAATTCCGACCAAACCTGCGGTAGGTGCCCAGGTCATTGATCCGCTGGGGAAGGAGACCGATATGGCCGAGGACCGGTATGCCTGCAAGGACGAGGTTGGCAACCGAATCGGCGATGCCGATTCCGCCTTCCAGCTTGACTGCATCGGCCCTGGCTTCCTGCAACAGACGTCGGCAGGAATCGAGCAGATGGTCCATGCTGTACCGTGCTTCCGCAAACGGCAGATCCGCAACCACCAGGGAGTGGGGCTGAGCTCGAACAACCGCTGATGTGTGATGAATGATCATCTCCAGGGTGACCGATACAGTGCTGGGCATACCCAGGACGGCATTGCCTACGGAATCACCGACCAGGATCAGGTCGATCCCGGCTTCGGAGGCATGACGTGCACCATTGGCGTCATAGGCGGTGATCGCGACGATGAGCTGCTTCCCTTTCATCCTTCGGATTGTCTGCACTGTGATGCGTCCTGGCATGGCTTCCACACATGCAGAAGATGGGATCATTCGCAACGTTGCTTCTGATTCAGCAGGAAAACTCACCCGGGCAGGGGGGATTAGATTTGCTTATTTACTACACATATATACGGTATACATCTAATGTTGCCCCAATTTCGAAGTCAGTCGCTCCAAGGGACCGGTAAGCACCTGCCGAACCCTGAGCGCGGCATCGGGTGGTTGATCCGCTCATTGGCGGCAACGGCCGGTTTCATCGGCCTGGCAACGACAGTTTTGGCAGTCCTGCCGACAGAAATCAGCGTCTTAAAATTCACGTTCGCGCCCCAGACCCAGCAGGAGGGACCCGGCTCAAGCGATGCCGCCATCCTGATTCAGGTTTCCTACCCCACCTCGTTACCCAAGGCCGAAGGCCGATTCTTCGGAAATGGCGTGTCTGAATGGCTCGGCCGAACGGATGATTTTACCCTGGTACATGACGAGGTATGGGGCTACCTCGGTGGACTTGAGAAAAAGTACCCTGCAGGCGCCTACACCTTGGAACTTGGTGGAGGGGTTGAAGGCACCTATACGATCGTTCTGGACGACGAGCCTCATCCAGCCATACCGGCCATCACCAATTTCGACGACCTGCAGCGCATCGAGGATCCAAACAGCGCGCTGATACAATGGGACCTTGGCCCGGATGTGCGCATCGGAGATGAGGTTACCCTATTGGTTTATAACTCGGTCGGGGCCATCCTCTATATGTCGCCTTTGCCCGGGATGCCTGGCAGCCTGAATATCGAATCCACCGAGGTTCGTATCAATCTGCCTCCCGAGCACCTCCTCCAGGCAGCCTTGTTCGTGACCCGGATTACAGACACTCAGCTGGTCAACAACCTGGCAACGGCCATCGTCGTCGCCCGGTCCGCCATGCTCGAATTCTCCATCCGCACATTGGCGTATAATCCGGTTGCACCGGAGTTTCTGGAGGGTCCAGTCGACGTCGAAGTGGACTTTGGAAAGCCCGTCTCACTGGGCATTTCGATCAATCCTGATGCCACCAAACCGGTCGCGTATGAATGGTTTCATGACGGATATTATGCGACTGACGACGACAACAACCCGGCAACATTCACTATCGACAGCTGCACGATCTACGATGCCGGAGACTACCATGTAAAGGTATCCAACAGGGCCGGAAGCTCGATAAGCCGAATTGCCGTGGTAACGGTCAGACCCCGACCCGCTCCGAGGATAACCCAACAGCCACTTGACCTGACGATCGCGGCAGGTGAACCCTTCAGAATAGGCATCCTGATCGACCGCTCCGACGGCGCGACCTATCAATGGCAGAGAAATGGCATCCCCTTGGCGGGGCCTCACAGCCACAGCCCTTACTTGAGTGTACCCGGTGATCTCACCACGGAAGGCGAATACAATGTCATCGTCTCCTGGGACGGGCAGTCCATGGTCAGTGATACCTGCCGGGTCATCGTGGATCCGGATCGAACACTCAACCCGGTTCTGGAGAATCGACTCTGTAATCTCTCTCTGCGGGCTCGTATCGGCGCAGGCGAATCAGCCGTGATTGTCGGTTATGTCATCGAAGGGACGATTCCGAAACATGTTCTCCTCCGCGGTATCGGCCCCAAACTGACAAGTTTTGGTATTCTGGATTGCCTTTCGGATCCAGTCCTTCAACTCCGCAGAAACGGTGTTCTCCTCGCCCAAAACGACGACTACACGGAAGAGGACAGTCTGTGGGACCTCGCCTCGGTCACATCCAGCGCGGGTGCGTTCCCTCTGGATTCCGGCGGCCGGGATTCCGTCCTGCTGGCTACGGTCAATCCCGGGATCTACACCGCCAGGGTTTTCGGCAAGAGTGACGAGGCCGGAGTGGGAATGGCCGAGATATATGAGGTCGACCGGTCCAATTCCGTTCTGACAAATCTGTCAGCGCGGGCGTTTGTGGGTACCGGCAGTGAGGTACTCATCCCGGGTTTCGTCTTGCGGGGGGACAGTCCGCAGACCTTTCTCATCAGGGCGATCGGACCGGGTCTCGATGCCTACGGTGTTCCCAACACTCTTGACGATCCGCATATTTCACTTCGATCGAGCCAATCGGCCGTCCTGTCCGAAAATGACAATTGGGCGGAGGCCGGAAATTCGGTGGATATCGTTGCGATTTCATCCGTCGTGGGCGCGTTTGGCTTGGATCCCGGCAGCCGGGATTCAGCCCTTCTGGTCGCCCTTAACCCTGGGGCCTACACAGTGGTCGTGTCCGGCGCCGACGGTGGAACCGGAATCACCCTGGCTGAAATTTACCTCGTCCGGGAGGAATGAGGACGGCCTCACACCTCATATGTGAGATAGGATACTAGACCACGAAATTTTCGTTGACGATGATCTGGTCGAGGGTCTGGCGACGCCGGATGACGGCTGGTTCGCCATTCGCGCGGATCAGTACCTCGGGCGCTTCCGGGAATGAATTGTAGTTCTTGGTGGCCATGGCCGAACAATAGGCCCCTGCCCCTTCGATCAC
>Ga0164313_10003299_pt1 | contig 14402 bp, 18 predicted proteins | sample GuaBasSedimGuay4_FD_113735 | JGI IMG/M metagenome (GOLD analysis project Ga0164313, IMG submission 113735) | Subseafloor sediment microbial communities from Guaymas Basin, Gulf of California, Mexico - Guay4, Core 4569-4, 0-3 cm | ecosystem: Environmental > Aquatic > Marine > Hydrothermal vents... | reverse complement strand
CCGAATATCTTTCTTTTGCTGAAAAATAATTTAAAGGAGGATTAAAACTAACTTTGTAGCAAAACAGCATAACTAAGAAGATATGGAGCCAAAATTATACCCCCTCAGGTTTAAACCAATTCTAAAAGATAAAATCTGGGGCGGAACAAAGCTGAAAGAGATACTGGGGAAAGAGGCATCTGATATTGCCGGTGAAAGCTGGGAGATCTCAGGTTATGAAGGGGATATCTCTGTGGTAGAAAATGGATACCTGAAAGGCAACACACTGGAGGAGCTGGTAGAGGTCTATATGGGCGACCTGGTGGGAGATCAGGTTTATGCAAAATTCGGACTGACCTTTCCGTTGCTGATCAAGTTTATTGATGCCAATGATGTCCTCAGCATCCAGGTACATCCTGACGATGAAATGGGTAAGAAGCACCACAACTCCTTTGGGAAAACAGAGATGTGGTACATTGTGGAATCGGAAAAGGGGGAGAATAAGGGACAGCTTATCGTGGGGTTCAACCGGGAGATGGACGGGGACAAGTACATGGCCCATCTGAACGGGGGAACGCTCCGGGAGATAATGAATTATGAAAAAGTGGAGGCTGGAGACATCTACTTCTTACCGGCAGGCAGGATCCATGCCATCTGTGCGGGTGTGTTACTGGCCGAAATTCAACAGACTTCTGATCTTACCTACCGCATTTATGACTGGGACCGTAAGGACGATGCAGGGAACTCCAGGGAACTTCATACCGAACTGGCACTGGATGCCATCGATTTCAGCCATCACTCCCAATACAAAACCCACTATCGGAGTGCCGGTAACGGCACGGTGACCGCGGTGGACTGCCCCTTCTTCACCACCAGTGTGATCAAGCTGGATCAACCCGTGGAAAAGGATTACAACCTCATCGATTCCTTTGTGATCTATATGTGCATGGAGGGGGAAGCCGGAATTACCTACCGTGGAGGTACCGAGCTGATCAAAAAAGGGGAGACCATCCTGATTCCGGCCGAATTGAAGGAGCTGGCCATTGTTCCCACCGAACCCACCACCCTGTTGGAGGTATATATAAAATAGAAAAAGCTCATGAAGATCACCAAAGCAGAATTTATTACCAGCAGTTCGGATGTATCTCAGTGTCCGCCGGAGCAAATTCCTGAGTATGCCTTTATTGGTCGTTCCAATGTGGGCAAATCCTCACTGATTAATATGCTGGTGGAGCGAAAGAAGCTTGCCAAAACCTCCTCCACGCCTGGGAAGACCCGGCTCATCAACCATTTTAAGATCAACCATCAATGGTTCCTGGCCGACCTGCCCGGATATGGGTATGCCAAGGTTTCCAAGAAAGATCGGAACACCTTTGCGAAAATGATTGAACAGTATGCCACCCGGCGTACCAACCTGGTCTGTTTCTTTGTGCTGGTGGATGCCCGTCACAAACCCCAGCAGCTGGATCTGGACTTTATCGAGTGGCTGGGCGACAACAACCTGCCCTTTGTGATCGTACTTACCAAGATAGATAAGGTAAGTCAGTTGGTGAAGTCCTCTAACCTGACGTTGCTTAAGGACGAGCTGAGTAAATCCTGGGAGGAGCTTCCTACGATCTTCGAAACCAGTGCTGAGAAGAGAACGGGCCGTAAGGAGCTACTAGGATTTATAGATGATACCAACCAGAAGTTGGTATCGTAGTTATTGAGTTAATGGGTTATTGGATCAAGAGGAGAAATCACTCAAAGGTTATCGTGGCTCCATTCCGGAATGTGACCTGCATTTGTGTTACATGATCAAAAACCACCCTGTGTTTTGATCTTTCTCCCCTCTCCAGCTGGCTCTTTTGAATAACCACCTTTAATGGTTTCTGTCGCACTCTTTTTACAGTACCAATCACCTTGCCTCCATTCTGGTAGGTGATCTCCACGTTCTCTACCTGGTCCAGTTCAGATCCAAAAAGGATGGCTATTTCAGGTGTGATTTCCATGATTCTGGTAAAAGTTCCAATTAGTTCTCCAGGAAGTATTTAATGGTCTTCACCAACAGAGCAGGTTGCTCGGCGTGTACCCAGTGTCCGGCTCCCGGAATGGTGACAATTTCGGCAACCGGGAAGAGGGAACGGATCAACAGGTGGTCCTGAGGTTGAATGTAGTCCGACTCTGCTCCGGAAATGAAGAGGACCGGAAAGCCGGTGATCCCCCCTACAGGTATGTTGGATGCGTCTATCCCTTCAAAAATCTTATCCAGGTTATTGTTCAGGGCCTCCAGGTTGATCCGCCAGCTGAATTTCCCTGAGCTGTCCCGTCGCACATTCTTCAATAAAAAGCTGCGGATGCGGCTCGAACCAATCCTGGGCCTGAGGGCCAGATCCAATTCTTCCCTGCTTTCAGCATTCTGAACATCCAACGCCAGCAATGCATCTATCATACCCGAATGGTTGGGTGCCTTTCGTGAGGCCAGGGCCAGGTTGCTGTAGGTTTTAGGAGCGATATCCACGGAAATCAGAGAGGCCACCCGCTCGGGCCACTCCGCTGCAAAGCTCATGATGGTCTTTCCTCCCATAGAGTGCCCGATAAGCACTGCCCTGTCGATGCCCTGATCGTCCATAAACTCCCTGAGGTCCTCCCGCATGACCCCATAATCATGCACCTCCGAATGGGGCGACTGACCATGATTTCGCTGGTCCACCACATACACCTCGAACCTGTGTGCCAGTTCACGTGCAATGTTAACCCAGTTATCGCCCGAACCATACAAGCCATGCACAATGATCAGCGGGGGTCCCGCCTCCCCATATTTCCTGAAGAAGAGTTTCATAGGGTATATCTGGAGGAGAGTTCTGCCACCAGCTCCCTGATGGTGTCAAAAGCTTTTGAGGTCTCTTCGGTGATGGGAGTCTTTTTTAATTTGAGAATCAGAAGTCCATAGAGTCCGTTAAATGCCACCTGTATATCGGTTTCCCGGCCATGGCCAGATCGCATCCTCAGAGCCTCAATATGTGGTTTTGCCTTGTTGTGCGTCTCCTTATACCCCATATCCTCTCCTCGTTCCAGGATCTGGTGGTGTAGCTCACTCAGCTGCTCCACAGTGCTGGTCAGTATATTCAGGTGTCCCGAACCCTCTTTTTTCTCATCACGCATCATGGCGATCAGGGTCTTATACCATTCCCGCATCTCCCGCTTCACCTCATAATCAACCTCAAATTGATTGATCAGGGTCTGCTCAATGCTATCGAGGTTCAGCTTATTGGCCCGGATCATGTCCTCAACCTGATACATGTAGATTAAATACTCGGCTATATTCTCTTTTTGCTTTTGTTGGGCAATTATCATTTCTGTTCTGGGTTAATAGGGTAGTAAAAAGTATAAAGTAAAAAGTATAAAGTGGAAAGTATAAAGTGGAAAGTAAAAAGTTAAAAGTTGTCGCGGAGTTGACGGAGGTACATCTGGATGGTATTCTGGAGCCCGTAATAGAGGGCATCTGCAATAAGTGCATGACCAATGGAGACCTCCTTGAGCCAGGGAATCTGCAATTTCATATATCGCAGGTTTTCCAGGTTCAGATCATGACCGGCATTTAGTTCAAGCCCTGCGTCCCTGGCCACAATGGCCGCTTCCACAAAGGGTTTGATGGCTGCTGCTGAATCTGCAGGATAGTTGGTTGCATAGGGTTCGGTGTATAACTCCACCCTGTTGGTGCCTGTTTTAGCAGCTCCCTCAACCAACCTGGGATCGGTACCCACAAAAATGGAGGTGCGGATCCCGTGTCTCTGGAACTCTCCAATCACCTCCACAAGGAATTTATGATGTTTCAATGTGTCCCACCCTTCTGAAGAGGTAAGGGCTTCGGGTGGATCGGGTACCAGAGTCACCTGGTGGGGCTTCACCTTTGTCACCAGTTCCATAAACGATTCTGAAGGATATCCCTCAATATTGAATTCGGTGGTAACCAGCGGCTTGAGTAACTCCACATCGCTGAACCGTATGTGCCTTTCATCGGGACGGGGGTGCACGGTGATTCCCTGTGCTCCGAATTGTTCACAATCCACAGCCACCTTCTGCACATCCGGGATATTGCCTCCCCGGGCATTCCGTAATGTGGCTATCTTATTAATATTTACGCTAAGCCTGGTCAAAATGTGTAGTTCTTTAGAAATAAGGACAAAGGTAACTAATTCAAACCATAAGAAGTGCTGGTTTTCCTAAAGTTCAATCTCCAAAAGTTCCTGCCCCAGGCGATGCAAAGCATTTTCAATTTTCCGGGTTTGCTTAGAACGGTCAAATTATCAGCCAATAATCAGCTCGTCCAGGCCTCTTTTTGGTACATGGTGAACACCCTTCTGATCTCTCCAGTATTTGATATCGCCATTTGAGGCTTCATCGATCACCACCTTTTCGGCCGGTTTTCCCAGAGCAATAACCTGGATGATCTTATATCGATGTGGTATATTTAGTAAGGTGCGTAATTTCTCACGTTGAACAGATCCAATGATGCATCCGCCAAATCCCTGTTCAACGGCAGTTAACAGCATGCTCTGAGCTGCAATGCCATCGTCGCACCACCAATCGTCGGTAAGTTCCAGGTCTCCGAGTTGCACGATATAGGCTGAAGGCCTCTCCCCCTCTTCGGGTCCGGGCCAATCCTTCATGTACCCTGCCCAGGCGGTGGTGGGAAAGATCCCGGCACAATCGGCCGGATCATTAAACAACATATACCTGAGGGGCTGCATGTTCCTGGCAGAACCCGACAGCCGGGCGGCTTCCACCATCTCGCGCAGCAGTTCCATGGAGATGGGTACACCCTGTTCAAATCGACGGTAAGAGCGGTTTTTTAGGATTAAATCTTTAAGCATAAAAAATTTAGTTTGGGTTAATATGTTAATGGGTTAGTAAGTTAGTGATTATTAACGCGAACGCAGTGAGCATATTATCATAATAACTTAATAACCATTAACTCATTAACTAACAATAAATAGCAGGGCTATTTATTGTTATACACATTCATCGTGCGTTGCAGCCCAATGACTCCAAATGATTTGATGATATCTCCCGCCATTTCCATGCGCTCGGGAAGGGCCTTCTGCTGTTCGGGAGTCCATCCCCCCAATACATAATCTACCTTCTGACCCGGGTAAAAATCATCTCCGATCCCAAAACGCAGCCGTGCATACCCGGCGGTTCCGAGGATGGTCTGAATATGGGACAATCCGTTGTGACCGGCATCTCCACCCTTTGCACGAAGGCGCAGGGTCCCGTAGGGAAGGGCGATGTCGTCCACCACCACCAGCAAATTCTCCAGGGGTAATTTTAGTTTGTTTAACCAGTAACGTACGGCATTGCCACTCAGGTTCACATAGGTGGAGGGTTTAAGCAGCCAGTAGCTACGGGCTCGATACTTCATCTCCCCCACAAAACCATAACGCTTGTCCTTAAAAGAAATATTGGACGCCCCGGCAAGGGCATCCAATATATCAAATCCTATATTGTGACGTGTATGTTCGTATTCGTCACCTATGTTTCCTAATCCAACTACAAGGTATTTCATACCCCGCAAGTATTAAGCTTCGGCTGCCGAATCTCCTTCAGCTGCTTCAGCGCCTTCAGCTGCTTCAGCTGCTTCAGCTGCTTCAGCTGCCTCTTCAGCCGCTTCTTCAGCTTCTCCCATCTCCATACCCTTGCTAATCCGTGAGGATACTACAGCAAAAATCATGGAACGAGCGGGATCAAGGATCTCCAGGTTTTCATATGACAGGTCACCAATCTTGATCACCTCACCAATTTCAACATCGTTGATATCAATATCGAGTGAATCAGGAAGGTTTGCTATCAATCCGCGTACCTTAAGTACACGTCTTCTCTGACGGGGTTTACCACCATTCTTAATACCAATGGCTGCGCCGATAAGTGTGATAGGCAGTTCAACAGTAACAGGTTTATCATCAAACACCTCCACAAAATCGATGTGGTATAGCTTATCGGTTACAGGATGGAACTGCAGTTCCTGCATAACTGCCTTATGGACTTTGTCGCCCAGCTTCATCTCAACCAGAAAGGCGGTTGGAGTATAGACAATGTGTCTGAAGTCGTTTTCGTGTGCATGGAAGTGGATTACTTCTGCACCTCCATACATTACACAGGGAACGTGGTCTGCTTTTCTTAAATCACGGGTAGATTTTTTACCCAGTTCGGTGCGCTGCTGAGCGCTGATTTGAATTGTTTTCATTTTGTTGTGCTACTCAGAATTAAAATGTTAATTAATTCCCCATCACACTGTGGGAAAATTTGCCATCGTGGCAAAACGGCTGCAAATGTAGTGAATTAATTTAAAAATGTATCGCTGATGGACTTATAATTATAGACCTTATCGATTACATCTGCAAAATGCTCAGCCACAGAGAGAACCTTGATCTTATCTCCTTCCCTTTTAAGAGGGATGGTATCGGTGACAACCAGTTCGTCGATGGGCGACTGTTCGATCCGTTCGTAGGCTGGACCTGAAAGCACAGGGTGTGTAGCCACCACTCGAACACTGAGCGCTCCTTCACTCTTCATCATTCCGGCTGCAAAGGAGATTGTTCCCGCTGTATCCACCATATCGTCCACAATCACAATATTCTTTCCTTTGATATCTCCAATGGCTTTGATCTCATCCACCACATTGGGCTTCTTGCGAAGCTTGTAGCAGATGACCATGCTTGCATTCACAAAACGTGAATAGGCATTTGCCCGCTTGGTACCCCCCATATCGGGAGCGGCAATGGCCAGGTTATCGAGGTTTAATGATTTTAAATAGGGGACAAACAGTGCCGATGCGTATAGATGGTCCACAGGAACATCAAAGAAGCCCTGAAGCTGATCGGCATGCAAATCCATGGTCATGATCCGATCCACCCCGGCGGCAGTTAGCAGGTTTGCAACCAGTTTTGCTCCAATGCAAGAACGGGGCCTGTCTTTGCGATCCTGACGGGCAAATCCAAAATAGGGAATTACAGCAACCACCTTGTCGGCCGATGCACGCTTGGCGGCATCCACCATCATCAACAGCTCCAACAGGTTATCGCCCGGAGGAAATGTGGACTGAATAATAAACACGGTGCAGCCACGTACACTCTCATCATAGGCTGGCTGAAACTCTCCATCACTGAACTGGAAAACGCTGGTCCGGCCCAGTTCGGTTCCAAAATTCTTTGCGATCTGCTCGGCCAGATAGATTGAGGCTCTTCCTGAAAAGAACTTAATGGGTCTAATTTGCGACATCCCGGTAACTCAGCTTTAAGTGGTTAATTGGGTTTACTCCCTGGCTGCAAAAGTAAGAATATTTATTCTGAACGGGCCGACTCTCCTTACTATTTTTTAATGAAGGTGGAAAGTGAACAAAATGTTAAAACAGATGTTATTTAGATTGACATCAGATAATCATTATTGTAATTAGTGTCATGGCAGAAAAAACTCCCACTGTTCTGTTGATCGAAGACGATCCTCAGCTGGGACCACTATTAAAAGACTCCCTGGAATTAAAAAAATACAGGGTTGACCTTGAATCAAGAGGCGAAAGGGCTCTACAACTATTCAAGGCTGCACAATACGACATCCTAATTGTGGATATTGTACTGCCGGGTATGAGTGGACTTGACCTGGCCAAAGAGATCCGCAAATCCAACTATACAACTCCCATCCTTTTTATGTCGGCCAAGGACGATGATAAGGACAAGATCCTTGCCTACTGCTCCGGAGGAGACGATTACATTGTAAAACCTTTTAGCGTAACCGAGCTGGCCCTTAGAATATACTCTCTGCTGAAGCGGGTTCAACCAGAGTTTGGGGGAGATGAAATGCCCGAAATGCTCAAATTTGGCAAGTTTGTTTTCGACTATCCCAACCGCATGTTGTGCTCACCCAACGATAAGGTGAACCTGACCAAAAAAGAAGCTGAGGTATTGCGAATGCTGGCCTCCAATGTAAACAACGTGGTAAAGCGCGAAAAGGTGCTTACAGATGTCTGGGGAGAGAATGACTACTTTATGGGACGCAGCATGGATGTCTATATTGCCCGGCTCAGAAAGAAACTGAAAGAAGACAAAAACGTCTCCATCGTCAATGTACACCGCATGGGATTCAAACTGGCGGTGGGTCACTCCACATAAGCCTCCCTGATTACCTCTTTTAGACGACCTGTTTCGAAGCGATTCAACGTACCTAATATCTTAATAATACGCATGCGATCGATGGTTCGGATCTGATCCACAGCTATCCAACCTACTTTTTTAGCATGTCGAACATCTACCCTTGTGGGATATGGGCGAGAACGCGTAGTCATTGGTGCAACAACAATGGTGCGCAAATGCCTGTTCATCTCATGAGGAGAGATTACCACACACGGTCTGGTTTTTTGGATTTCAGCTCCAAGGGTGTTATCCAGATTTACCAGAACAATGTTGTACTGGGCTATTTCCATTCTTCCAGCTCCTCATCTTCGGACAAATCGTCAATTAGCATCCGGTCGTCACCCTTCTCATGCATCTCTTTAAATCGCTCATCCCACCCCTGCCTGACGGACTTAACCGGCCTTAATTCCAAATGATTAGGTTTCATTACTATTTCTATTTTTCCTCCAAATTTGTATCGTTCCAACAACATTTTACTCAATATGATTCCCTTTGAATTCCCAATCTTAATTACCTGAAGTTTCATAAGCCGGACAGTTATGTACCAACAAAGTTATAACATTCCTTACGGGAATACAAATTGCCCTTTAAGGTTAATGCACTTATATCCTTTTAATCAGCTATTTTTGGGCCAAATTTGTTGAACGAATGAATTATAAGGGAAAGACTGTCTGGATCACAGGTGCCTCATCGGGAATAGGGGCCGAACTGGCCAGGCAATTTGCCATGGAGGGCGCCAGGGTAATCATCTCCTCTCATGAGGCCGAAGAATTGGCCGGGGTTAAGAAGCAACTGGAATCAGTTTCAACCGACATCCACCAGGTGGTGTTCAACCTGGGAAATCCCGATGAGGTGCAAGCCACGGCAGACAAAATTTTGAAAGATTTTGGCCGTGTGGATGTACTGATGAACAACGGGGGTATATCCACCAGGGCCCTGGCTACCGAAACCTCCCTGGAGATTGACAGGCGGATCATGGAGATCGATTACTTCAGTGGGGTGATTCTCACCAAGGCACTCTTACCCGCCATGGTTGAGAACGGGTATGGACACATCGGGGTCACCAGTTCCATTTCAGGAAAGTTTGGTTTCCCTCTCCGAAGCGCTTATGCCGCTGCCAAGCATGCCCTCTTTGGATTTTATAAAAGTGTATGGGCCGAAAACAATAAGAATGGCATCCGGGTGACCGTGTTCAGTCCGGGTCGCGTTCAGACCAATATTTCTCTTCATGCTCTGGAGAAGGACGGCAAGGAGCATGGGAAAATGGATCCGGGTCAGGCCAAAGGGATCACTCCCGAAAAATGTGCCCAAAAAATGATCCTTGCCATGAAACGAAATCGCAAAGATGTGTTGATCGGAGGATCGGAACTGGTTATGGTGTGGATACATAAATACTGCAAACCTCTTTATTATATGCTGGTGAATAAAATCTCTTCAACCTAGTATTGGTAGTAAAAAGTAAAAAGTGGAAAGTGGAAAGTGAAAAGTGGAAAGTGTGAGTAAAACGGTAAGAATTGATAAATATTTATGGGCGGTTCGGGTGTATAAAACCCGATCACAGGCATCGGAAGCTTGCAGAAAGGGAAGGGTGATGATAGATGAGATGCCTGCAAAGCCTTCAAAGGTCGTAAAAGCCGGAGAGATAATCCAGGTTAAAAAAATGCCCATTGTATACTCTTACCGCATTCTCGATCCCATCGAAAAGAGGGTGGGTGCCAAGATTGTAGATAACTACGTAAAGAATGTCACTCCGGAGGAAGAGCTGCAAAAATTGGAGCTGCAGGACGATTTCTTCATCAAACGCAACCGGGGAGCCGGCCGGCCCACAAAAAAAGAGCGCCGACTCCTGGATGATCTTCGCGAAACTTAGGTTTCACCCCCTATACCAGCATTTCTACCCCTATCGTTTAACCATTTCGTGTGATTGATAAACAATTCTGAATATTTCTATAATTTAGAATATACAGATTTCAAGATCCTCTTTACCTTATTTAATAAGCCTTCCAGAAGATACCCTTATTTATAATATCCCCTATTCACAAAGCCTTAAGGCACCTCAATGCTTGACTTCTGTTTAATTAGTTTATATATTTGTTAAACATTTAACCCAACAACAATTATAAACCAGAATGCTATGACAACAATGGATTTCAACAATAAGCTGATAAGCATGGAAGAGAGACTGGAAAGGTTTGCACTAAGCCTGACTTCGAATCGTGAAGCGGCACAGGATCTGTTGCAGGAGACTTTTCTGAAGGCTCTCTCGTCAAAAGATAAATTCATCGAGTTTACCAACTTCGATGCCTGGGCTTACACCATCATGAAGAATACCTTTATTAATAACTATAGAAAAGCAGTAAGGCAAAACACAGTGGTAGACACCACCAAAGATCTTTATTACCTGAATAATTCAAAGGAATCATCGAACATTAAACCCGACTCAACCATTCAGCACAAGGAGATCAACAAGCACATCGACAGCCTGCAGGATGAGCTTAAGGTTCCCTTCCTGATGCATACCGAAGGATATAAATACAAAGAGATAGCCGATGAATTGGATTTGAAAATCGGAACCGTAAAAAGCCGGATCTTTTTCACACGCAAAAAATTAATGAAATCGCTTGTAGACTATAAGCATTAGACTCGTTTAGGTTAGCGAATGAAAAAGGAGGGTGTCTCGGCAAAGGCATCCTCCTTTTTCATTTGGCATTCAGGCCACTATGGCACAATGGTACTGGTCCGCTGTACAGAAAAAGCGGCAAAGGCTCCCCGGGCGCCATTACTGATGTTAGATTTAATATTTGCCGGAGGACCGGAGAATAAAGGATTGTTCCCTATAATTTCCTGGTGAGCAGCGGTAATAAACTCATAATAGAACAATTCAATGCAATTCAGCTCAAACGTGATGGTATCTCCAGGATGAGCAGCCTGAAGTGGATCATCATCACTGAGGAACCCTACGGGTAATCCTGGCAGATAACCATCATCAAACAGCTCATCGGAAAAAACATTGTACTTGATGAGTGTATCGGTTAGCAGTCTCCCGTTATTTCGAATCTTAAATCCGAACCAGTCCGGTTGATCCGGCGGATGGTTGGCATACATCTGCACCACGTATCCTGATACTATTGGAGTCTCAAAATACCTTAATTCAATGGAGTGAAGCTCAGCACCTGAAGGCATGGTACTGGTGGCGTGGTAATTTTCGTATTGTCCATCCTGATCTATATCGACCTGGCTTATATCCAGATAATAAGTAGTACCGGGCATTCCCCTGAAAGCAAATGGAGTTTCATAGGTACCTGGTAATGAATCGATCTCCGTAAGGGCCAGGATCTGATTTTCAAAGGAGAGTTCAACCATACCCCCAGATACACCCATAGCAGGTTCATTGACAAAATAGTCACCCGAAGTGGTAAGGATTACCCAGTGGTGAACAGAATCGGTGGTAACCTCCGCCTCTACAATAAGTCTGCGATATGTGGAATCCAGCTCAATATCAACTCGTTCCGTACAGGATACTGAACCCAACAGCAGCACCGCAGCAAGACAATCCCTGATATATGTACAGATCCGCTTCATTAAAACTTGAAATTATAAGTGATTGCCGGTACAATGGAGAAGAGATAGGTCATCTCAGCATACGTCACATTGGGATCCGCACTATCCTGCCTGAAATTAAGCGTCCATACATTTTTTCTGGCGTATGCATTGTATGCAGAGAATACCCATTCTCCACTCCAGCGTTTTCCTGCCTTCTCTTTTCCCCTGACTGTCACCGAGAGATCAAGTCTGTGATAATCGGGAAGCCTGTATTCGTTTCTTCCGGTGTAGAGCGGCAAAATATTTCCCATCACCTCATACCTGCCCGATGGGAAGGTATATGGAAGTCCTGTACTATATATCCAGTTAAGACCCAGGCTAATTCTGGGAAAAATCCTGTACCCTAACACAAGGGCCAGGTCATGCGGCTTATCATAAGGGGCCGGATAGGGTACTCCTTCATTGATATCCGGGAAGGTGCGCATGGTTCTTGAGAGCGTGTAACTGATCCATCCCATGAAGTTTTTGGATTCATATTTCAAGTAAAGTTCAGCACCGTAGGAGACTGCATCTCCAATCCTCAATTCGCCCTCCAGTTTTGGATTCAGCATAAGTTCAGCATGATCCCTGAAATCAATGGAGTTACTCATCTCCTTGTAGTATAGCTCCAGAGAGGTCTCCAGCTTAAAATCCAGAAAATTTCTGAAGTAACCCACTGAAACCTGGTCTGAAACCTGAGGCTTAATATTCGGAGAAGAGGGGAACCAGATCTCAAGGGGTGTCCCTGCAGTTGAATTGCTGGCCAGCTGTAAATATTGTATGGCCCTGGAATAACTAGCTTTAACGGCCTGGTTATCATTTAACATATAATTTGCGGCAAATCTCGGTTCCATTCCCTGATAGCTATTGAAAAAATCTCCAATCTCATACAAAGTTGAATCGGTGACCTGATATTTATCATTATAACTGTACACCGTAGCAGGGCCCACATTGCTGAACCTTGAATACCTCAAACCATAGCGAAGTGAGAACCTCTTTCCCAGATTTGACTCTCCTGAGAAATAGGCTCCACTTTCCAATGCTTGATCATGATCAAGTTCTGCTTGCTGACTTATGCCGCCAGGGCTATCAGTGATAATGGTTCCCGGTTTAATGATGTGGTAGGTGGCAGACGCACCAAACCGGAAGGTATGAACTGAGGAAAGATACCATATGAAGTCACCCTTAAACCCAAAATCATCCAGATAAGATTTCCAATTGAAATGCTGGAAGGAGCCTTCAGGTGTTCCAAGGTCATAAAAATAGTGGGTGTTCAAAAATGAAAAATTACTGAAGAGTTTTTTACTGAACAAATGGTTCCACCTGAATGTGAGGGCACGGTTCCCAAAATACATACCTGCATAGTCATTTGCAAAAACATCCCTGCCATAATAACCCGAAAGGTAAATCCTGTTTCGCTCATTGATGACAAAGTTCAGCTTTGTATTAAAATCGTGAAAGAAGAGCCTGTTTTGGCTGAGGGTCTTATCACTGGCAAGCTTCAAAAACAGATCTGCATAGGTCCTTCTCGCCGACAGGAGATAGGATATTTTATCACGCACGATGGGCCCTTCAAGTGTAAGCCGGCTTGCTATGGTACCTATGCCCCCACTGGCACTGAACTGTTTCTTATTACCCTCTTTCATTCTGACATCCAGCAATGACGAGAGCCTTCCCCCCGAGCTTGCCGGAATGTCCCCTTTATACAACTTTACATCTTTGATTGCATCATTGTTAAATACAGATAAGAATCCCAGCAAATGACTGGGATTATAGAGCGTTGCCTCATCGAGTAATATCAAGTTCTGATCACGCCCCCCTCCTCTGACGCTAAATCCGGAAGATCCTTCACTGGTCACCTGAACCCCGGGAAGAAGCTGAATAGCCTTGATCACATCCACCTCCCCCAGCAGTGCAGGGATCATTCGCAGGGTGTGAACAGGCAACCTTGTTGCACCGGTTTCCAGGCTGGAAATGTTAGAGTAAGTCCTATTTGCAGAAACAGTTACTTCATCGAGCAAGAGTGATAACTTTTCCAGTTCAACATTCAGGACTGTGTCGCTATATAGTTGGAGGGGAAAGGTTCTGGTATGGTATCCCACGTAGGAATATAGTATAGTAGAACGGCCGGATCCGGTGGTCAGGGAATAATAACCATACTCATTGGACATGGTTCCTGCCTCACCATTCATAAGCACCACGTTGGCTCCAAGTAACTCCTCGCCGGTGGATGCATCCCGCACAAATCCATTGATTGTATATGTATCCTGCCCGTTAAGACCAAGCAGTATAAATAAGGAAGAGACCAGGAGTATGCTTTTAAATGGATTGATCATCCTTAATTAATAAAATAGAAATATCCAAGCCTACAGTATTCTGAACCTAAATATACAAGAATATGGCTAGTCCTAAAAATGAGGGTGGCACCAATTGCCACCCTCATTATGAATTATTAAGTCTAATCTATTGTCATTGAACCCCAAACCTCCTGGTGACAGATCCACCTGCAGACTCCAATCTGATGAAATAGATGCCTCTGTCAAGGTGACCTACATTGATCTCAATGACCTGATCGATTCCAGATGTTATTGATTGGCTTACATCCATTAATTTTGCACCAGTAACGCTAAAGATAGCCACACCCTTTATGTTCTCAACAACAGAGGGTATACT
>Ga0164313_10003298_pt1 | contig 14402 bp, 11 predicted proteins | sample GuaBasSedimGuay4_FD_113735 | JGI IMG/M metagenome (GOLD analysis project Ga0164313, IMG submission 113735) | Subseafloor sediment microbial communities from Guaymas Basin, Gulf of California, Mexico - Guay4, Core 4569-4, 0-3 cm | ecosystem: Environmental > Aquatic > Marine > Hydrothermal vents... | reverse complement strand
GCATTCCGTCTATCTATCCAGAGGTCAAAATGATCAACTCTCACGCACGGGATATACTTTTGGTAAATAAATTCGGCTACAAGATAAGAACGCAAGGCATTATCTACTCCATCGATGTGATCCCAATGGTTATTCTGTCTAAACACCACAAAAGGTAATAAATTTTCCCTGTGCAAAGAAGCAAGATCCGACAACAACTGTATTTGAATGGCGTCAGAAGTCTGGAACATAGTTTCAGGGATATAAGTTGGTAATTCAACATCTGCCAAGACGTACAGTAATGGCGCGTTGGCAAAATCGTAAAAGCTCTGCCCTTCCTCCAACACTTCATCCATAAAACTGACAAATTCATCATATTTATTAACTGTGTCAATCAAGCGAACCGGGTTTGTTTTCCAAGCCGGACTCTCGATATCACTTACCGGAAACGGGTATTCCCATTTGGGCTCCTGGTGAAATGAATCAAGCAAAAAAAGAGGTTTACCTTTCGGAACCACGAGAAAGCCAAGCATAGTAAAAGCAGCCAAAGCGGGAGTAAAAAAAACCACCCTCCTTTGAAACAAATGGCGCACCAGAAACAGGAACATAACCAACAGAAACAAGTAATTATTAAATTCACCTTCTATTAATGAATGCCTATGCAATGAGCGCAACGACATTATGAGAGTGACAACAGCAAGAAAAACAATCATCACATCTATATGAAGTTTTGTAACTGGTGATTTTCTTAGGATTACTTGAGTTACAGTATAAGCAGTGATCAACACGGCAATTCCAGGAAATATAACAATCTGCATTAACATCATATAATCAATATTTTTATAAAATGCTTCGTATGACGTAATCGGTATTTGATTTGCCAAATATGCCTTTATTACAAGAAGTATGGCGAAAAGGTCCTTACCTGTTGCTGCTATTGCAAAAACTCCAAGGCCTACTCCAATAACGCAAATACCGCTTAATAAACCTTTAACTATTAAAGATATACTGGCGTAGTACCAACCGTACAAAACCATAATTACGAAATTTCCAACTAGCAGCACAACACCAAAATCCAACCGCCAAAGCATTATAATCACGGCCAGCAGCCATTGTACTGACCACCATATATACAGGTTTTTCGTCCGTTGAATATTTAGCACATGAATTGCAGGCAATAAAAGTAAGGTGTAATAAGGGTCAATTAGATGGAAGCTAGGCAGCAGCCACAGTAAAAAGAACACACTGACAGGTTCAACTAGCTTCGCTAAAAAGGAATATAATATCACCACAGAAACCACACGCATTGACCAACCAGTGAAGCTTCCATTCCCCCACACCAGCGCTTCGAAAGGAGACGCATCACTAAACAGTTGATAAATGAAGTGGGGGAACACATCAAACAACCCATGAACAGGTAGATAATCAACAAAAGGGAGCAAGCCATAACTACGCCATTGCTGCAATGGAAGAATTCTCTCTCCAAAGTGAAACAGGTCGTAGGCAACGTACTGAATCTGATCGCTATATTCGATGAGCGCAGCGTTGCTGGCTAACACACATAAAGCCAACTTAAACAGGCCAGGCGAAGCCACCCTTCTCTGTGCTATATAGCCAAGAATAACCAATGCAGAAAGAAGAAAGAACACTCCAGCAGGCGTTAGCACCTGAATATCACATTGGAACAAAAAATAGCTCAGCTCGTTAGCTACCAAATATAGTAAAGGCGCCAAAACGAGCCACCTGAGGAATGCCTGCATGGCATACTGGACAATCGGCCAGTCACTTCGAACCAGCAATTTTGGAGGATATCTACTGGCCACCAACAGTGCACAGAAACTTGCAATCCATACTAAGCTAAAGGTCACAGCGGACTGAAAGGCTAAAGCTAAAAATAGTAAGCTTGCGAATTGCCAACTAATACACAGGCAATTGAAATAAATTGACCTGGCATAATCATCTTCGTCATGGACTTTCTGGGTTATTAGCCATAGCACTAATAGCAGTAATCCAAGAGATCCAGCCCCAAGAAACAAATTATCAGTTCCGACAGTAAAATAGGCCGCAAAATTCAGGAAAGCGCATGTACCTAACAGCCATGCTAATGAATGCTGGCTATATATCGATTTAGCATTTGCCTGTGAGGGAAAAAGCAGGAAAACACCACCTGCCAATCCAAATGAAGCAATCAAAGCAAAAACATATATATAATTGCGATAATAAGGATTAACATTCTTCAGGATTGTGATGCCAATGGTGCGATCTCTAAAATCGCTGAGCTCTGGTTGAATGAGAAATATGGCAAAAACAGCAACAATCGCGCCAATAAAGAACGCACTTTTCCACAGCAGTAGCGCTGACGGACTTGTTTTTTTTATAGTAGTATCAGCTGGCAGACATCCCACTTCTTCTCTCCGGGCCTGAAAATCCTGCTTTAATATAATATAAACAACAAACCAGCTGATTCTCACAAAGGACAGGGTTGTCTAGCCATTTGCTCGCTATCAGCTGCCAATATATCACAGACTCATATTGCTCTATAATGGGCAATGTCGTCTATAACTGGATAAAACCTGAAATGCCACAAGCTGATGTGATTATTCCTGTATTTAACGAAGCTGACATCCTAATGAGTTTCTATCGCCGTATATGTGCACTAAATCTGGATTTGAACCTGATTTTTATAGACAACGCATCCACTGATAACAGCCTAAAAATTATTGAGTCATTTGCAAACGTGAGCCTTATTCGGCACCAAACCAATGAAGGATACGGAAGTTCGCTTATTGATGGAATGAAATATGGTTGCAGCGATAACATTATTATTATAGATGCAGACTGTGAGTACCCCCCCGAAGCTATTCCAACTATTCTCACAGAGCTTAAGGAACATGATCTTGTATACACCAGTCGTTTATTGCACAGGCGCTCTGCTAGTGAATCCAATATGCCCTATCTTAAAGTACTGGGCAATAAGGTTATAACCACACTATTCAACCTGCTATTCCATCAGCACACCACTGACCTCTACACCGGTTGCAAAGGGTTTAAAAGGAGTTGCATCGACGGGTTAAATTTTCAGTATATGGGATTTGAACACGTGCTTGAATTTGCCTGCAAACTATCCCACCGTGGCTATCAAATAGTTGATATCCCTGTATCATTCGAACCCAGGATTACTGGCCACTCAAAAATGAGCCATTTATCTGAAACTACCAAGTTTATCTTTCTATTAATGTTTTTTGCTACAATGAGGAAAAAGCTGACTAATTAAAGCCATCATGCATTCAGATGAGTAATCTACAAGGTCTTATACCCGCAGCCGGAAAAGGTGTCCGAGCCAGGCCCTATACCCATGAGACTCATAAAGGGATGCTGGACATTAATGGCGTACCCAACATACAGCGCATTATAGAGATTATGCGCGATCAGCTCTCGATTAAGCGGATAGTTATCGTGGTCGGCCACCTGGGAGATTCAATAAAGGCCTATTTTGGCGACGGACATAAATTTGATGTTGAAATTGTGTATGTCAGGAACAATAATCTTGATAGGGGACTAGCCTGGTCTATCTATATTGCACGGGAAAAGCTCTCTTCAGAATACTTCTGTATGATGCTTTGCGATGAATGCTACATCAATTCTAATCATAAGGATTTACTGGAATATCCCTATAAAAATTATCTGGTGACGTGTTGCGGCATGCCTGTAGACGACAACACTTTGATTCAACAAAATTTTGCAATTTGCCTCGATTTACAGCAAAACATCACTTCCTTGCAGGAAAAACCCAAAATCGTTCCCAGTCGTATTATGGGGAGTGGAACATTCCTGTGCCGGAATACACTTTTCGATCATTTAGAATCTGCTTTTAATTTAAGTGAAAACCACTTTGTCGACTTTGTGAGTGCTCTAAATCGAATTCAACAAAAAGCCCATTCTTTGGGCTATTTTAAAATTGAGGGTACATATGTCAATATTAATGATCGCGACTCTCTCTACCTTGCTAAATATTATGAACGCAAGCGGTGCTTTTCCGAAAGCTCTCGAGGACTGGTAATTTACTCTGAGGGATTTGAAGAAAATATTGGTTATACAATTCAAAGCTACAAAGAGCTGGGAATTTTTCGAACTATCTCCGTCGTACTGCCTGAAAATAATACGATAGCCGACTATGTGCATAAGAGCGGTGCTAAAACAATAACCTGCCCCAACAATATAACACTGTACGGTGAAAAGCTAAAATATGCCATGGAGACAACACTCGAGGAAATAATTATATTGACCGAAGCAGACTACTCCTTTTCATCCAGGGATATCGACAAGCTACTAACTTATCTGCCAGAGGCAGACATGGTTATCGGCACCCGAACGACACGACAACTCATTGAACAAGGTTCAAACATGAGGGGCCTCGTTCGCTTGGCAAATGCATTTCTTGGTCGGCTATTATATTTTCTTTGGTGGAATCGGCGCGCGCGGTTTACCGATGTTGGCTGTACATTCAGGGCTATTTGGAAGTCCTCCTATGACTCTATTAAGGAGGACCTTACAAGTAACGGCCCCGAGTTTTCAGCAGATATGATGATAGCTCTCCTTAGCCGGCACCAACGGGTTATCGAAATCCCTGTAAATTACTTTAGCCGAAATCAAAATATCAAGGGAAAGTACCAAACAATTTCCACTTTTTTTCGTTTTTTAAAATTGATCTTGTTACGTCGTATTATTAGTCGCCCAAGAGGAGACCGGAAGGTTTATTTTAAGTAAACACATAAGACCCAAGCGACATGAAGTGCCGCTAATCCCAGATAAACCCGGACCACTCTATCCCCACTAAAACGCAAGGTCTTTGGAGCGTGTTAATACACAACTGACTGGCAATCTGGCGAAGAACACGTCACAATTCGTGTATGAGTACAGCCCTTCATATGGCCCACAGTATTGGTGACTATCTACTAACCAAGCGCATGAAGCACATGATCGTACACGTCACCAATGCCTGTAATTTTCGTTGCGATCACTGCTTCGTTGACTTTGAAAACCAGCAACGCGACTTAAAACTGGGCCAGTATCAACAACTGGGCGAAGATTCCGATCCCCTGATGTGGCTCGACATTAGCGGTGGCGAGCCATTTTTACGCAAAGACCTGGCTGACATTGTCGCCTCATTTAACACAAAGATCGTTCACATACCCACCAATGGCTCACTAATACCACTGATGTGTAAAACTGTCCGTAGCATTCGCGAAACAACGGGGGCAGAAGTCATTATAGGCCTCTCCATAGACGGCCTCCGCGAGAGTCATGATCTCATACGCAAAGAGCCTGGCAGTTATGATCAAGTCTGGGAGGCCTATGAGGCGCTGCGAAAAATTGAGGGTGTTTCAATAAAAATTTGTACCGTCATAAATACGGTAAACTTCAACGAGTTGATTCCCTTGATGGAGAAGGTGCACGCTCGTGGTGTCGACTTCCATTCAGTCATTCTTCTTCGGGGCGAAACGCTGGATCCAAATATGAAACTGCCCTCCCTGATTGAGTTACGGGAGTTCGGCCCGCGTATGTTTGAGATACTCAAGCGCTATGACTATGGCCGCCCTTCTCTATCGGCTGCATTGCTGCGAAATTTTCACCGATATCTTTGGAACGTATCGCTTAGTACACTCGAACGTCGCGAGCAGGTCATCCCCTGCCTCGCGGGACAGACTCAACTCACCGTCCTCGGCGATGGCAGCGTCACCTCTTGTGAGTTGTTACCTGGCGTAGGCAACATTACCCAGCAGAGGCTCCCCGACATCCTCGCCAGCGACAGCTTTAAAAAACAAGTCGAGTCCATCAAACGCGGAGACTGTCACTGCACCCATAACTGTGCAATGCTCGACAGCATATTTTTCAATCCAAAAAATCTGCCAAATCTTCTCTACCAAAAAGTCAAGTGAAGTGCCCACTTCTCACTGCGTCATTATTCCCTTTCTGAACCGCTTCACTTTGCTGGCAGATTGCCTGCAGGCATTGCAGAGCGCCCTACTCGCACAAAGCCAGGTACTATTAGTCAATGACGGAAGCGACGGCGACCCCTGGCTGGAGCCAGGTCTCCGGACCTGGCTGTCCCATTCGCAGATTCACCTGGTGGAACATCCGAAGAACCTTGGCGTAGCGGCCAGCCGTAACTCCGCATTGCACTGGTGCCGACGGAACAACATAGATATTGCCATCATGCTTGACAGCGACTGTCGCCCGCCCAGCAACTTCATCAAGGAGCACTTGCAGCTGCATAAGGATCACCCCCAGGCTGCAGCAATCGGGGGCGCCATCGTGGGTCGCGGGAAGGGCCTGTGGGCAGAACTGGATAACGTTACCAGTTGGGTTCACGCCATGCCTCATGGTCAACATCGTCAAGTGGATCATCCTTATCACCTCCCAACCACCAACCTCAGCTTGAAGATTAAAAAGCTACCACCCGAAGAGCAGGTATTTGATGAGAGGCTCATCACCGGAGAAGATGCGCAACTTATTCGAAAGCTGAGGGCCGCCGGAGAGCAGGCATTATTTTCGCCACAGCCGGTAGTCGAGCATCAGGACCGGGAAGATCTTATAAGTGTAATCAAGCACCACTATGACTGGGGCCATCATCAATATTTTGTACAACTGGGAAGGGATTTCTCACGACCAGTGTTTCAGTGGTGGTATCGGCTACCATTTGCACTCATCTTCTTGCTGGCAACTCCTCTGTACGCACTAATGGGCAGTGTGCTCAACATCAAGCCCTGGCTCAAATACAAACCCCATTACCTGGGTTATTTCCCGTTAATATATATCCTCTGGTGTGGAAAAAGCCTCGCTTTGTTGTGCACAGCACTTAATCCCAGACGCTACTTGCGCGTCGCGCGGGTAGAATTACAGGGTTCCTATACAGAGCGCAAGAATCCATGAGTGCTGAACACAAGCTTTTACTTAATCAGGGAAAAAAATAACCCCGCAATGAGAGGTGTCTCCTCATTGTATTTCTATGTTTTGTTGGCAAAGCGCACTCGCAGGTTCATCATCGGTAGCTCAAAATACTTATAAAGCACAATAGACAACACCACTGTATAGATCCAGTACAGCCCGTAGTGGGCGATGAGAAACCAGTCTCCGCTGAGATTTGGAAACAGTTGCAATGTTCCAGGCACCAGAATATTTCGCACCAGACTAAGGTGCACCAGGTACATTGAGTAGGAAGTCAAGCTGATGACGGTAATAAACCGATAGAGGAGACCATCGTGGCGATACAACTGGCTGAGCCAGGGAAGCAGCAACAGAGCCCCCAGGGAAACGACCACGAATGAAAAGACGCTGTAGTACAAACCGTGATTGGCCAGTTCACCGATTATGAAAAATGTCGTTATCTTGTGCAGCAGCAATAAGCCCAGGCCTGCAAGCAGAAAAATTCTCTTGTATTTCTCCCAGATACCCGCGTGGTAGTAATGCAGGTAAGCACCAAAGACGCCATACATAAGACTATCCAGCCGCGTCACCACTTGTTTGCGAAATAGCTCATCCCAGACCCGCAGTTTGCCCAATTCAAAGTTATTGGCATCCAGCTCCAGCAGGCGACTATAGCGGAACACCAGGGAAGCCACGATGGTGATTACAATCAGCGAAAGCAGGGCCGTCTGGACGCGCAAGCCCACCCTGACCAGTACGAGCAGACACAGTGGCAGGAAAATATAAAACCACTCTTCAATAGACAGGCTCCATGCTTCCGGAAAAAAAGCGGGATGATCGCTGGCGAAATTCTGCATAAAGAAAAAGTAACGCCAGATCGTAGCAAAGGACAGCTCCTGAAATACTACATGGTAGGCGACCAACACAACCAGGATAAGGAAATAATTGGGCAGGGTTCGAAACCACCTTCGAAGCCAGAAGCGCCATACCAGGGTGACATCCGCTGGCGAACGCTCATAGCTTTTGAGAATGATCCCGCCGATCAGGTAGCCACTGAGAACAAAAAATAACGACACTCCGTCCATAAGCGGCAATTGCACCAGTGATTTGGGCAGGAGGCCAGCCAGCGCATAGGCCCCATGCCCGTAGACTACAAAAAGTATTGCCGCCGCGCGCAGGACATCAAGACCGAAGACCCGATTGTCCGGTATGTTTACCTTTAGTATCCTGCCAAGCATAGTTCTTATGTCTAAACCCCCTGTTTCATTCAACCTTGACCGAAAGCATACTCTTTTTGCAGACAGCCCTTGAAAGCATTAGAAATCTATCGACCAATCCACATCCTGTCAATGATGTTCAGCAGCTACAATACGACATAACACTGATTATTCATTTTGGGAAATTGAGGAAAATAGCCGTATAATTCACGTAAGCGATTTTCTCTAGCAAGGACCAGAATATCAAGTTATGTTAAACCCCAAATGGCTCAGCGCCTACAAGCTTAAGAAACTGCTTATGTACCCGCGTGTTCTGTACATGCGTAGAAAGGAAAAACACCAGGGTGGTTTTATTCGGGCTGCGCTTGAATTACACTATTACCGCCCCGCGTTTTACCACTTCATTGCTGCTTTTGTCGCCAATAAGCACATACTTCACCAGGCAGAACTGGATGAATCAAGCACGGTTCTGGATATTGGTGCATACAATGGTGAGTGGTCACGACAAATAATGGATGCCTACAATCCCTCTCTCTATGCATTTGAACCAAACCCCGGGATATTTAAATCTCTGGAAAAAACAGCTGAATCGTACCCAAAAATGAAGCCCGTCTGTTATGGAATTGGCTCGGAAAGCAGAAATATAAGAATCTCCCAGAAGGGCATGGGCTCTTCAATGTTCGAGCACGAAGGCACGGATGACGGGGTAGGCTGGACAGATACTGAAATTAAATCTGTAGATGAGGTGTGGAAAGAACTTGAACTGGACGACGTGGACCTGGTCAAGATTAACATTGAGGGATCCGAATTTCCGCTGTTGGAGAAAATGATTGAGACCAGACTCTTTCCGACGGTGAAATGTTTCATGATACAGTTCCACGAGTGGCACCCAAAAGCCTACTCCAGACGACGCCACATTCGACGGGAACTGCGCAAGACTCATGAGCTTGATTGGAGTTACTATTTTGTATGGGAAAAGTGGACCAGAAAAAGCAGCAACAACCATGATTAAACTCTCTGTCATTGTTATCGCACATAATATGACCCGGGAAATCCCGAAAACCCTGCAGAGCCTCACCCGAGACTACCAACTGGATTGTGAAGAGCTGGAATACGAAGTTCTGGTGATTGATAACGGCTCAACCGAGGCTCTGGACAGGGATGTAGTACAAGCCTTTGGCCCTGTGTTTCAATATCACTATTTAGAAAACCCTCCCCCCTCACCCGCATTCGCTATGAATTATGGCGCGGAGCACTCAAGCGGCGATATTCTGTGTTTTATTATTGATGGTGCGCACCTTCTCACACCCGGGGTATTCAAGTTCGCGCTTGCCAGTTTCCGCGCGTTTAAAACACCCATCGTTTCTACTCGATATTTTTTCCTCGGCCCCGGAGACCAGAATGATTCAATTTTGCAGGGCTATAACAAAGCCCGTGAGGACGCCCTCCTCGAGAGTATTAACTGGCCCAATGACGGTTATCGCCTGTATGAAATTGGCTCTCCCTTGTACGGAAACGTGCCTAAAATAACCTGGTTTAATAAGATGGTGGAGAGTAATTGTCTTTTCATGAATCGCTCGGTTTTTGACAAAATTGGCGGCGCTGACGAGCGATTTGACATTCCCGGCGGGGGCTTCCTGAATATCGACATATATCAGCAAACATGTGAGCTTGAGGGTACAGAGCCGGTTCTGTTAATCGGCGAAGGCAGTTTCCATCAACTCCATGGCGGCACCACAACCAACGTTAGTCCACAACAGCGAGATGACCAGGTTATGCTCTATAAGGCGCAATACCGTAGGCTCCGAGGTGATGACCCCACACCTTCTGACAAGATTGTTTGCTACATAGGTCATCTCCCCACACAGAAGTCCAAAATACATATGAGGAATCATGCTGGAGGGGAGAACCGAGTTTCCCAGGAGTGGAAAGAGACAGTGAGAGATGGCTAGGTGACAGATTGGCAAATTGCGGATACCTCCTACCAGCATTGGCTGTGTGATATCGAAGCGCCCTGGCTTGGCAATCTGGAACTACCAGACGTCGGTGTGACTAGCAAAAAAAATTGGCCGCTGATATCTATTGTCATGCCCACCTACAATACACCGGCGCATTTTCTACAGCAGGCGCTCGAATCAATACTCGGGCAAAGCTACCCGAAGTGGCAATTATGCATCGCCGACGATGCCTCCACCGACTCCGAAGTCGGGAAAATGATACGACGCTACATCAAACGAGACTCACGGATATTAGCTAAATTCGAGAAGTTTAATGGCGGTATTGCCGCGACGAGTAACAGCGCAATCACCCTGGCCTCAGGTCAATATATCGCCTTTATGGATCACGACGACACCCTGCCCAAACACGCACTTATGCTCGTGGCCCGGGAGTTGCAATGCCATCCCGACACCCAACTTCTATACTCAGACTCGGACAGTCTCAATACAGCTGGCCAGCGCTGTAACCCCTTTTTCAAGCCCGACTGGAACTACGACTTGTTACTGGGACAAAACTACCTCAATCACCTGAGTGTCTACAGCAGTAAATTGATCAAGGATATTGGTGGCTTACGTGAGAACTTCGAGGGCAGCCAGGATTATGACCTGGCCCTGCGCGCAATAGAAAAGATTCCCCCTGGCACGATTAGGCATCTGCCGCATATTCTCTATCACTGGCGAGTGGTACCCTCCGCAGTCTCGCAGACCGAGCTGGGACAGGCCGTTAAAGCTGCCCGCAGGGCCATTGAAGAACACCTTAAGCGAAGCCATCAAGCTGCATCAGTAGGAGCAGCAAAAAATGCCATTATCTATAATCGTGTGAAATGGCCATTACCACAGCCACCACCGGGGATATTAATTCTCATCCCCGGAGATGATGACATATTGACAGAGGAATCTGTCGAGGCAATCAATAGACTCACTAATTATGAAAACTACAGGATTAAAACCCTGGGCTGTGACGGGCGATCTACATCGTCTCCCTTGGGCGCGCTGCTAAATGCGGAAATGGAGAACATTAGTGAGGACCTGGTATGCATCATTCCCGCCGGCGTCTGCCCCGAAACTGCAGCCTGGTTACAGGGCATTGCCGGCCAGCTGGATAGAAGCCGGGTAGGCGCCATCGGCATGAAGCTAATGTCCTTTAGCGGCCAGTTGCTTACGGGACCCCTTCTTCCCGCGATTGAACATTCACAAAATGGTTCACAGCCCGGTCAGGGATTTGAAGGTGCCACAGAAGCCGACAAAGGTTATTTCGGGCGACTGATGCTCGATCACCAGGTGAGCGCTGTTCATGGGGCATGCCTGGCAACCCACAGTTCACACTTTTCCCGGGTAGGCGGTTTCGATCCAAATCTGTCAAATCTCGCCATACTCGGGGCAGATTATTGCTTCAGGCTGCAGGAGAAGGAGTTGGCCACGATCTGGCTAGCCAGCACACTGATGCGATGCCCGGACAGTATCGTCAACTCTACTTTTCGAAAAGCTCCATTGGACCGGGAGCTTGCATATTTTCGGGGACTCTGGTCCCATAGGATGCAATATGATCCGTTTTACAATCCAAATTTCTCTACCAGCGGTGCCAGCTACCGTCTGCCTGAATAATTTTTCGAGATAATTGTCGAATGCCGGATAATAAGGAGCCGCACGGACTATACCCACTAAAGGCCATTATCTGCGGCTATGAAAAATCAGGCACCACCCTGCTGAACGAACTTATCCGCCGCCACCCCGAAATGGATTCAGGCTTTGAGTGCGGATTTTTACTGGGCGATTCACCGCGGCAATTCCCCACAATCAAACCCTATTACGGATTTTTCCAGTCGAAGTGGCAGATGACAAACGCAGATATGAAATACGTTTGCAGCGCCGACAGCTGGGGGGAGTGCTATCGCAGGGTGAGAGAGCGCTCCCCGATTATCACTGACAAAAGTGTTTTCCTGTTTGATAAAACGCCGATCTACATGCTGCATCTATCAGAGGTGTTGGCCAAGGCTGAAGGTATACCCTGTATCGTCAACGTGCGCGACCCAAGGGCTTTGATGTTGTCCTGGGCTCGCTGGTCGGGCCACACCGATGATGCTGAGCAGTGGATAAGAAGCCATATGCGGGAGTATTGTGACCGTTTCTCGAGCTATGCCGAGGGCTATGCCGAAGCCATGCTGCACTACTCCGGCCGGATATTTCTCAACAGGTTTGAAGAGTTATGCACGGACCCGATACCGCGCCTGCAAGCCATATTTCAATTTCTTGGATTGGAGTTTAGCGAAGAGTATCTTTCATTCTCCTCGGACCATTTTGTTTACGGGAATACGGTATCTGAAGCTTACATCCAACCTTATCTCGATGCGCTTTCCGATGAAATTTGTAAAGAAATTCTGGCGGGGACGATTAACTACCATCAGTGGCATTATCGGGCTTAGCGGAATGAATTGGCGGAATGAATTCCGCCCTACAGGGGTTTTTCACCTCTCGATTTCAGCCACCGCCCGGAGGAATAATGTAAAAACTTCTGTGACTGCCCTGGTAGTTGACCAAGGTAAATTGGTTTTGTAACGGGGCTGGAGTACTCCTCTCCTCGCAATTCCCTGTACTGCTCTTTACTGGCCTCTATATACTCCGCCCTGACCTCATGGTCGGCCCCACCCGTTGTGGTTCCGCCATGAAACTGGTGAAATGTCCCCTCTCCAGGAATAATTACGTGCTGAATACCAGGGTATTCACATGCCCTTTTGTAGAAATCGAGATTGGCTAATCCGCCGCCGCGAAGGTTGAATCCAACATCGAAGCCACCTAGTTTATCCCAGATACCCCGTGGCACGCTGATACAGTTACTTTCACTGTTTGGCAGGAAGAAACCTGACGCACAGGAGCCGCTAAAGCAGGCAATATCAAACAAACGATAGCCTTCTTCAGGCCAGCCTATGGAGCGTATCAGTTCCGCCTCAGATTCCAGGCCATAACCGGTGTTCACACTCTCCTGTTGCAACTGGTCTCCAAGATGATAACCAGGCAATGAAACAACAGCGCTTTCACTTATCCGGTGACCCAGCAGAATATTTTTTACAACCCCCGGGGTCAGCATGCGGGCACCATCTATCATCGGGCATATGTGGCTCCCCCTGGCTTTCGATCCGCCGAAGTTGAGCGCATGGACAGGAGTGCCTTCAGTTTCTTTGCGGGTATAATAATGGACGTTTCGGGGCAGTGATTCGATAAACCGGGCATCCATCAGGTTTGGCGATTCATTTTCTACAATAATGACTTCAAAATCGTCCAGTCCTACATCCTGTTGATAGTCAATGCCGAGAGAAATTAATGTTTTCTGTGCCTGGGCAGGCATGTCGTAAACAACGACAATAATGCTGACAACAGGCCTGACCTCGGGGTCCCTCGTTTTCGAAAATACCTGTTTTACCCGTTTTAACACCTGGCCCACCACCTTAGAGACAGAGCCTTAGCAAACGATTATAGAGACGTTTCACTTTCCAGGGTAACGCCTGCTGCATTTGCTGCTGGCTATTATTCGAAGTTCTGAGCTGTTCATCATAAAACCGCTGCCCGTCATCATCGCCATTCAAACCCAGACTCCTGACAAGCTGCTCAAGCTTCTGCTGAAATACTTCCTCATCCTCATCAAAACAAAGAATGGGAAAGGGATTTCTACTACACTCCTTGAACAGTACCCGATTGTAGGCATACCACAGGGATATCGCCTGCTCTGCCGGCATGTCACTGCGCCTTTGCAGTGACTGTGCAACCGCACCCGGGTGGCGAACAACCCCCACAAATTGTATTTTGGGGAATACTCGCTTCCAGCCCTCCAACACCAGCAGGGTCCTGGGATCCTTGAACCCCAGGGGTGATTTTTCAAAATTATCTGTCAGCAGCGCCCTCGCCCTGTCCAGATGATCCGGGCTCCACTTCGATTTCTTCGGCGGTCTATCCCAGGCCCCACCATTTGCTGCCAGCACCGAATCGTTCAGGTCGACAAAATCCTGGTTTTCCCGGTTTCCCTTCCTGTTGTGAGGATTCCAGGTATGGCAGTTCCCGAGGAATAAACCGGCCTGCTGCAAGGAACCTGTAACACAGCTTGTGCCGCTTCGGTGCATACCAAGAATACAAATCAGTCGATCCGCGTCACCCATATTTCAATTAAACTTCATAACAGCTGATAAGAAAGGAAAACCCACCAATGGTTGGGTCTGCGCCAGTATATAGCCATGAGAACTCATTGACTAGAATCACGATTTGCGGGGCTGTTGGCCTATCGGCAGGTTTC
>Ga0164313_10003297_pt1 | contig 14405 bp, 15 predicted proteins | sample GuaBasSedimGuay4_FD_113735 | JGI IMG/M metagenome (GOLD analysis project Ga0164313, IMG submission 113735) | Subseafloor sediment microbial communities from Guaymas Basin, Gulf of California, Mexico - Guay4, Core 4569-4, 0-3 cm | ecosystem: Environmental > Aquatic > Marine > Hydrothermal vents... | reverse complement strand
GTCCAACCACCGGTGGTGCGTACGCCAGCTATGTGACCCAGGGAGATATCATCATTGGTGAAGAAGGTGCCCTGGTTGAATTTGCCGGGCCACGTGTTGTGATGGGCGGCGGATTCAGTGTCGACCGTGACATCATCACCACCAACAAACTCTATGAAACTGATAAGATCCAGCACCTGGTAAAAAGAAGGGAGCTTAAAGGCCTCCTCTCCTACTATGTGAGGCTGTTCTACGCCCTGCGCTTTCCCGACAAGCGCCGAAACCGTGGAAGGATCCTCGATTTCAGGAAAGCGTAACAAAACAATATTTATGAAGAGACCTGTCGTCAGATACATAATATTAGTGATAGGCCTCCTGATGGTGAGCGGGATCACACGATCCCAGAATCCTGCATGGATGTACTGGGACCCATGGACCTGTACCATTCCATCAAGGTATATTTCCGATATTGAAGTAGATGCAGAAGGAAGGAAATGGATAGGCACAGAACCCGTTTGCGGGGGTGGCATATGTACCGATGGCGGACTGGCAGTATTCGATGGCTATACATGGTTCGTATACGACTCACTGAACAGCAGCTTAAACTCAAATTTCATAGGATCTGTACATATCGATGCAGATGATGTGGTATGGGTTGGAACCAACCACGGGGAAGTTTCTTCCTTCGATGGCAGCATATGGGAAAAGCATCCTTTTCCTGTTAGCGTTAATGTTCCTGTTTTCAGCATTGAATCTGATCTTTACGGGAATATCTGGGCTACCACCGGTGGCCAGGGACTCTTTATGTACAACGGATCTGTATGGGAGCAACATCACTCCGGAAACTCCATCCTTCCCGATTACCTGAGCAGTGTAGATGTCGGCCCGGATAACTCAGTCTGGGCCGGAGGCACCGGAAATACGATATTTAAATACACCGGCGACTGGACGGGCACGGCCATGCCGGTGGAAATGTATTTCACATCCACCATCGCCATCAATCACGAAAACAGCGTATGGGTAGGCAGTGATGGAGTGTTTTGTAATTATTTCGCAGGAGTCTGGACTGTTTATGACGAAAATATCACCGGCATCCCTGATACGGCCATCGGATATGTCTTCGATATCACCTTCGACTACAGCGGGAACACCTGGATCGGGCATTCCAAAGGCCTGATTAAGTACGATGGTGCCGACTGGACCACCTATCTTCCGACAAATTCAGGCTTGCTTTCGGAGCACATCCAGGCCCTGGCAGCAGACGAACTTGGCAACCTCTGGATTGGCACGGCAGATACAGGATTGATCGCATACCAGGAAAATGGAGTCGTTTCGATATCCGATATTCGATATTCGAAATCCGATATCCGAGTATCTCTTCTGCCCCCTTTTCCAAACCCATCGGAGGGTGCGGTTACCATCCAATATGAACTTGAAGAAGCAACACATATCCAATTGAGTATCGTTGATATATTCGGCAGGGTGGTAGAAATATTGAATATGGGTCCGGAAAATAAAGGAAAGCACTCTATTATATGGAATAATGATAAGCTAAAAGGAATATACTTTATACGCTTGAGTTCAAACAATCAAAGCCTAAGCAGGAAATTAATTCTCCACTAATCATTAATCACCAGGATCTAATCCTTCAGGAAAGCGCCGTTTTTCCTCACATCCCAAAATCTATAATCCCTTTCCGGGGCTTTCACCCATGGCGGCACTGATGAGTCGATGATCACCAATCCTGGATCAAACCACTGAAATACATCTTCCGGATCAAAAGGACAATCTCCCCTGAGTATGAGGTAATCCAGTTTGAGCCTTTCGCGGGGCGGATGGCAGTGAGGAAATTTGTCCTGCCAGATGACAATACGAGAGCCAGTTATATTTGGTATTTTAGTATCAGGAAGAAGACAGATTTGTGGAGCATCCAGGCCTTTTTCGAGCCAGAAGGGCTTGATGCTGTAATCAAGCTTTCCTTCAGATGCAAGGATTGAGGAGTCAGCCATAAAAGTGTGTGATGACCCTTGTATGATATCATAGGCTGAGTGTCCGCGGATAGAATATACAATAAAGATCTTCTGGCCTTGTCTGAGATAATTGCTGTTAAGGCGATGAGCAGAAAATACCATCAGCGACATCAGTCCCGCAATAAGAAAAAGTTTTTGTTTTCCGATCAGGAAAGCAGAAAAGCAACATATGATCAACCCAATCAGTATTGCCATTGGCAGGTCGACATATATTCCTTCAAGCATGCCGTATGGGATGCGATCTACCAGGCTAACTCCGGCATCCATGATCCCAATCAATTTCAGGAAGATCCAGCTGGCTGCTTCAGCTGCTATGCTGGATGCCGGCATCATAAAGAGAAGGATGCCTGCGTATATGATCAAGGAAGAAAGAGGGATCACAATAAGGTTGGTCAGCAGGCTATACAGTGGAAACTGATGGAAATAGTAGAGCAGCACGGGAAAGGTACCCAACTGGGCGGCTATGGATACAGAGGTGATAGACCAGATGCTGTTGGTAAGCTTATACCTGAAATAAAGCAAGTTGCTGATGGGCTTTTGAAGAGAAATGATGCCCAGCACTGCGGTATACGACAGCTGGAAACCTGCACCGAAAAGGACATATGGATCGAACAACAGCATTAATATGGCAGATGCAGCAAGGGTGTTGTACACATTCTTATGCCTCCCCAGAGCATTGCCAAGTATAAAAAAACTAATCATACAGGAAGCCCTGACCACCGGGGGTGCAAGACCGGTAATAAGGGCGTAGGACCAGATGCAGGCCATAAGCAAAACAGGCAAAAGGAGTTTTCCTACCCTTATCCTCTTCAAAATTCCAAACATAAAATTAAGCACCAGGAAGATGACCCCAACATGAAGGCCCGATACACAAAGGATATGCATGGCTCCTGCCCTGGCATACACATCACGTATGTCGGCATCGAGCTGGCTGTCTTCTCCCAGCAATAGAGCAGAAGAAATGCCAAAATACTTTCCCCGGATACCATTTGCACGGAGCTTCGCCAACAGGCTTTGCCTGATTCCATCCGCTAAACGCAACAAATCAAAACCGGCAGCATGATCACTGATCTGCCATTGTCCCTTTTTGAGATATGCACTGTGGAAAATTCCTTTCCGGGCCAGGTATTCCTTATAATCAAACTCCGCAGGGTTTGCAGGGGACCTGAGCTCTCTGAGATCTGCAGATATTAACAAATATGTTCCCGCCGGCACACTCAGCAAGCTGCTATCCTGTTCTGTATACAGCATCATATCAGCATGCATCTCATGCCAGCCCAGGCTGTCGCATACTGATATCACCCTCACTTTACCCCTGCATGAGCGTGCACGCATTTCGAAGGTCTCATCCAGGCTGCACAGGTACATATGCTCTCCTGACGGGACCTCAGAAAGGATCATTTTCCTGGAAGACTCTTTTTTGCCTGTAAAAAACAGCCCACTGAGAAACATGAACAGAATGATGAAACTGCCATATAACCACCTGCTGCGATAGCTAAATAAAATGCCATAAAATATCCCGCCGGCCATAAGCGGAATAGCAGCAATCCATAATAGATAATTGTTTGCCTCCAGGCCTTGTCCATAGGCCATAAGCACACCCGCAATATAGGGCAAGATCAACCTCAGCAGGGGAATACGGCTCCACATGAGTAAGCATTAATAGATGATGAAAAGATTCCTTCTACCTATTAATACGGTAAATCAGAAAATGTCACACTAAAGGGTTGAGGGTTCGGGGTTGGGTGTTGAGTGTTCCACCTTCGCTCCGCTTCGGCGGACACAGTGGGTGTTGAGTGTTGGGTGTTGAGTTATTTTCGATACTCGATACTCGATACTCGATACTCATTACTCAATACTCATCACTTAGACTGCTGTAGCCGTTGGTATATCAGCTGTGCTGCCATTTCCGATGCGCCGGGGCCACCTAGCTTTTTATGCAGGGTTTCCAGGTCGGAAAGCATTTGTGAGCGGTATTGATCATCAGATATCAATCGGGTAAGCTCACTTTTGAGACGGCCCGCATTAAATTCACCCTGAATCAGTTCTTTTACTACTTCGCGATCCATAATTAGGTTAACCAGGGAAATATATTTTATGTCTTTTATTAGCCTTTTGGCTATGTAATATGAGATCCATCCGCCCTTATAACAGACTACCTCAGGAACCTTGAAAAGGGCTGTTTCCAGTGTAGCTGTTCCGGAGGTAACCATGGCCGCATCCGCAATACGCAAAATAGCATGCATCTTGCCTTTTATGATCTTCACACCTGCAATTCCGTCAGCAGCATCATAATAGCTATCAGGAGCTGAAGGAGCGGCAGCAATCACAAACTGGTGGTCAGGAAAATGTTTTGTCATCTCCATCATCACCGGCAGCATCTTTTTGATCTCCTGCTTGCGGCTTCCCGGCAGGACAGCCACGACAGCTTTACTATCAAGTCCGGCCTCTATCCTGATGTTTTTTTCATCATCTGTTTCATTTTGAATTGCATCCAGCAAGGGATGGCCTACAAAATCTACGTTATAATCGAATTTGGCATAAAAATCTTTTTCGAATGGCAGGATCACGTACATCCGTTCCACATACTTTTTGATCTTATGCACTCTTGAGCGCTTCCATGCCCACACCTGTGGTGAGATGTAATAGAATACCCTGATCCCCTGCTTTGCAGCAAACTCTGCCATCCGCAGGTTGAAACCGGGATAGTCGACCAGTATGAGTACATCAGGCTTATATTCGAGGATGTCCTGCTTGCAGAATTTCATATTCCGCAAAATGGTCCTGATGTTCATCAACACCTCCGCGAAGCCCATGAATGCGAGGTCGCGGTAATGCTTCACCAGGACTCCACCTGCATCTTCCATCAGGTCGCCTCCCCAGCAACGAAAATCAGCATCCGCATCCTGCTTTTTCAAGCCATTCATCAACTTGGAAGCATGCAGGTCGCCAGAGGCTTCACCGGCTATGATGTAATATTTCATCTAATAACAAAATAAGCAATCACGTATACAAAAGTCACTAACAACAAGCCCTTCCCCGTATCGTCATATTTTTTGTTAACGAAATAATATCGGATAAAGAAGAGGTTGATCACCGGGCTGATAAGCTGAAGCAGGGATTCATCGAACTGCAAGGGGGCAGCCGACAGGTCTTGATAGAGATATAGTATTCCATACAACAAGCCATAGGTGACTAATGGCATGAGTATGCCGATCAGTATACCGAACCACATTGAATTCCTGTTAAACATCCAGATCAAATTTATGAAGATGCTCCATCGCATGGTGGGCTGTCAGGTCGTAATGAACCGGTACCACCGAAACATAATTGTCGCGAAGCGCTGCTTCATCTGTTTCTTTTCTTTCATCGAGCAGTTCAAACTTGCCGGTAAGCCAGTAATAGTCCCTGTTGGCAGGATCTTTACGCTCATCATACTCCTCCACCCAGCGGGCATTGGCCTGGCTGCATACTTTGATGCCCTTGATATCGGCTCCGTTCACAGCAGGGATATTCACATTCAGGCAGGTACGCTCAGGCAAGCCTTTTTCAAGAACTTCCATACATATCTTCCTGATATATTTATCTACCTTGCTGAAGTCCGCATCATGTCGATAGTCACACAGGGAGAATCCGATGGATGGTATGCCGCTAATGGTACTTTCCAGCACGGCACCCATGGTTCCGGAGTAAACAATGTTCACTGCTGCATTTGAGCCATGGTTGATCCCTGAAACAAGCAGATCTGGCTTCTTACGAAGTACGATCTGTTCGCCGAGTTTCACGCAATCGACGGGTGTGCCCCTGCAGGACCATACTTCAAGTCCGTTTTCTTCTGATCTTTTCTTCAGCCTGAGCGGATTGCGCACGGTAATGGCATGCCCGGCCCCCGACATGGGTTCCTCCGGAGCTACGACTGTAACGTCGCCCAATTCCTGCATGATGGCGACCAGCTTAAGAATTCCCGGTGCTGTATACCCATCATCGTTTGTAACCAGTATGTGTGGTTTTTTCATTTTTATGATCCCAGTATAAAATTACTAAAACTTGCCCAACTCTTCATATAGCTTCAGTACCGGCAAGCCCATTACATTGTAAAAAGAGCCATCGACTTTTTCTATCCCGACATATCCGATCCACTCCTGAATGCCGTAGGCACCGGCCTTGTCGTATGGCCTGTACTGATCCACATAGAAGGCGATCTCTTCCTCTTTAAGCTCTTTAAAGTAAACATCCGTACTCACGGCAAAGTTCACCTCTTTCTGAATGCTTCTCAGGCTGAGGCCTGTGATAACCTGGTGCATCTTTCCCGAAAGCTGCCATAATGTGGCCATGGCCTCCTCACGGGAAGCCGGTTTTCCCAAAATCTTTCCATCGAGGCAGACAATGGTGTCGGCAGTGATCAGCAGGGTCTTTTCTGTAAAGAAGGCTGATTCGAAAGCATCAGCTTTCAAACAACTCAAATGGATGGCAATCTCTTCCCCTTTCAATTCAGGGGGATATGTTTCTTCAACCGGCCTGGCTTCTATGGTGAAATCAATTCCCAACTCAGCAAGCAGGGCATGCCTGCGAGGTGATCCTGAGGCCAGGATGATGTCATATTTGTCCAGGTTTTTCAGCAACATGTTTAAAAGCTAATATAGATCAGTTCCATCGATAATATGCCCGCCAGCATGATGATCTTGGCTGCATTTCCAAGGAAAGCGTATGCCTCGGTTTTGCGTGATATGATCACCTGGTAAAAAAGGTACAGGAGCAGGGTCTGTACAGCCAGCAAGAGATACCAGAAAGGAAGCGTAAAGCCTTTGGAATAAAGGTACCATTGTGCCCCGGCCAGGGCCACTACGGTGAGCAGGATCAGTATTCCGGCAATCATTCTTGCTGCATTGATCCCCCAGAGCACGGGCAGGGTCCTGAAGCCCATCTTCATGTCTCCATCCATATCCTGTATATCTTTTAAGATCTCCCTGAAGAGGGATACCAGGAAAGCAAAAAGTGCATATGCCCATACATAGCTGTTGATGGCAGACAGCTGCCCCATCACACTCACAAATTCATCTCCGCTATTGAGCAACATAAAAAATTCGAACAGCCATACGATGAGCACCACCATGGCAGAGAGTATGGCCACGATCAGGTTCCCCCAGAAGGGCATTCGCTGGTATCGTGAGGAGTAAAACCACAGCAGCCCGATAATGGCCGGAAAGATAAGTCCAAGCTGAGATGATCCGGCCATCCACGACAGGTAGAAGCCGGCCAGGATGGCTATACCATTAAATATATAATATGCCCTCAGAGCCAGTCTGACAGAGATCATGCCTTCAAGCATATTCTTGCCCGGTTTATTTTTATGATCGGTGTTCACATCAAAATGATCATTGATGATATAACCTGCTGCTGCGATCAGTACGGTGATCAGCACCAGTATGAGAAAGTTCAGATGTCCCAGGGGTGGTTCCACCCTTTGCATGTTCATCACCGGCCGGATGATACCATACCCCAGCAAATACTGTGTCAGAACGATAATGGCCAGGTTGGGAATGCGCAGCATCGACAACCAGCATCTGAGCTTATTTGGTCTACCACTTGAATGCGTCATCATCCATCCAGTTTTTTTGCAGTTTTAATACTTGTTCAATTATATCCCTTACACAGCCTCTCCCGCCTTCATAATGGGAAATATATTTCGATATGGATCTGATCTCCTCTGCGGCATCGGCCGGGCATGCAGCAACACCGGCCTGCTGCATCACATGGTAATCAGGGATGTCATCTCCCATATAAACCACTTCCTCGCGACTGATATTGTTTTCTTCGAGGTATTTCTCAAATACGTCTATCTTATGTTCCACCCCCAGAAATACGTCTTTAATACCCAATGAAGCCAGGCGGTGTGACATGGAAGGTGATTTACCCCCGGATATCACGGCAATACGATATCCTTTCTTCACTGCCAGTTGCAAGGCATAGCCATCCCTGACATTTGCTGTACGCAAAGGCTCGCCCTTTTCTGTCAGCATCACGATGCCTTCGGTCAGCACGCCATCATAATCGAACACAAAAGTGCTGATATTTCTAAGGAGTTCTTTATAATTCGTCATCTGCTTTATTTTTCCTGTTCTGAAATATTGTCAGAAATTCTTTTGTACAGTTCCTTGATCGCTTCATGCCCTTTGAGCATATCGAGGTGTTTCCTGATGACCTCACGGTCATTTCTTTTGGCCGGGCCCGTTTGAGCCTTGTCGGGGCCAAGTGCCCTTGCTTTGGCTGCCGTTTCGATAATCAGGGGCGACAGGAGATCAAAATCCAGCTCCTGTTCCTCCATCAAATGGCGGGCAATGTCATACATATGGTTGCTGAAATTCGAAGCAAATACTGCCGCAATATGAAGGGAAAGCCTCCTGTCAGAATCAGCTACGATCACCTTATTGCTGATTTTCTTCGCTGCTTCCACTAATATGTTTTCATTATCGATGCGGTTGGCCTCAATCAGCAGGGGAACCTCTTTCATGTCAATCGGCCTGCCTTTCGTAAAAGTTTGCAAAGGATAGAAAACACCTGTGTTCTCTGAATACCTGCTAAGGATCTCCATGGGTACAGATCCGGAAGTATGAACAAGCATTTCATCCTTTAAAGGCATTTCCGAGAGAGCCTCCTCCATCGCAGCATCCGGCAGGGCCATGATATAAAGGTCCTTTCCGGGAACAATTGTCGCACCTCTTTCAGCGAGTTGGCAAATGGTGAAACCAGCTTCGAGCATGATCTCTGCCAGGTGAGTTCCAACATTCCCTGCTCCAACGATGACGATATCTTGTATTGTTTCCATAATCAAGCTTGCTGCGAATTTACTAATAAACATTAAACATTTTTGTGAAACAATTGTTATATGAGCACTACAACAAACGAATGACAAGTCAGTATTCCATAAAAGACCTGGAAAGAATTTCAGGAATCAAAGCTCATACGATCAGGATATGGGAGAAGCGTTATAATATTCTCCACCCTGAACGCACGGATACCAATATCCGTTATTATTGCGATGATGACCTGAAGCGATTGTTAAACATTTCGGTGCTGGTAAATAATGGTCACAAGATTTCCAAAGTCTCTACACTTGATAATAAGAAGCTGAGCCAGAAGATCCTTGAACTTAACAATGTGCAATCGCCCGAGCGAAGTGGGCAGATTGAGAACCTTATCGTTACCATGATCGACCTTGATGAGATCAAATTCGAGAATGTATTAAACAATTCCATCATTAAGATAGGCTTCGAAGATACACTGTTCAATGTCATCTACCCACTCTTGAACAAGATTGGCATTCTATGGCAGATTGGTAGTATCACCCCTGTTCATGAGCACTTTATATCAAACCTGATCAGGCAAAAGCTTTTTGCAGCTATCGACGGTTTACCGGTAGAAAGGTCCAAAAACAGCAAGACTTTCCTGCTGGTCCTCCCGCAATGGGAGCTTCACGATATTGGTTTGCTTGTACACAATTACCTGATACGAAAGAAAGGGCATAAAACTATTTTTCTGGGGCAAGGCGTACCCCTGCTTGATGTGGAAGCCATTGATAAACTTGTGGATCCCGATATGCTGGTCACCTCTTTTTCCACCCCCGTGGAAACCTCTATGATGGGGGATTATCTGAAGGAGCTCTCGACACATTTTAAGGGAAAAGCAATATATGTTGGCGGTATACAGCTAGATAAAATATGTGACAGTCTTCCTAAGACCATTCATAAGCTTCCTACCGTACTCGAATTCCGCGATAAAGTCCTGAGCAAGATCTAAACTCATACCTTTTCTCATCTCTTCACACCCTATTTTATCAAATTATCTTCTATTTAGGTACATTTTTACCTTTATTCCTTTACTCTGATTTTCAGTTATTTACTATTTTTATTTAGATTTATTCTAAAATACTTATCCAAAAACTTGACTTTTGTCATTGGATATGTTTAACTTTGCAATCAAGTAATTAAACAAACACCAGGAAAACATGACCACGATAGACTTCAACTATAAACTCACCGGGATGCAGAAACATCTCCAATATTTTGCCAAGAAGTTGACCAATAATGAGGATGATGCCCAGGACCTGCTCCAGGAGACCTTTTTAAAGGCACTCACCTTCAAGGATAAGTTTGTTGATTCAACAAATCTGAAAGCCTGGTTATTTACTATTATGAAGAATATCTTCATCAATAATTACCGTCGCAATGTGCGCGCACGTACCATTATCGATACTACAGATAATCTTTATCATATTAATAATTCCAGTGCTCATGTTTCAATTTCACCCGAATCTGAAATAGCTGAAAAAGAGATACTACGTGAGATCGACACCCTTTCTGATGACCACAGGGTGCCATTCGAAATGCATACACAGGGCTTCAAATATAAAGAGATCGCAGAAGAACTTGAGATTTCCATAGGCACGGTAAAGAGCAGGATATTCTTTACACGCAAAAAGCTGATGGCAGGCTTAAAGGATTTCGACAATTAGTAAACAATTCAACAGGATAAACAGCCGGGACTGAAAAGTTTCGGCTTTTTTATTGCCCGGCACCATGTATCTGGCACCTGGCACTCTAACTATTCGAATGTAAATGAGATCTGCCAGACTTTGGACTTGAGGCTTGCAATGCCGCCTGTATAGATATTATCTTCATCCTGGAGCAGGTTAAACAGGCCATACGACATCTTAACTTCTATCCCGAGCTTAAACCAGGCATTGTAGAATTCAAAGCCTGCCCCTATTTCGGCAGCAATATCGTGTTTTCTTAATTTTACCAGGGTCTCATTATCATCTTCCTTCTTCTGGGTACGTGTGGCAGCCAGGTCGAGCACATATTTCGCGCCACCCAGGACATAGGCTCCAAAATTATGCACCCGCTTGGATCGGTAACGCACGTGCAGGGGAATATCGATATGTGCAGAGGTAACACTCTTATTGATCTGTACAAAAGAGAGTTGTCCGTCATCAAATGCCGCCATATAATAATCAAGGGAGCGCTCACCAAAAGCAAGTGATGGAATAAGCCGCAGGTCGAAATACTTACCCAGCTTCAGGTTTCCAACGATACCAACGGTAAACCCAATTGTTGGCTTAGATTCCACATTCAGCAGGTGAAGTGAATCGGCAAAGATATCAGGTGACTGCAATGAATCATAGGTAACCCGTTGAAAGCCTTCATTCATTTGCACAGTAAAGTGCATCTGGTTCAATGCAAGGATAAACCCAAAATGATACTTCGAATGATTATAGTTTGGCAGGTTCATCACGCCTCTTTTCTGAGCCTGTGCCGGAGCGGCAGTCAGAAGGATCAAGGCAATGGTAAAAATGCTTATGTATCGTATCAACTTCAAAGAGTCCCAGTATTAATAATGTAATTAACGGGTGTTTTAGAGGTTTATTTCAGCGAATAATAATTTTTGCAAACTTATTGATTTATCCTTTACCCCCCAAGTTTCCCTAACTCCTCCATGAAGCGGGAGCGATCGATGGGCACAACACCCACCTTTTCACATACGATCCCACCTGCCAGATTGGAGACTTCAGCAATGATTTTCAGCGGAGCATCTGCCGCCAGGCAGAGAGAAGCTACACTCACCACCGTATCACCGGCACCGGAAACATCAGCAATATTTCTCATATGAGCGGGGAGCAGGTGGCTTTCGAGTACCTGATCCTTCCTGGCCGAAATATAAATACCGTGTTCCGAGAGGGTGATCAGGGCAATGTCGACATTGATCTCATCACGCAGAAGGTTCACAGTATCATTCAGAATATCTTTATCGGGCTCCCTGAAATCAATTTTCAGGCCTTCTTTCAGCTCCTTGAGGTTAGGCTTAAAAAGCCTAACGTTTCTGTAGAGGTCAAAATTTTTCTTCTTGGGATCTACTACTACAGGAATATCATTTTCACGGGCCATCACGATCAATCCTTCAATCACTACAGGAGTGAGTATGCCTTTATTGTAATCCTGGATGATCATCACATCTATCTTACGGGCCTTGATCTGATGGAGGCATAAGTCCAGAAATGCTTTTTCATCCAACGGGTTCAGGTCGTGTGTAACCTCCTCATCTACCCTCAATAGCTGGCTGTTGTTACCGATGATCCTGAACTTGGTAGTGGTGATCCTGTCGTCACTCCGGTATATCCCGGCACTCGAAAGGCCTTCCTTTTCCATAATATTCAGAAAAACATCCGCTTTCATTTCAGTGCCAACCACAGAGCAAAGGACTGCCTCCGCTCCCAGCGCACTAATATTCACTGCTACATTGGCAGCACCACCGAGTCTTTCCTCACGGTGGTTCACGTCCACAACCGGAACAGGTGCTTCCGGCGATATACGGTCGACCACACCCCAGAGGTAGGAATCCACCATCACATCACCAACGACCATAACTCGTTTGTCGCCAAAAGATTCAACTAGCTGAGAATAACTGCCCATGCCGGATGCTTATTTAAGTTCTGCCAGGGCATCAGAGATCCTGGTAATAGCCGTGATTAGGAGTTTCTTGGATGTGGCATAGGATATCCTGATACAATCCGGGTTACCGAAGGCGTCGCCGGGCACCAGGGCCACATGTGCATGGTTGAGCAGGTACATGCAGAGGTCGCTGCTGTTCTTCATCTCCGCATCACCGAACTTCTTACCATAATACGCTGTCACATTCGGGAAGAAATAGAAGGCCCCTTCCGGCATGTTATTCCTGAACCCCGGAACCTCCTCCAGCAGTCCGTAAACAAGCTGGCGGCGTTCTTCGAATGTCGCCACCATTTTCCTGACATCCTTATTGGTAGCAGGATCACAATTCATAGCTGCAATGGAAGCATACTGTGAAATAGAGCAGGTAGCTGATGTTACCTGTCCCTGGAGTTTATCACATGCCCTGGCAATTTCAAGAGGGGCCGCGAGGTATCCCACACGCCATCCGGTCATGGCAAAACCTTTAGAAACACCGTTGATGGTGATCACACGATCCTTTATAAAATCGAATTGTGCGATACTTTCATGAGTGCCCTCAAAGCGTATGAGCTCATATATCTCATCGGAGATAATATAAATGTTCTCGTGTGCTGCAATGACCCTGGCGATAGCTTCGAGCTCATCTTTAGAATAAACAGAACCTGTGGGGTTACACGGGCTACTGTATATCAATACTTTTGTCCTGGGTGTGATGGCTGCTTCAATCTGTTCCGCTGTGACCTTAAAATCATTTTCCAGGCTGGCATCAACGACCACAGCTGTACCCTCTGCCAGCTTGATAATCTCTTTATATGATACCCAGTAAGGAGCAGGGACGATTACCTCATCCCCTTTATTCACCAGGCACATCATCACGTTGGCGATAGAATGCTTAGCGCCGCCCGATACGATGATCTGATCAGGGGAATAATCCAGACCATTATCTCTTTTGAATTTCTCGGCAATGGCCTGCCTTAGTTCTGGATATCCCGGTACCGGTGGATAGTGTGTTTTGTTCTGATCGATGGCTGCATGGGCTGCATCTTTAATGAACTCAGGCGTATTGAAATCGGGTTCCCCTATGCTGAGGTTGATCACATCATAACCTTTTGCCCTCAGCTCACGGCTCTTCCTGGTCATAGCCAGGGTTTCTGATTCTGAGAGCATCTTAATACGTTCCGATAAGGCTTCCATACTTCTTACATTTTTAAAAAGAGAAGCAAAGGTAGTAATTTTCACGCCGGATACCAGATATTGGGTTGCGGAGACTTGAAACTAGAGACTTGAAACTGGGAACCGGGAACTCTTTTAAAACATTTCCCTGATCTCTTCTTTGAGAAATTTTAATGCGACCTCACTGGCATGAGATTTTTTTTCCAGGTTTTGACCAATCACCTGCTGGCCATATTCTACGGCACTGCTTTTCTCTCCCATGCCGGCAGCTGCTGTATTGATATCACTCAGGACTTCTTCCTTTGCACCTTTCACAAGATCCCACGCTTTGTCTGAAATATAGATCTGCTGGGCCAGGTTATGTTCATACTCTTCCCGTACGGTGCGGAGCAGTTCTGCATGCAACAACTCTTTGCTCATACCGGCTTTGTTCACCCGTAGCACCATATTGGCCGGGCTGATGCGTTCCATGAATAAGACTATTCTTTCATATGCCTGGAAGCGCATGGGAATAACCGCTTTTCGGGTGCCGTCCTTCTTCTCTTCCCTGAGTTGTTTCACTTCATGGTCGAGGAAAGAACGGATCAGAAAGTAAGCAACAGCAAAAACTATTAGCGACGGAAGGACGTATTTTAATATTTCGAGAAATTCATTCATTACAAAGGCTTTATTTTGTTCAGAAACGCTAAAGTGCAAAGTTAATTGCTTTTCCGAAAGAACCCCAGGTCTGCTTTCGAGT
>Ga0164313_10003296_pt1 | contig 14409 bp, 13 predicted proteins | sample GuaBasSedimGuay4_FD_113735 | JGI IMG/M metagenome (GOLD analysis project Ga0164313, IMG submission 113735) | Subseafloor sediment microbial communities from Guaymas Basin, Gulf of California, Mexico - Guay4, Core 4569-4, 0-3 cm | ecosystem: Environmental > Aquatic > Marine > Hydrothermal vents... | reverse complement strand
CACCAAAAATACCCTGGCCGGAAATAAATGTTTTGAAGATGCAACACAGAAAATGGGATTTATGTACATGGCCGTTCCAAAAGGACAAGTCCCCAATTACGATGGTGTGACCAGATGGTTTCATAATTTTGGTGTAAAATTTGTGCTTTTGTTTAAAAACGGGCCTTTTTGGAAAAGAAAAGTTAATAAGAAATTTGAAGAATGTAAATACAATTCGGGGGACTTTGTGGGATAGCTTAATGTCTATTAGTCTTTGAGAACATTACTAATAAAAGTAGATTTCAGAAACAACCACAATAAAAATAACAAAATAGCCCATTTCAGATAAACTGAGTAAAAATCAGTGGTATCCTTAAAATGTGTTTCTTTTATTTCCGCTTTTTCATAGCGATCGATACGTTTAAATACATTTTCCAACGCCTTATTGTCGGAAGCTCTAAAAAACATCCCTTCACCAATTTCACCAATTCGCCGCAAGGTGGTTTCATCCAGAGTATTGTTTAAATAATTGGTCTGGCCAAAGATATTCTTTCCATAAGGCACGCGGCCTTCTTTACCTATACCGATTGTATAAATTTTAATATCATAGGCATGAGCTAGTTCAGCAGCTGTAATGGGGTCAATATTCCCGGCTGTATTATCCCCATCACTCAGCAGAATAATCACCTTCGATTTCGATTCTGATTCACGCATTCTGTTGGTGGCTACCGCCAGGGCACTCCCGATAGCTGTGCCCCGGTTTTCTATCTTATCAAACGAAATATCATCGATCAACTCATTCAGCAAGCTATAATCCGTAGTAAGTGGCGAAAGGGAAAATGCATCCCCTGAAAATATCACGATACCAATACGGTCCTGAAAACGACCGGCTATAAATTCTCTGGCTACTTTTTTGGCCGCTTCCAACCGGTTTGGTTTGAAGTCTTCTATTTCCATCGACTGAGAAATATCGATCACCAACATAATATCGATTCCTTCTGTCCATTGAATCATTTTTTCATTTGTCATTTGGGGTCGGGCCACTACCAGCAGCAGCAAAGCCAGAATCAAACTCATAATAAGGTCGGGGATAAACCGCAATAAACTGGAAACCCCCGATCTCATTCGCCTGTCAGGTAAGGCGATAGTTAAACGTTGCCGGTTTCTTATATTAAACAACCACCGCAACAAAAATAAAAGTGGAATCGCCAGAATGAGCAAAAGAAAAAATCTATATTCCCAGCTGTATTGCTGAAATACAGAGGGCATAAACCATTTCAGGGAAAACCAATTGGCGGTATCTATCATCAAATCACCCATTTCTTATTTCTCCTATTCTACTGTGATATCGCTCAATCGAATATTTCATCAAATAATCAAATGCATTAACTAATATACTGGTCGGTTCATCTCCATATATGGTACGGTCAATATAACGTAAATGTTCTTTCAACTCAGACTGAGTATATATTTGTGTTATCTCCCGGGTTGTCATCTTGGCAAAAGGTTTGCGCTCCAGCTTCTCCATATACTGCTTCCACACCGCCAGTACATGCTCTATCTTCACAGAAGGATGGTTGCCTCCTACATCCCGGATCATGATGGAAAATTGCTTTGTGAACCTATTGTGTGTACGTTTCAACATGAAAACCTTCCATCCCTTATAAATCCGCTTACCATAGAAAAGAGCAATAATTAAAACCACAACGACAACAGCAGTCATGATCACAAAAAACATTGGGTAATTAAACTCCTTTTCAACAGACACATAAGCTGCATTCTCTTTCAGCTTAGGATCATCCGGGATTTCATTGACTAAATGAATCAATTCAATGGAATCAGGTTTTGAAAATACCACAGAGCTATCGCTGCCCCCGATGATAAATACAGGCAATCTTAGATACTGAGTGGGATCGATTTCAAAAGTAGTGAAAAAATAAACCACGCTGTCTATATTATAAATACTATCACTGTAGGTTGGAAAATAAACTCTCCGGCTCAACTCAAATGGGAAAAAGCTGTATGTACTATCAGGAAAAAGTACAGTTTGGTCAGCTGGATACCTGAAGCTAAATGTATATGCCACTTCCTCTCCGATCTTCACACTATCCGCTAAAAATTCGCCTTTAGGCTCTAATCTCCCGGCGCTGGATGAAATCCAGAAAAACACCCCTAAAATGGTAACAAAATATTTCATTCCCCCGTTATGCAATTCTCTTCGATTTATTTCTTACTCTAAACAATTTGATCAATTTGGGAACATAATCTTCGTCTGTATAAATATTAACATAGTTAGCCTGATTACGTCTGGCAAACTGCTCAAGTGTTTCCTTTTTACCAGCAAAAGAATCGTGCAATTTATGCCGGAATGATAGTGAAGATGTATTGATCCACAATGTTTTTTTAGACTCCTTGTCAACCAAAGGAATAATGCCCAACTTAGGAAGGTTCGTTTCCTGCTTATCATTTATATGAATTACAACCAAATCATGTTTTCTCGCCAGACCACGAAGATTGTGCTCATAACCTTCATCTATAAAATCCGAAATGAATATTACTACACTCTTTCTTCTCAGCATATTGAGAGTATATAAAATTGCCTTTTTAAGATTGGTTTTACTCGAATTGGGTTGTAAACGCATCAAATTGGATATCACCTGCATTGCATGTCTCTCCCCCTTGCCTGGTTTTATGTACTTCTCTTTTTGATCGGAGTAACCAACAAGTCCGATTTGACTTTGCTCATGAACAGCTGATAATGCCAAAACACCACAAATTTCCTTAGCGATATCAATTTTTCTCCGGCCCGGATTGCCAATCTCCTGTGAAGCACTAACGTCGAGCAGAAAAAAAACAATCTGTTCTTTCTCCTCCTTAAAGGTTTTCACAAAAGTTCCGTGGCCTTTGGCCGATACATGCCAATCGATGATCCGAACATCATCGCCATATTGATAAGACCGCACATCATCAAATTCAAGCCCGGATCCCTTGAATACAGAATGAAAGTCACCCTGCATCTGATTGTTAATCGCCTTCCGTATCTTTATCTGATATTTCCTAAGCTTTTTAACCAGCTCCCTCATATAATTATTTTAGCTTTAAAATTAGAACTTATTTAAGTAATTTTCATCCGTGAAAAAATATTTTTTAATTATACTGCTCATTTTATCTGTAGCCTGCTCCAAAAAGAAGGCAACAGACCCCAAGGGCCTATATTCAAGAAAAGACGTAGCCTCTTTTCTCGTAGATTTGTATATTCTTGAAGCCAAAGTGAAAAACCTTAAAGTAAGCAAGGATTCCTCAAAAGTGCTTTTTATTATTTATGAAAAAAAACTTTACGAAAAACACGAATTTGATACTTCGTTGTATCGAGCTAGTTTTGAATATTTCATGGAGGACCCAAAAGGGCTTACCGACATTTACTCTATTGTTGTCGATAGCCTCAGCCTAAGAGAACGACTACTAAACGATGAGCAAGTAAAAAAGGACACGATTTCAATAAGTAAATAATAATCTGCCATGTAAGAAGGTGTTTTTTAAATTAATAGTAATCTATGCTATCACCGGAAAATATTGAGGAAAAAATAGGATTCGACCAAATCAGGATCAAACTCGGATTACTGTGTAAAACCTCAGCGGGAAAAAGATTTGTAGATAATATCTTTTTCTCTGTTGAAAAACACCATATCGAAACTCTTCTGGATCAAACTTCTCAATTTCAAAAAGCTCTCCAATCAGGTGAAAACATACCGGGGTCAGGACATGCCGATGTGAGTCAGTACTTAGATAGTATTACAGCAGCCGGAACCTTTTTGGAAACCGATCAGCTTTTACTAATAGGAGTGGCTATAACGGAAACAGGACAATGGTTAAAATTCCTTAAGCAAAACCTGGAGGCCTATCCGGATCTGTCTGCCATTGCCATCCGGATTATCGACCACACAGGGATCAGAAAAGAAATAAACTCCACCATTGATGAGAACGGGGAAGTTAAAAACTCTGCCTCTCCTACCCTTAAAAAAATCCGATCTGAACTGATCCGGCAACGGGTGCAGACAAGAAAATCATTGGATAAGTTAGTTGTACAGGCAAAAACAGGAGGCATTATTCCCGATGACGCCTCCCTGACCGTACGAAATGGCCGCCTCGTGATTCCGGTGAAAGCAGAATACAAACGAAGTTTCAAAGGTTTTATTCACGATGAATCTTCAACAGGAAGTATCGCTTATATCGAACCAGCTTCTGTTCTTGAACAAAATAATGCAATTAGAGATCTCGAATATCAGGAAAAAAGAGAGATCATGCGGATTCTCATGGCACTGACTGAACATATCAGACCTGAAACGGAATCGCTCCGGGCCGGCTTTGACTTGCTTGGGAAAATGGATTTTTTACGGGCAAAAGCAGTGTTTTCACAAAACATCAATGCCATTCAACCTGAATTGAATGATCATAAGAAGGTGCAATGGATTAAAGCCATCCACCCCCTGCTACAGGAAACACTCAATACTCAAAGCAAACACATAGTACCGTTAGATGTCGAGCTTTCTCCACGCCAACGTATCATAGTTATTTCGGGGCCAAATGCAGGAGGTAAATCCGTTTGCCTAAAAACTGTAGGTCTGCTTCAATATATGTTGCAATGCGGCATGCCCATTCCCATAACAGAAGGAAGCATTTCTGCTATTTTTCAGGATATTCTCATCGACATCGGTGATGAACAATCAATTGAAAATGATCTTAGCACCTACAGCTCTCATCTAAAAAATATGACATCGTTTTTAAACAACGGGGGAGAACATTCGCTTTTTCTAATAGATGAATTTGGATCGGGTACCGACCCACTGTTTGGAGGGGCCATTGCCGAAACAATCCTTGAAACTCTATACAGCCAGGGTATGTATGGTATGGTCACAACGCATTACGGCAACCTAAAAAAAATGGCTGAAGCGCATCCTGACATGGCCAATGGCAGAATGCGTTTTGATGTTAAAAAACTGGAACCACTCTTCCTGCTCGAAACAGGAAAACCGGGCAGCTCATTTTCACTCGAAATTGCAGGGAAAATAGGATTGTCACCGGCAATATTAAAAAAAGCAAGGGATAAGATCGGTACCGATCAGGTTGAGATGGAGCACTTGTTGAATAAACTGGAAATCGAGAAAAAATTCTGCGAGGATAATAGTCGTGATATCAGATCGAAACAAAAGTTGCTGGATTCTACAATCAGCAACTATGAAACCCTGAAAAAGGATCTCGAGCTCAAGAAAAAGAAAATTATAAATGAAGCTAAAATTGAAGCTCAGAATCTGCTAAAAGCCACAAACCAACGAACGGAAAACCTTATCAGACAAATCCGGGAAAACCGGGCAGAAAAAGAAGCCACAAAAGTATTGCGAAAAGAACTTAAGGATTTTGAAAAAAAGATTCAGCCGGAGCAGCTACCAGAAGCTCCTGAAAAAACCGTGACGATACTAAAAGGAAAAATAAAGCCAGGGGATCAAATACGGGTAAAAGGGCAGACAACTATCGGTGAAGTGCAATCGGTTCACAAAAAAATTGTGAAGGTTATTTTCGGCAACATGAAGACACAGGTTGCATTGAACCGACTCGAAAAAATCGGGGCTAGTAAGCAAACTACAAATCCGAAAAATAAAATCACTGTACCCTCACAGATGAAAGGCCTGAATATGAATGATAAAATGGCATCATTTTCCAGTCAGCTCGATCTCCGTGGTAAGAGAGGAGATGTGGCTCGTGCCGAAGTGATCAGGTTTTTGGATGAAGCCCTGATGCTGGGTATTTCATCCGTCAGGATTGTACACGGCAAAGGCACCGGGATATTGAGAAAGATAGTCCAGGAAGAACTGGGCATAACCTCAGGGATCAAGAAAATAAGTTATGAACACGCTGACCGCGGCGGAGATGGTGTTACTATTGTTAATTTTTAAGTATTTGAGCTATTGATTGCTTTCCAATTTAACTGTATAGCTACCATCAAGCCCAAGGGTTCTGGAGTTATTCCCTCCTAAATTGATCTCAAATGTTATTGTAACAACCTGTCCTGCAATATTAACACCTGTCAATTCAGTCGAAGAGGCATTTTCCAAGGCAATAATTTCTGTCCCCAAACTTCCCCATCGCCATGTGCTGTTGGAAGTAGATAGAAACTCATCAGCCCCAGTTGCATCAAATGAAGTAGGCTCCCATTCTGTGTCACCAGAAGAGCCAAATACAAGTTCAAGGGTCGAAAGACCTGATGGATCTACCCCGGTGGGCACATCCATCACTTCAACTTTATTTAAACCTCCCCACGAACTACCTTCCGCTAGCGTTTTTGTGGCTTTTTGCTGTTCGGAAAGCACGGGTGTTACGGATCCCCCACACCCAATAAAAAGTGTCATGACTGAAAAAGCCACAATAAACAATACATAAATGAGTATGTGATATTTCATATTTACGATGTAAGAGTATCTATAATAAGTTATAGCTTATTGCTGTAACCTCTCATGATGCCACGATTAGAATTTCTTACAAAATTGACAATTTCATCTCTCTCCTTCGTGCTTTTCATTTCCATTTGAATGATATCCAAAGCCATGTTGTTATTGTGGCCTTTCATATAAATCACACGATAAATCTCCTGGATTTCATTGATTTTTTTATTGGCAAAACCACGCCTGCGTAGTCCAATCGAATTTATTCCTGAATAACTTAAAGGTTCCCTTGCCGCGGTAACATACGGTGGTACATCTTTCCGAACTAATGACCCCCCGGCAATCATTGCATGTGCGCCAACCCTTACATACTGGTGAAGGGCTGAAGCACCACCAACGATAGCATAATTATCCACCATGCAATGCCCTGCCACCTGCACCGAATTGACCAAAATGACATGATCACCGATTTGACAATCGTGAGCCACATGCACGTAAGCCATCAGCAAACTATTGGATCCAATCATTGTTTTATGCCTGTCGACTGTCCCTCTGCTAATAGTAACAAATTCCCGGATTATTGTATTGTCACCAATTATGGTCATCGTTTTTTCGCCGGAGAATTTCAGATCCTGCGGAACTCCTGAAATCACTGATCCGGGATGAATCTTACAATTTTTTCCGATTCTGGCACCTTCCATGATCGTCACACTCGATCCGATCCATGTCCCTTCATCAATTTCTACATCCTTATTGATGGTTGTAAATGGCTCGATCACAACATTATCGGCAATCTTAGCCCCAGGATGAATATAAGATAATGGTTGATTCATTATTTCTTCTTGACAATACTTGCTATCATAATAGAATCTGTTACCAATGTATTGCCAACAAATACCTGACCACGCATTTTTGCAATACCCCTTTTGATTGGTTCCATCAAATCACACCTCACTACTAATGTATCACCAGGCACTACCATTTTGCGAAACTTACATTCTTCGATTTTCAAAAAATATGTCCAGTAGTTTTGTGGGTCTTTCACAGTGTTCAGCACAAATATACCTCCCAACTGGGCCATAGTTTCCACAATTAAAACACCCGGCATCACAGGATTTCCAGGGAAATGACCCTGGAAAAACGGCTCATTAAATGTGACATTTTTAATGCCGGCAACAGTATTATCATCTATATGGATCACCTTATCGATGAGTAACATCGGATAGCGATGGGCTAAAAACTCCTGTACTTTGTTGGTATCAAATATCGGAGGCATAGATGGATTATAGGTGGGCACATCCGAACTTTCATATTTAATCATCGCCTTCTTTAACTTTTTTGCAAAAGCTATATTGGCCGCATGCCCTGGTCGGGCCGCCATGATCTGCGCCTTAAGAGGTCTTCCAACCAGCGCCAAATCGCCAATAATATCGAGCAATTTATGCCTTGCCGGCTCATTGTTATGCCTCAATTCCACATTATTCAGAATGCCTTCTTCCTTTACTTCCACTTTAGGCGAATTAAACAATTTGGCCAGATAATCGAGTTCTCCCTCCTCTACTACACGGTCCACAACTACTATGGCATTATTTAAATCACCCCCCTGAATCAAATTGTTCTTATAAAGCTCCTCCAATTCGTGAAGAAAACAAAAAGTCCGTGCAGATGCAATCTCCGCCGGAAATTCAGAAATATCAGTAATAATAGCATGTTGACTTCCTAAAACCGGTGATTGATAGTCAATCATTACAGTAACCCTGTAATCGTTTAATGGAAGGGCAGCAATTTCCACATTACGGCTTTTATCGCGGTAAAAAATACTCTCTGGTACCTCAAAGAAATTTCGCAAGGCATTTTGCTCTTCAATACCAACTTTTTGAAGTGCCTCAACAAAAAATCGTGAACTGCCATCCATAATAGGCGGTTCAGGCCCATCGAGCTGAATCAGAATATTATCTATTTCCACACCTGCAATGGCAGCCATCGTATGTTCAATAGTCGCAATTCTGGCACCATTCTTTTCAATGGTTGTACCCCTTGACAAATCCACGACATTGTCTACATCAGCCTCTACAATAGGCTGGTCAGGAAGATCTATTCTTTGAAACTTGATACCATAGTGTGGCTTGGCAGGTAAAAAGGTCATATGGGTATCAACCCCTGTATGCAAGCCCACTCCGCTTAATGTAATGGGCTTTTTAATAGTGTGTTGCTTTAAATACATATATTCTATTATTCGCTATTTCAGAACAAATTTAGCATTTTTTTTCAAGTTCCTGAACCCTTTTACTCAATTCCGGTAAGTTCTTGAATACAGCATGTGATCTTAGGTAGGCTTTATGATCCATGGCAACGTATCCAAATTTATATGAATCCGGCTGCCTGACCGATTTAGACAGACCTGTTTTAGCTGCAAGGGTTACTCTATCAGCTACTTCCAAATGCCCTGCAAGACCTACCTGTCCTGCTAAAACACAATTTTTGCCAAGTTTTGATGAACCAGCTAAACCAGATTGACCGGCAATCACAGTATTTTCACCAATCACACAGTTGTGCCCAATCTGTACCAGGTTATCCAATTTTACCCCTTGTCTGAGAATAGTAGACCCAAGGGTAGCACGGTCTACAACAGTATTAGCTCCTATATCGACATGATCCTCGATCACCACATTCCCCAATTGAGGAATTGTTTTATATGTTCCATCTTTTTGCGGAGCAAATCCAAAACCATCACTTCCGAGTACTACCCCGGAATGAACTACACAGTGTGCTCCAATTGTCGAGTTATCATAAATTTTAACCCCCGGATAAATAACGGTATGGTCACCAATACTTACGTTTGCACCGATATAAACCTGGGCATGAATCTGAACATGATTTCCGATTTTAGCTCCATTGCCAATATAAGCAAATGCACCAAGATACAATTCTTCACCTATAGCAGCGGTGTCGTCAATATAAGATGGCTGCTCTATTCCTGTTTTAGGTACTTGCAATTTTTTTTGATATTCCTCCAACAAGAGGGTAAAAGCAGTATATGAATCTTTCACCTTAATAAGATTTACCGTAACCGGTTTTGCAAATTGAAAATCTTTATTTACAATTATTGCAGAAGCCTCTGTGTCATAAACAAAATTCTCATATTTTTTATTGGATAAAAAAGAAATGGAACCTGGTTCCGCTTCTTCAATTTTACTCAGTTTACTAACCTTTATGTGACCTTCGCCCACCAATTCTCCATTCAGGAGACTGGCCACCTGTGACAATGTAAATTCCATAAATTCTAAAATTATTAATTGCTTACTTTCATTAATTATATAAATCAACAGACAGATTATTTTTTAAAATCCTGTATCGATATTTCTTTCGGACAACACAGATAGTATTTTTTGACAATATTGCGCATAGCCTTGATATTAGGAAGGTCTGAAGCATTCGCTATATCAATAATTTCACCCGTTTTTGTCAATACATTGATCTTCTGCCCACCACCAATATACGCTTTATTACTCTTTATCCCATGTTTAACAAAATATGATACTTCCTCAAGAGACAAATTCATTTCCTTAGCCACCTGCGCCTGAATTGCTATAATATTTTCTGTAAAAAAATCTTCCTCAGCCAACTGAACTTTAAACAATCTGCGATCAGTCAGCATCCTGCACAACGAAGATAAACATGTATCGTTACTTTCCCTCCAATATTTAATTGCTGCAAGCAGATCATAATCGTCCAGAGAGCAAAAGGCGTCTAACACCTTGCTGTCAGACATCAACTCCCTGCCGGAAATATCATGCTGGATGAAAAACTCCAAAGCCATATTATGTGATATGCCTGCTCCTCCCATTTTTCGAGCCCTCCTTATGATCTGTGTCAACATACTTTCGATGCCCACAATAGTTTTATGCAAATATACCTGCCAATACATCAATCGCCGCGCACTTAGAAAATTTTCTATACTGTATATACCCTTTTCTTCCACCACAATTTCATCATTCCTGACGTGAAGCAGCTTAATTATCCGGTTTGCACTTACCTGACCTTCTACCACACCTGTAAAATAGCTGTCACGGTTCAGGTAATCCAACCGGTCAACATCCAGTTGACTGGAGACCAACTGATGAAAGAATTTGCGGGAGTATTCTCCCTTAAATATTTGAATAGCCAAATCAAGAGCTCCGGAAAATTCTTCATTGAGCGCTTCCATAATAATGAGGGAGATTGACTCGTGATGCAATTGTTTTAAAAGCACCTCTTCCATGGCATGGGAAAAAGGTGTATGACCAATGTCGTGCAACAAAATAGCTGTAAGGGAGGCAACATACTCCTGCTCTGTGATCTCAATTCCTTTTTGACGCAGGTTGTTTAAGGTTTCTCCCATAAGATACATTGCTCCTACCGCGTGATTAAACCTTGTATGATTTGCGCCAGGATACACATAATCAGCTAAACCTAACTGCTTAATTCTACGTAACCTTTGAAAGTAGGGGTGGTTGATCAGATCATACAATAAATCACTATGTATGGTAATAAATCCAAATAATGGATCGTTGATGATTTTTTTCTTATTCAAAACCGTTTATTTACTTAACTTGAGAAAGATTAGCAAAACAATATTTTACGTACTATGCAAAAATACAATATTTTATGGGCGGATGATGAAATTGATTTATTAAAACCACATATACTTTTTTTAAATCAAAGAGGCTATGACATCACTCCAGTAACTAGTGGGCCGGACGCAATCGAAGAATGCGAACAAAATTACTATGATGTTATTTTTCTGGATGAGAATATGCCTGGCATGACAGGATTGGAAACTTTGGGGAAGATAAAGGAAATACAACCTAATGTACCCGTAGTCATGATCACAAAAAGCGAAGAAGAGCATATTATGGAAGAAGCGATTGCCTCTAAAATTGCCGATTACCTGATCAAGCCAATCAATCCACACCAAATATTATTATCAGTCAAAAAATTGCTGGACAATAAACGACTGATCTCGGAACGTACAAATTTAAACTACCAGCAGGATTTCAGAAATATCAGTATGGCCTTTAACGAACATCTGTCTCATGAAGAATGGGTGGATATTTACAAAAAGCTTGTTTATTGGGAAATCGAGATCAATAGCACTTCGAATAATGAAATGGCAGAGGTACTTGATATGCAAAAGACAGAAGCCAACCTCAACTTTGCACGGTTTATTAAAAACAACTATCAAACCTGGTTGAACGATCCGAACCATGACAGACCGCTACTTTCCCACGAGATATTACGTAAAAAGGTAATCCCTCAACTGAAAGATAATGACCCGTTATTTTTTATCGTAATTGATAACTTACGATTTGATCAATGGCGCACTATTCAGCACCGAATTTTGGATTACTACAATCTGGAACGTGAAGAAACTTATTACTCAATCCTTCCAACTACAACCGCCTACTCCAGAAATGCTATATTCTCAGGATTACTCCCATCGCAAATGGATCACCAACATCCGGATATTTGGATAGGTGAAAACGAAGAAGGAGGCAAAAACAATCATGAAAACGAATTTTTACAACGTCAGTTGAAAAAACTCAGGCTCAATATTAAAACTAGTTACAATAAAATAAAAAACCTTTCACAGGGTAAGACTTTAGCGGACAATATAAACAATCTCATGAATAACGATCTGAACGTGATCGTATACAATTTTGTAGACATGCTTTCCCATGCCCGAACGGAAATGGAAGTTATTCGTGAATTGGCTCCTAATGAAAAAGCTTACAGGTCACTGACCAAATCGTGGTTTGCACACTCGCCGTTATTGGATATACTCATCCGTATCGCTGAAAAAAACGGAAGAGTTATCATAACGACTGACCATGGAACCATTCGCGTAAAACGACCATTCAAAATTGTTGGCGACCGCAATACAAATACTAATTTGCGATTTAAAATTGGTAAAAATCTTGGATTTAATGGTGATAAGGCTTTTGTGGTACGGCAACCAGAAAAAATATTCCTCCCAAAACTTAATGTTACATCTACCTATGTTTTTGCAGTTGAGGATTTTTTCTTTGCCTATCCAAACAACTACAATTACTATGTCAGGTATTATAATGACACATTCCAACATGGAGGAGTATCGATGGAAGAAATGATTATTCCAATAATTTCATTAAATTCAAAAATGAGATAAATCAGCCGGCCACATGTCATCTTTTGTTATTGAATCGGAAGCATTGCTCGAAGAAGCTGCTACAAAAATAATCCACTTCGCAGAAGGTTGTACAATGTGGTTGTTTGATGGAGAAATGGGCGCGGGCAAAACTAAATTGATTAAAAGTATCTGTAAGGTTTTTCAAGTGACAGACAACGTGAGTAGCCCATCTTTCTCTATTATTAATGAGTATAGAAATGCTAACAACAAGCGTTTCTATCATTTTGATTTTTACAGAATTAAGAATGAACAAGAAGCACTGGGCCTTGGTCTTGAAGAATACTTCGATTCCGGTGATATATGCATGATTGAATGGCCTTCAATGATTGAATCAATGATCCCTGAGCAATATATCAATATAGAAATTGAAATTTTATCTGAAAATAGCCGAAAAATACATTTGACAAAACATGGTCGATAAACCCATTCACGGATTCGAAAAGCTGGCTGAGAAGAGTCAGTTATTACCACAGGAAGTTCTACTGGAAATTAGTAGTAAAAGCCACCACCTCAACATTGGTATACCAAATGAAATTGCCCTTCAGGAAAGACGCGTCCCTCTGAATCCGGAAAGCGTCCGATTGCTCACTGGCAACGGCCATGAAGTATTGATCGAATCCGGGGCAGGCTTGAGCTCAAATTATTTAGATAACGATTACAGCGAGGCCGGAGCTAAAATCGTTTACTCACACAAAGAGGCCTTCAATGCTGATATAGTTATAAAAGTAGAACCTCCGACAGAAAGAGAAATTGAATTAATCCAACCTGGAAAAACATTGATATCAGCTTTGCAAACTGTAAGTCTGAAAAGATCGTATTTTGAAAAGCTCAATAGCAAAAAAATAACCGCCATTGGTTATGAATTGCTTGAAGACAATGCCGGAGGCATGCCCGCCGTTCGTGCCATGAGTGAAATAGCAGGGAGTACTTCTATTTTAATTGCAGCCAGATATCTAGGTAGTTCGAAAACCGGCAAAGGCATTATTCTTGGAGGCATTACAGGTGTACCACCTGCCAAGGTAGTGATCCTCGGGGCTGGCACCGTAGGAGAATACGCTGCCCGGGCAGCGCTTGGCCTGGGAGTTGAGCTTCAAATTTTTGATGATAAGATATACAAACTCAGAAGGATCAAACATGCATTGGGACAACGAGTCTTCACCTCTACTTTCCAACCGGAAGTATTGAACGAATCACTAAAATCTGCAGATGTTGTAATCGGTGCCCTTCGAACTGAAAAAGACAAACGCAGATTGATGATCAGCAGGGAAATTGTTTCACAAATGGCTCCTGGAACGGTTATCATCGACGTGAGTATCGATCAGGGTGGTTGTTTTGAAACATCCAGAATAACCACTCATGAAAACCCGGTATTTATCGAATATGACATCATTCACTACTGTGTTCCGAATATCGCCTCACGATTTGCAAAAACAGCTTCTGCTGCATTAAGCAATATCTTTACTCCCGTTTTGCTTCAAGTTGCAGATACCGGAGGTATTGATAAAATGATTTTTATTTATCAGTGGTTTTTGAAAGGGGTTTATGCCTACAAAGGATTCCTTACCAATACTGAAATCGCTGAAAAAACGGGTCTTAAGTCTAAAGATCTGCACCTATTAATGGCCGCCAGATTCTAGTTGATGTTTGTCCATAAAGTCCGATTTCTGCGTTACGCTCGCCCGAAAAATGGTCATTTACAATAGTAAACTCCCAATTTTAGTGCTTCGCAAGCCTTGAACTCGAACTTTCTGAATCAAACACTTGAGTTTATAGACAGCCCCTAGT
>Ga0164313_10003295_pt1 | contig 14410 bp, 10 predicted proteins | sample GuaBasSedimGuay4_FD_113735 | JGI IMG/M metagenome (GOLD analysis project Ga0164313, IMG submission 113735) | Subseafloor sediment microbial communities from Guaymas Basin, Gulf of California, Mexico - Guay4, Core 4569-4, 0-3 cm | ecosystem: Environmental > Aquatic > Marine > Hydrothermal vents... | reverse complement strand
TGCATGCTCGACGGCTCGGCCACCCTTTCGGCCAAGGACGCCGGCTCCATCAAGGTCAAGCTGATCGGGTCCGATGGGGGCAGCTTCGAGTTCAAGATCGACTAGGCGGGGGAAGGGAGTTGACGGTCGACAGTCAACAGTCCATCGCTCCATCGCAGACGTCGCACCATCGCAAATGGGACGCGGATTTCGCGGATGGACACGGATTTCATCGCAAGCATCGCATTGCAGCCCGCAGATGACGCAGATGGACGCAGATTTCATCGCACCATCGCACATCGCATTTGAGAGTGGGATCCGCGTCGCCGATGGGTTGATCAACTTCGTGGACGCGACCCCGCCACCACCAAGAGACAGAAGGTGGGGCGAGCCCCACCAGGGGCATCACAGGGACAGGGGATGAGGGTGGGGTTGACCCCACCTTCAGGAGTGGTCGAGATTGGCGGAGTGTCCCACGTCAGTCCAGAGTCCTCGATGAGATCCTGGTGGCATTCGGGGGCCTTATGAGCCGAGATGACTGCCGAGGAACGCGAATTCTGTCTGCGGCAGTGGCGACGTGGGAATCCTCCCGTCCCTCGTCGGCAGAGATCGCCGGATGATCCAACACCTGCCTTGCGCGAATTGGCCGCAGGGCATGAATGCCCTGCCTACAGCTCTGAAAAATCGAGGTTTGTGGTCTGCCGCTGAAGCTGTCCCGGTTGGCTGATGCAGATCGTCGTCCCTGTCGACTGTTCCAGATGCTGTCGCTGATTCGTCCAGGCGTACGATGGCTATGGAAAGGTCGTACTCCAGGCTCCGGTGTCGCCCGAGAACACATAGGCGCCTGAATCGTTGATGGAAACGAAGTCGAAGTTGACCCAGTTGTCGATGCCCGAGCCGTTGGGGTCTCCCTCGCGGGCGACCAGGCTGCCGTCGACATACAAGAAACCGTCCGAGTCACTCGACCCGACATTGTAACGGGCGCAGGTTGAGTCAGATATCCGAGGCGCGGGGAGGAGCCGGGGCCGGGCTCAGGCCGGCAGACCCCCCTCGCCGGTGAACCACTCGGGCCCCGCTGCGAGGAGATTGCCGGCATCCGTCGCCGCGACGGGCCGGGAGAACCAGAACCCCTGACCGTGCGGGCAGGCCATCTGGCGCAGCCGCTCGGCCTGCTCGGCGGTCTCGACCCCTTCGGCGACGACCCCGATCCCGAGATTGTTGGCCAGACCCAAAATGGTCTCGACGATGGCTCGGGAGTCCGATCCGTTGCTCAGCTGGCTGACAAACGATCGGTCGATCTTGAGCTCGTCGTAGTGGAACCGCTGGAGATAGCTGAGCGACGAGTAGCCGGTGCCGAAATCGTCGATGGATAGCTGGATCCCCATGGCACGGAGCTGGTTGAGGTTCTCCAGGGCGATGTCGACGTGCTCGAGAACCACATTCTCGGTGACTTCGAGTCGAAGGCTCTCGGGAAGCAGCCCGGTCTCTTCGAGGGTACTCAGGAATCGGTCGACAATCCCGTGTTTCATGAAGAGTTTGCCAGACACATTGACGCTGATGAAGAGTGGCGGATCGGTCGGGTAGATCTGCTGCCACTTGCGGGTCTGCCGGCAGCACTCCTCCAGTACCCACCATCCGAGAGGCACGATGAGACCGGTCTCCTCGGCGATGGCGATAAAGCTGTTGGGTGAGACGATCCCGCGTTCAGGATGCATCCAACGAACCAGACCCTCGAAGCCGACGATGCGGCCGCTTACCAGGTCGACGATGGGCTGGTAGTGCATGGCGAAGTCGTTGTTCTGGACCGCGAGCCTGAGTTCGGTCTCGAGTTTGAGAAGAGCCACGGCGCTCTGGTGCATGTCGCGGTCGAAGACCTCGTAGCGGGCCTTTCCGGCCGCCTTTGCGCGGTACATGGCGATGTCGGCGTCGCGCATGATCTCGTCGGGACTCCGGTAGCCGGTGGCGCTGTGGGCTATGCCGATGGATGCCGTGACGAAGACCTCGTTGCCCTCGATGGAGAAGGTCATCCCGAGAAGTTCCTGGATCCGCTCGGCGACGTGGATGGCGCCGGGGATGTCGTTGATCCGATTCAAGAGAATGGCAAACTCGTCGCCGCCGATCCGCGAAAGGGTGTCACCCGGTCTCAGATAGTGCTCGAGCCGTTGAGCGATCCCCTTGAGAAGCTTGTCCCCGAGCGGGTGGCCGAGGCTGTCGTTGACGTTCTTGAACCGGTCGAGGTCAAAGAAGAGAACCGCGAACTCGCCTTTCGGAACGCGTTCAGAATCGGCTAGGGCGTACGCGAGGCGATCCATGAAAAGGACACGGTTGGCAAGACCGGTGAGATCGTCGTGAAGGGCGTCGTGCTGGAGTTTCTCCTCGGCCTTCTTTCGTGCGGTGATGTCTGATTGTGAACCCGCCATCCGTGCCGGGCTTCCATCGGCGCCGCGGACCGCGAGTCCACGGGTGAGGACCCAGAGCCAGCTGCCATCGGCGGACTTCATCCGGTGCTCGAAGCGGAAATGCTCACTCTCGCCGTGAAGGTGGGCGCTGAGCTTACGTCTGAAGCCCGGCTCGTCGTCGGGGTGGACCCGATCGAACCACTCGCGGGGGGTCGGTCCGACTTCGTTCTCTGAATGACCGAGCATCTTCTTCCAACGGGGAGAGAAGTAGACCGAGTCCGAACGCAGGTCCCAGTCGAAGAGTCCGTCGTTGGCGCCCGCGACCGCGAGAGAGAAACGCTCCTCGCTGTCGCGCAGCGCGTCATCGGCCGTTTGGCGAGCGATGGCGTAGCGAACCGAGCGGACCAGGAGACGGGTGTCGACCTCGCGTTTGACGAGATAATCCTGGGCTCCCTCACGAACGGCCCTGGCGGCGAGCTCGTCGTCGTCGAGGCTCGTCAGGACGATGATGGGGACCCTCGGGGCGGTCTCGTGGACACTCAGAAAGGTGTCGAGACCAAAGCTATCGGGAAGAGAAAAGTCGAGCAGAATCACATCGAACCGGTCGCGCTCGAGACGGTCAACCCCTTTGTGGAGCCGATTCTCGTGTGAAACGACAAAGCTCGTGTCGGTGGCTTTGCCGAGCAGCACTTGGATCAACTGTGCGTCGTCGGGACTGTCCTCGATCAGCAGCACCCTGATGCGTGGGTGATGACTCATCCTGTAGTCCTCCGGTTGGCGCACTCTGGAACAAGGCAGGCGATTCGGTTTCCAGGGCACCTCAAGTGTCGCTTACTCAGTCGCCTCATCTTCCCCTCCTGAACGTTTCGGCAACGTGAAAATAAATGTCGATCCCCGGAGCGGTTGGCTCTCGACCCATATCTTACCGCCATGGCGCTCGACGATCCGTTTGCAGATCGCCAGACCGATCCCGGTGCCGGGGTATTCGTCGTGTGTGTGGAGCCGCTGGAACATGACGAAGATCCGCTCCGCGGTGTCGGCTTCCATTCCGATCCCGTTGTCGCGCACCGACAACCTCCACCCGCCGTCCTCGGTGGTGGATGTGACGTGGATCCTTGGTGGTCGCTCACCGACAAACTTGATGGCGTTGGTCAGCAGATTGTGCAGCAGTTGGTGGAGTTGGGCTCCATCCCCGACGACGGTCGGAAGGTCGTCGTGGGTGATGACGGCCTTTGTGTCGTCGATGGCATCGGCGAGTTCCTCGACGACGTCGTCGAGGATAGCCGCGAGGTCGACGGCGATGAACTCTCGGCCCCGGGTGTCGACCCGGGCGTAGCCGAGGACCGCATCGACCATTTCCTGCATCCGGTCGGCACCGCGAACGGCGCGATCGAGGTAGTCCTTCGCCTCGCCCTCAAGATCACCACCGGCCTCTTTGTCCAGGAGTTCGAGATAGCTCGAGACCATCCCGAGCGGTTGTTGGAGATCGTGGGAGACCACGTAGGCGAACTGTTCGAGTTCGGCGTTGGATCGAGCCAGCGCCTGGGAGCGTCGCGCGAGTTCGCCCTGGGCGGCGTGGAATTCCTCGGTCTCCTCGATGATGCTCTGGACCTGGCACACCCCGGAGGAACCGTCTTCGACGGCCCAGGATGAGATCCGAACCCACATCAGGCTTCGGTCGGTCCGCTGCAACTGGACATCGAGGTTCCCGACGGTCCTCGATGCCTCGATCTGTGAGCGCCAGTTCGACGCCACCGATGGCTGGGCAAAGAACTCGGTGAAGGTGCGGCGGGTCATGGTTTCGGGGCTCGGCAGCCCGAGCATGGCGGCAAAGGCCGGGTTGGCCTCGAGGATCTCGCCGGTTGCGGTCGACACCACCACTCCCACCGGCAGACCTTCGACCAACCTCCGGTAGGGGGCGTCCTTCGCCGTCGCGAGGGCCCGGCGGCGGGCCCGGAACAGGGCGGCACGCACGGCAGCCGGGAGCTCGACAAAACCCTCGCTTGATTTGGCGACATAGCCATCAACCTGGAGTCTGAGGGCTTCGTTCCACAGATCGTTCCCCGCAGATGCGGTGAAGAGGATGATGGGGCAGTCGGGCCTCAGATCGCGGATGAGCTCGACCACTTCGAGGCCGTCGCTCCATTCGAGGTCGGCCTCGGCGATGACCAGCCCGAAGAGCCCGGCGGCCAAGGCGGCGGAGAACTCCGCGGCGGAACCCACGCGGTCGATGTCGACCCGTTCGAACTCGCCGGCCAAGACAAGGGCGGCGAGTTCTCGGTCGCTCTCGTGGTCGTCGACCAGTAAAATACGTGGAAGGCTGCTCATGTCTCCCGTGCCCGGCCCGCTTTTCGGCCGAATCCGGAATTCACCACCGGCCCTCCAACAGTGAACGTCTTTCCGTGATTCCCATCACGAGCTCTGATGGGCGGAGTATAACACGCGGTGGATATTTTCCGAGTCAACCCCATTCAAGTCACTGATTTCAATGGACTCATCTCAATATGAGGATATTCGTCAGATGGTGAATGGGTAGTGTTCCAACCGGATCGTCGGGGGACCGATTCTAACGCGGCGGAGCCGCAACCGAAATTCAGACTGTGGTGAGAAGGTAAGAAGGTCAGCGCTCCCTACGGTCGCTAGTGAGAAGGTCAGCGCTCGCTTCGCTCGCTAGTGAGGGGGTCAGGAGGCGAGCGGAGTTTCCCTCGAGCGTTGAGAGGTGGGGACTCTCGACGTGCTGTCTAACGTCTTACCTTCTCACCTTCTAACTTTTTAACCTTCTAACTTCCTCACACCTGGCGTCTTACGTCTTACGTCAACTCGGCTGCCTCGTATTTTCGAAGATCTCGTGGCGTAAGTGGCTAAGGACGGTCGTCTCGACTGGTCCCGGCCGCAGAGATTCCGATGCGAAGCAGCGAATCTATGCGGTGCAGCCTCCTAGTCGTCGATCGCCACCAGCAGGGTCTGGGCCAGATCCGCCAGCCGGTAGGGTTTGACCGCGACCCCGGAGAAACCGTGTTCACGGTAGTTGGCCATGACCGGGTCGGTGGAGTAGCCGCTTGAAACGATGGCTTTGACCTTGGGATCGATTTCCAACAGACGGGTCATTGTCTCGCGACCACCGACTCCTTTGGGAACCGTGAGATCGAGGACAACCGCCGCGAAAGGTTGGCCGGCTTCCATGGCCTCGGTGTAGAGCTCGATGGCCTCCGAGCCGTCCGCCGCAGTGGAGACTGAATAACCGATGGTTTCGAGCAGTTCGGCGGCGGCGGAACGCACCGCCTCGTCGTCATCCATGATCAACAGTCGGCCGTGCCCTTTGAGTTTGTCCTCGGCGCTGACCTCGGGATCGACGCGGTTCTCGTCCGAGGCAGGGAGGTAGACCGAGAATCTGGTTCCCTGTTCTGGGTTCGAATGAACGACGATGGCGCCGCCGTGGCTGCGAATGATGGAAAATGCGGTGGCGAGGCCGAGACCGGTGTGACCGGATTTCGTCGTGAAGAACGGATCGAAGATCCGATCCAGATTCTCGTCGTCGATGCCGTTGCCGGTGTCGGCCACATCGATGCGGACGAACCTCCCCGGTTCGAGGGTGGGGATGTCCCCATCGCCGAGATGGGCGTTGTCGGTGGTGACGGTGATGATCCCGCCGTAGGGCATGGACTCCATGGCGTTGGCAATGAGATTCTGGACCACCTGAACGATCTGGCCCTCATCGATGTCCGTCGGCCAGAGTTCGCCCGATGTACGGAAATCGATGCTGGTGTTGGTTCCTCGGGCGGCAAAGGTCGCAGCCTCCTCGACGAGCTGGGCGATGGTCGCAGTCTTGCGGATCGGACGCCCGCCCTTTGAGAAGGTGAGGAGCTGCTGTGTCAGGCCAGTTGCCCTGAGGCAGACGTTCTCGGCCTCGTCGAGGCGCCGGAGGGTTTCTTCGGAACCCGCCGAGGATCTTTTGGCGAGACTGATGTTGCTCAGAATCGCCATGAGCATGTTGTTGAAGTCATGAGCGATTCCACCGGCGAGAACACCGAGGCTCTCGAGTTTCTGGCTCTGCTGGAGCTCGAGCTCGAGACGTCGCCGGTCCTCTTCGGCTCGGTTTCGATCGGAGATGTCGACGGCGATTGCCTCGACGATCCTGCCGCCGTCGTCGGGAGCGGTGACGATCCCGGCGTTCATCAGGATGGAAACCGGAGTGCCGTCTCGGTTGATGAGAGTGAGTTCCCGGTTGGAGATCTGCCGCTGGATGGAGAGTTCGCGGAGAAAGCGCTGAATCTCATCGGGGTCAGCGGCGAGTTCAGAGATCAGACGGCGGCTGAACTCATCCGAGTTCCGATAACCGAGCATGGAGGTGAACGCCTGGTTCGCGTTTCTGATCCGGCCGTCGAGATCTGACTGAAAGACCCCGGCCAGATTGCGCTCGAAGAGAAGCCGATACCGCTCGATGCTCTCGAGAAGGGCCCGATCGGTCCGCTGGCGATCGAGGATCTCCCGCCGTTTGGAGAGGAACTGATGCCAACCGGCGGCGCCGATGACGGCCAAGAAGAGAAGTCCGATCAGCAACGAATTCCGCCACAGTTTTCTTTTCTGGAGCTCGAGGGTTTGGAGTTCGTTGTTTTTGCGTAGCAGCTCGATCTCGGTCTGTCTTTTCCGGTTTTCGTATTCGGCCTGGAACTCGGCGAACTCGGAGCGGACTTCGGCAATCCTGAGTTCGCTCTCGATTCTCCGCGCCTGGGTCTGGAATTCGATAGCGGCGTGAGGGTCACCGGTGGCCATCCGGGCTTCGACCATGGCGTCAAGGGCCACCACTTCGCGGCCCCTCATCCCCATCTGCTGGGAGAGTTCGAGACTCTCCGAGGCGGCGGATACTGCTTCCGGTCCTCGATCCAAAGCGGCGAGGATCCGAGCCTTGATGGCGAGGGAGGCGGCGATCTCCGGCTCGACATCGATGCGTCTCAGCCGTTCGATGGCGTCGGAAATGCGTCCGAGAGCCTCGCGATCTCGGCCGACCTCGTGCAGGGCGGCGGCCAGGCTGCGGAGCGACATGGCGATTCGAAGGTCCGCGCCTTCAGCATGCCGCAGGACCAGAGCCTCTTCGTGAAGCTTGATCGCCTCCTCCGAATCACCCTGGAGATGTTTGATATCGGCGATGTTGGACAGAAGATCGGCGACTCCAGCAGTCTCTCCGAGTTCGGCCTTGATCACTCTGGCGCGATGAAAGTACTCAAGGGCGGGCTCGTGGTCGCCGAGGTACATGTGGGCCACGCCGATGTTGTTGAGCAGGATCGCTACGGCATGTTTGTCACCGGCCCGCTGGCGCTCCTCGAGGGCCGTTGAGCTGGTCTCGATGGCGGTTTCGAAATCGCCCAGGTGTAGCTGGGCCGCGGCGATGATATTGCGGAAGACCCATGCACGATCGGGATTGTTGACGACGACGGGCGAGGTGAGGGCTCTGCGGCACGCTGCGCGGCACGCGTCGAACTCGCCGAGGTGAAAGCTCGCACGGGCGAGATCGCACAGCGCATCGGCGGCGATCTCCTGATGATCCGTCGCCTCGGCCATCTCGACTGCGAGGCGGAGTTCGACCACCGCCTCGTTGAACTGCTCGGTGAGACGCAGCGCTCGCCCGAGACCGGCGCGAATTCTGGCCTCGCCGATATCCTGTCCGACGGCTGAGGGGTCATCGACGATCAACCGGGCGAGGTCGATGTAGTGGGTGGGATCGTCCTCGGGTGAGAGGTTCTCGATTCGGGCGAGTCGGTCCTGAAGGGTCGACGATCCGGTGGTTGACTCCTGGTCGGGAGGCATGGGAGCCGCAAAGCTGAAGCTAGTTGGCGTCAGAAGAGAAATGAGAATCATTCCGAAGAGAAACCGAACACACCTTCGGCCTCTGATGGGTATCGGTTGTTTTCCTCGCCCTCGGGTCACGGTGCGAACCCCCATTTCCCACTCTGAGTGTATCGCACGCGAGCCCCGACGTGTCTTTGGGCGAAGGCGGGAAGACAGACCGTTGTAGACTGTGGACCCGAACGGGAGGTGTCATGACCATCGATCCGAAACTGCTTGAAATCCTCGTCTGCCCGGTGGACAAGACACCGCTCGAGGTCATCGAACTCTCCGAACCGATCCGCGCGCGGTTGGTGGAAAAATACCGCGAGCAGTTCAAGGACGAGGACCCGGTTGTCGAGATCGGTCTCGCCTCACCCGGCGGAAGGGTCTATCCCGTGGTGTCGGGCATCCCGGTGATGCTTGCCGAAGAGGCATTGAACCGCGAGGAGATCGAAGGCTGAGGCCGAAGTGACCGACCGGGTCTGGAGTCCATCCACCCTCATCGCCGAGGTCAACTCACTGCTCGAGCAGGGGTTCTCGGGGATCACCATCGAGGGCGAGATCACCAACGTCAGCGCATCGGCTCGCGGTCACCTCTACTTCACCCTCAAGGACGAGAACGCAAATCTCGATTGTGTGATGTGGGGCTCGCGAGCGGGCAAGCTCAAATTCGAGGCCGAGGACGGGCTCGCCGTCCGGGCCCGCGGTTCCCTGACCATCTATCGTCAGCGGGGGCGTTTCCAGCTCGTGGTGAACGCTCTCGAACCACAGGGCATCGGTGCTCTCCAGCTCGCGTTTGAACAACTCAAGAAGAAGCTTGACGCCGAGGGTCTCTTTGCCGAGGAGCGCAAGCGATCACTGCCGGTGCTGCCCAACCGGGTCGGCATTGTCACATCGGCCACCGGCGCCGCCCTCCAGGACATGCTCAAAGTCCTCCAGAGGGTGCCGAATCTCGAAGTGGTGGTGGCGCCGGCAACGGTCCAGGGCGACGGAGCGGCGGCCGGGATTGCCGACGCCATCGAGCGACTGGGCTCGAGCGGTCTGGTCAACATCATGATCGTCGGGCGCGGGGGCGGGAGCCTCGAAGATCTCTGGGCCTTCAACGAAGAGCCGGTGGCGCGCGCCATCGCCAACGCACCGGTGCCTGTGATTTCGGGCGTCGGTCACGAGGTGGATTTCACCATCGCCGATTTTGTCGCCGATCTTCGCGCCGCGACCCCGACCCAGGCCGCTGAACTCGTGGCCAGCCGGGTCGAAGAGCAGGATCGGCGCCTGGACGCCGCCACCGCCGGTCTGACCCGTGATCTTCGGCGCCATCTGACCCTGGCGCGGACCCGGCTCGATGGGCTCGAGGGTTCACGTGGCCTGGCTCGGGTACCGCTGCGCGTCCAGGCGCTGAGACAACGTTTGCATCGTGCGGCGGCGCTTGGACCGGCGCTTCGAGGACTCTCCCAACGAATGCACGCACGTCTCGCCCGGGCCGAAGCGGTTCTCGGGCGACTGCCGGCGCGGGTGGCAGCGGGTGGTCACCGCCGCCTGCTGGCCAGCCGTTGCGAGCAGATGGCTCAGCTCATGCGCGGGAGGGTGCAACGGATGACGGGCGAGCTTGCGTCGAAACGACGGACCCTCGACAACCTCAGCCCAAGGCGGGTCCTCGATCGCGGCTACTCCATCACCACGGTGAAGGGGAAGAACCGACCCATCAAGGACCCCGCGGAGGTTCGCACGGGTCAGATTCTGCTGACGCGATTGGCCGGTGGCGATCTTCGCTCGCTGGTGGCGGATCGACCCAGAAAACGACCGACTACGACCACCAAGCCCGACAGTCAACCGTCGCTCTTCAGCGACTCCACCGATGATGCGGGAGATCGAAATGACACCGACTGAGAAGGACACCACCACCGATCGGTTCGAGGATCAGCTCGAGCAACTCGAGGAGATCGTCGCGAGTTTGGAAGACGAAACCGTGGGGCTCGAAGAGGCTCTCGAACTCTTCGAGAACGGGATGGAACTCGCCAAGAGCTGTCGCGCCCGTCTCGAGGAGGTCGAGAAACGGGTCCAGAAGTTGCTCGAGACCGACCAGAGCGATGGCCCCGAAACCGCCCCTCTCGATGACAATGACGACGATTCGGAATCCAAGGAGTCACCCTGGTGATCAAGGAACTCCTGGACCGCGAACGAGAGACCGTCGAGTCGGCGTTGGCCGAACTGCTGCCGCGCGACGCCTGGCCAGAGCGACTCCACCGCGCCATGGCGCATGCGGTCTTCGCCGGTGGCAAGAGAATTCGGCCGATCCTGGCCCGCCTGGCTCACCGCGCCGCCGGGGGCGATCCCGACGAGATCACAGTTGCGGCCTGTGGGCTTGAACTCATTCACACCTACTCGTTGGTCCACGATGACCTCCCGGCCTTCGATGACGACGTGCTCAGACGCGGCCAGCCGACGGTCCACGTCGAGTTCGACGAGGCTACTGCCATCCTGGCCGGTGACGCCCTGCTCACCGAAGGGCTGCTTCTCATCGCCCGCCACCCCACCGGCCCCCAGTGGGCGGCCCGGCGCGCCGATGCCGTCGATGTCGTGGCCGAAGCGGTCTCCGCTCGAGGGATGGTCGGCGGGCAGATGGACGATCTCGAAGCCACGGGTCAGATCGAAAGCGAAGCCGTGGATCCCCACGAGCGCCTGGATCGGATCCACCGCGCAAAGACCGGCTGCCTGCTGGCCGCATCGGTGGAACTCGGAGCCGTGCTCGCCGGAGTCGATGATCACAAACGCAGGGTCCTCGCCGAATTCGGCGCCGGTCTCGGTCTTGCTTTCCAGATTGCCGACGATGTCCTCGACGCAACCGCCACCGCCGAGGATCTCGGCAAGTCACCGGGTAAGGATGCCGATGCCGGCAAGCTCACCTATGTCACCCTCTATGGTCTCGATTTCGCCCGCGTTCGCCTCGCCGATCTCGAGGCGACGCTCGTGGATCAAGCGAAAGAGATCGAGGGTCCCGAAGGCGAACTCGCAGCCATCGCACATTTTGTCGCGAGACGACGAAGCTGACTGTTTCTTGCAACCACGGGCCCTCAGTCCACAGACTCGCGGTTGTCCGGTTATCTTCGCCGGAGTTTGAAACACGGCGAACACGGGGAACCACGGAGAGGCCACAGAGGGTTTTTCGATTCATCGCAGAGTTCCTTGCATCAGAAACCACACCATGCGATGGGTTCTGGATCCGTACTCCGTGGTACCGCCGTGGTTCCCCGTGCTCTCCGTGTTTCAGTATTTCGGTCCGGAAAGGAGGGTCGTTTCTACCGGCAGCTCCGGCCGAAGCTACGCCGCCGGGTCCTTCCCGGTGAGCACCCGTTTCGCCCGACCAGAGAATCCGGCTCCGCCCTGAACCTCGAGAATCAGGGCGACAACACCACAGAGGGTGGTGAAGCTGAAGGTCATGGTGTGAACGGCGATGGCGTAGGCGAGAGAGGCCGCCGGATCGGCGCCGCACAGGGCCAAGGCTCCGACCCACATGGCTTCGTAGACGCCGATGGCGCCCGGTGACGACGGAAGGGCGATTCCGAAGGCCATCGCTCCGAGTCCGAATGCCGCCCAGGAGAGCGGCGCCCCGGGGATGAAGGCCCTCATGGCGATCCAGAACACGATCAAACCACCGGCCCAGCTCAAACCGAGGACCAACGTTGCCCGAAGCAGACGACCCGGTTGCGCCAACCCGTCGAGGGCGGCCACGAGTTTTGGTAAGAGTCCGGCCACCTTGGGCCAACGGGAAACCTTTGGTTTGATCCATTCGGCTACGGCGTGGCGGTGGCGGGCGATGAGGACCAGGGTGGTCACACCGGTCGCGGCCACGACCGCGGCGGCCGCGGCGGGCACCCAGGGGGCATCGACCCCCACCGCCGAGAGACCCGCAAGCAGGATGGTCGCGGCAAAGATGAGATCGAGCAACCGTTCGGCCGCAACAGCGGTGGCGCCCCCGATGAGGCCGAGACCGGTCTTGCGGCCTAGGACCAGCGAGCGCACCGCTTCGCCCGCCCGAAGTGGGAGCAGATTGTTGGCGAGATAACCGATGTTGAGAGCGGCAAACGCTCCGCCGAGCCCGGTTCGACCGTCCACGAGTTCCCGCGAGGCCGCAGCCCGTCCGGTCAACGCAACCGCAAAAAGAGCGGTTGCAGCGATCATCTCGACCGGCCGGGCCGACCGGAGCGCCTCCACCGCCTGACCGAAATCGACAAAGACAATCAACGCCACAATCGCGCCGCCGCTGATCAGCAATCCCAGGATCAACTTGCTCAGTTTCTGTTCTTTTGGGATTGATTGACTCACCCGCGAAGGTTAACACGCAGGCGGCGCGTCTCCGCGGGTGAGGCTACACTCCAGGGGTGATCTGGATTCACCAACCGAGACCCGCGTCGGTCGCTGTTCGTGGCCGTCTGAGGCGGTTCCGATGACCGCCCGCCGCCGACTCGATGTCGAGATCGCCGAGCGGGGTCTGGCGCCGTCTCGGGCTCGCGCCCAGGCGCTGATCCTCGCCGGCAAGGTCACGGTCGACGGCCGGCTCGTGACCAAGGCCGGCAGCCCGGTGAAAGAGGGTGTGGTCATCGAGATCGCGGAACCCGACCACCCCTACGCCTCGCGGGGCGCGCTCAAGCTCGAAGCAGCCCTCGATGCCTTCGCCATCGACCCCACCGGACTCGACTGTCTCGATGTCGGCGCCTCCACCGGCGGCTTCACCGATCTCATGCTCGCCCGGGGCGCGACGAGGGTCATCGCGTTGGATGTCGGCAAGGGTCAGCTCGACTGGCGTTTGCGGACCGATGACCGCGTGACGGTGATCGAGGGCGTCAACGCCCGCCACCTCGGGCCCGATGATCTGCCATTCAGGGCGGGCTTGGCAACCATCGATGTCAGTTTCATCTCGCTGCGTTTGGTGGTGCCGGCGCTTCTGCCCCACCTCGAGCCGGGGGCGCACCTCGTGTGTCTGGTCAAACCTCAGTTCGAGGCCGGCCGCCACCAGGTCGGCAAGGGCGGGATCGTCCGCGACGAGACGGTGCGCCGGAGGGTCATCGACGACACCGTCGCTGCCATCACCGAGTTCGGCTTCGAGCTTGTCGGTGTCATTCCCTCACCCATCAAGGGCCAAAAGGGCAACCAGGAAGAGCTGGCCGTCTTCCGGATTCGTTGAAGATTGCACGCACAATGGAAACGCAGAGGCGCGGAGAGCGCAGAGTGCCGTAGAGCATCACATTGATGAACCGGGCCATGAGATCGTCATTGCGCTCTGACTCCCGTGCGTCGTGCTGAGGCTGCCTTGTACGATCAAGTCGGAGGCCGCCACCGTGATGCCGCAAGCCACCGGTAAACGAGCCCCCATTCTTCACCTGAGATGCTCAGCGATCCCTCAGCGCCTCTGCGTCTCCGCGGTTAGATTGTTCCTTCAAGAGAGATCGCCGGGATCGCCAGTAGCTAACGTGTCGGATGCCGCAACACGAGTTTATTGACCACCACGAATCGAAGTCCACTTTCCTATGGGATGCTCAGCGATTCCTCCGCGTGCTCTGCGCCTCCGCGGTTCGATTGTGCGAACCAGATCGGATCGACCCCCTCGTTGTTCAGAGCTGTCGGCATCCGCGGTATCATCGCCCTTCGTTGGAGGATGCATGAGTTCTGAAATGACGGTTGATTTCCCGGGTGGCAAAAAGGTCACGGCGCACTACGACGGTTTCGACATCGCCACGGATCAGGGCGTTGATTCGGGTGGCGAGGGTACCGCGCCCGAGCCCTACGATCTCTTCCTCGCCTCGCTGGCCACCTGTGCGGGTTACTACGTCATGAAGTTCTGCGATGGTCGTTCCATCCCTACCGACAGTGTCTCGATCCATCAGAGTTGGGAGCGCAACGAGGACAAGAAGCTCGTCCGCATCACCATACGCATCCAAGTCCCACCCGACTTCCCCGAGAAGTACCACAAAGCCATCGTTCGCGCCGCCAACACCTGTACGGTGAAGAAGACCCTTGCTGATCCACCACAGATCACGACGGAAGCCGTCGTGATCTGAATTTTGAATTCTCAATTTTTAATTTTTAGGGGCTTCAGGGTTTCGTGTGGAAATAGGATGTGGCCGATCATTTTCTGGAGATATGCCTCAGACGATTTCCCTGCGCGTCTTCTGACGATCACTTTTTGACTGGCCAGTTGGCTGCGGAGT
>Ga0164313_10003294_pt1 | contig 14410 bp, 11 predicted proteins | sample GuaBasSedimGuay4_FD_113735 | JGI IMG/M metagenome (GOLD analysis project Ga0164313, IMG submission 113735) | Subseafloor sediment microbial communities from Guaymas Basin, Gulf of California, Mexico - Guay4, Core 4569-4, 0-3 cm | ecosystem: Environmental > Aquatic > Marine > Hydrothermal vents... | reverse complement strand
TAAACAGTAAAATTGATTATAAAGACGCCCTGATTAAGGTTGACCGTGAAAATGGTTATGATCCGGATATGCTTAGTGATGGGATAACGAATACGCCTCCACCTCCCAAAAGAAGGGCTATTCCACCTTCCCCTTTGTTACGGAAGACAATTGAATTAAAAGAAAAGCCGGTAAGAGCTCTTGCCTATGTTTCAGCATTAGGGGTTTACGAGATCTCCTTTAATGCGAAAAAACCTGATCACAGGGTGCTGGCTCCCGAATGGACGGACTATAATAAGCGAGTTCAATATCAGGTGTTTGATGTTAGTGATAAGTTAGAAGCAGGAACCAATGTAATATCTGCTCAACTTGGTGATGGTTGGTATGCAGGCATGCTCGGCCCAGTTCGCTGGAGTCCGTATTTTCCTAAAAGAGGTGCTTATGGTCTAAATCGTCGACTCTTTTTTCAGATGGAAGTGGAGTATGCCAATGGCGAAAAGGAGTTATTTATAAGTGATGATTCCTGGAAGTTGTTGACTGATGGCCCATTACAACTGGCTGATAATTTTTTAGGGGAGACATATGACGCTAACAAAGAAGTAGAAGGATGGCAGCGTGCAAAGTTTGATGATTCAAAATGGGAAAAAGTTGTGATAGATAATGATGTAGATATTAATCTTGTTCCCCAGATCAATCAGCCCATTGAAGTTGTGGAAACGTTACCAGCAAAAAGTGTATTGAAAACAAAGGAAGGAAATTATATTTTCGATGTTGGAGAAAATATCGCGGGTTGGTGTAAGGTGCAATTAGAGGGTGAACAAGGGGACTTAATAGTTTTACAACATGGTGAGATGTTAGATGAAGATGGAGAACTTTATACCGAGAATTTAGGGATGGCAGTTCAGATCGATTCGGTTATTCTTGGTACATCAGGAAAATTGACCTATGAACCCCGTTTTACCTATCATGGATTTCGATACGTGGAAATAAAAGGATTACGACATCAACCTGACAAAAATATTTTAGAGGCAAAAGTTGTCGCTTCAGATCAGCCACGAACGGGATATTTTAGCTGTTCCAATACCATGCTCAATCAGCTTTACAAGAACATCAATCGTTCACATATAAGCAATATGCATGGTGTACCAACAGATTGCCCGCAGCGCGACGAAAGGTGCGGATGGATGGGAGATGCTTATATTTTTGCACAAACATCTATTTTTAATCGGGACATGGCCGCCTTTTATAACAAATGGGTCATTGATATTATGGATGCCCAATCCGAGCGGGGTACTTTCCCTGACATTGCTCCCCATCCCTTTGCTTACGAAAAGCATTTTACCGGAGTACCGGGTTGGGCAGATGCAGCCATTCAAGTTCCTTATGTCCTCTATAAGAATTATGGAGACAAAGAGATTCTTGATGACCATTTTGAAGCATACGAACGATACATAGAAAACATTCATAAGAATAATCCCGATTTTATATGGAGAAATGGATTGGGCAATAATTATGGTGATTGGTTAAACGGAAATACATTAAAAGCGGAAGGTTTTCCTACAACCGGAGCAAAAATACCTTCTGAGGTTTTTTCAACGATCATGTATTATAATTCGACAAATAACCTCTCAAAAATGGCAAGGATCTTAGGGAAAAATAAAGAAGCTGACTATTACGCCAATCTGGCCAATGACATCAAAATAGCTTTTGGGAAGGAGTTTGTTGATGTTAATGGTAAAATTAAAGGCGATGCACAAGCGTGCTATGCCTTGGCCCTACACTATGATATCTTTGCAAATGACATGGAAAAGAATTTTGAAAAACGAATGATTGATAAGTTTATTCCCTATAACGGACGTATGAATACCGGTTTTCACTCTACGCTTCCACTAATGAAGGAACTTGTAAATAGAGGTTATACCAAAAAAGCTTTTCAACTACTCGAAACCACGGAATTTCCATCGTGGGGTTACTCGATAGAGCAGGGAGCAACCTCTATTTGGGAGAGATGGGATGGCTATGTAAAAGGGCGCGGACTTCAGGGAGCAGGAATGAACTCTTTTAATCATTATGCTTTTGGGGCTGTTGGTGAATGGATGTATGAAAATATTTTGGGTATTCAACCCGACATTGAATTTCCCGGATTCAGGCACTTTATCCTTAAGCCGATGCCGGAAGGCACATTAACATGGGCCAAAGGAAGCTATCATTCCATTTGTGGTAAAATTGAAGTGGCGTGGACAAAAAATGATACCCGGTTTGAATACAAATTTACCATACCGGCTAATACAACGGCAACGGTCCATATGCCAAGTAAGAATGCTGAAATGGTATGGATTGATGGTGAAAATATATCCAAATATTTCAAATCGTTAAAGATTGATTATCGTGATGGATATAATATCATTGAGCTCAAGTCCGGTTCCTATTTGCTTAGTTCGGAACTATAGTAGAAAAGTAGGGTGGTTGTTTTTCTTTACATTTCTTCGATAATAATTTTTTTTTGAATTGAGGTTTCTTATATAGACAGCTTCTTTTTTATCCTTTTAGATCGCATAAAATTATATCTCGTATACAATAGTGCAAGGCCCAAAAACAGTAATAAAAGCAAATGAATAAAGCCATTTTTAATATGGAATAATTCAGCCCCCTCTACAGATAAAAGATTAAATACTTCAAAATATGGTGTTGAAGGTAAGATATTTGCAAAGCCTTGCAAAAATTCAGGCATCGCTTCAATAGGCCAGGAATATCCTGAAACTAAAAATAAAGGATATGTGGAAAATGCCAATACTTCTGTCCATCCAATTGTCGTTTTAAAAAAAGAAGCAAGAAAAATGGTATATAGAATTACGACTATTATAAAAATAGCGCTTAGTAAAATATGCAAAAACAAAGCACCTTTAAAAGCAAGGTGATAATAGGAGAATATCAATTTATAAAAAACAAAAAAGTAAGCCAAATACAACAGGAGATAATAAAAGCTCTTCGCGCTCAATATTTTCATAAAATCATAATAGGTAGTATTTCTTACATTCACTAATAACCCATGGTTGAATTCATGAACTATACTTTGCCCGAATCCAATAATTAAGGTTTGTTGCAGAATTAAAATTAACAAAATAGGCAGTAAATAATCGCCATAATTATTTGTGGCATTATATATGGATTTTATAACGGGCAAGATGGGTTGGGCCTGTTGTTTTGCCAATTCTATTGGTACTTTATTGCTAATTAAATATTGCATTCTGACACCTCCCGAAATGGTTAGCATTACTTGTTGAACTCCTTTGTTTATTTCATTGGAAGTCAGAAACTTTGTATTATTCAAAATTAATTCTACATGGGCGCCATCCAGATTCATTGTGTTTTTTTGGAAATCTTTAGGGATGATCAATATTCCCTGGACTTTAAGGTTATTAAAAGGAAACATGGCGTTTTCCATAGAGGAATAATGACCCAGAACCTTTACTTTTTCATTCGTATCCACCAATTCCGAAACTTTTCTGGATAAACTGGTATGATCATAGTCCACAACCGCAATAGGAATTTCAGAAACATCTTTTTCCATATAAATGGAACCAACAAAAAAAGCATACAAAACGGGAGCAACCAAACAGGTAAGTAAAATACTTTTATCGTGAATTATTAATTGTAACTCATCTTGCAGTATGGAAAACCAGCTCTTCATACACTATATTTTTTAAGACGAACCGATAATATTACAATTGTAACAATATATCCTACCATAAAGAACAGCAATAGGTTGATGACATGTTCATATAAAAATGACATAGGAGTGGTCATTTCAATTCCTTTGATAAACGCATCTAAAAAATGAGTATAAGGAATAAGTTGTGCATACCAGGCGCTAAAGGCAGGCATTGCCATGATAGGAAAAGTAAAACCACTAAAAACGAATGCGGGAGAATTATAAACAAATGAAACATCCATCGCTATGGCTTCATCTTTAAAAATGGTGGATATCATAATGCCTAACATGGCATTTGTCATAACAAAAATGAGAACGATTCCTAAAAACGAGATAGTTTGTTTTCCAATAGGAACCCCTAAGATGGGATGAACAAAGGCAAAAATTATCATCCCAATCAAAAATCCTAAAATAGTGTAAGTCAACAACTTACCAAGTAGTAGTGTCAATAGATTTCCCTGTGAAATTGATAAGAGATCCTCAAATGTATCATTATTGTATTCCGAATTTATCGAGCGTGCTGCTAAAAAAAAGACGATCATTTGTAATAACACTGTTGTTAAACCGGGTATCAAATAGTAGAGATAATTGTAGTAAGGGTTGTACAAGGGTTTGGTAATTACCCTTATAGGTGCTATTATTTTTATGGCTTTTTCGTGTGGAACCCCTTTTAATTTCAGTGATGTTAAGTTAATTCCTGCTGAAACAGTATTTATAAACGTCGCAGCCTCTTTATATAACAAATTGCCATAAATTATATTTGAAGAGTTTGTGTATATAATTAACTGTTCTTGTTTCCCTAAAAAGATATTTTTTGAGAAATTTTTAGGAATGAAATAGAATCCTTTTATATCAGGATGATCAAGAAAAATACGATCGGTACCGTCATTTGAGTTAAGAAATTTTATAATATCCAATTTCGGTGAAGCCTCAATATTTTGAATTATTTTACGGCTGAGAGGTGAATGATCATTATCCATAACAGCGATGGATACTTTTTCAATAGCGCCTTCTTCATAAATAGCCCCTAAATAAAAAAATATTCCCAAGGGTATTACAAGTAATAGAACCCAGGCGGCCGGTCTTTTTTTAAGTATTAAAACCTCGCGAATAAATATTTTAGTTATTATTTTTAACAATTATTATAGTTTGATATTGATACTCATTCCGGGTCGCAAGCCTTCGATAGATTCTACCGGGGTTAAATGTATTTCGAAAGTTTTCATGTCTAGTCTGCCTTTATCTGCTGTGGGAATCCAATCGGCAAAATCGGCCATAGATGAGATATAAGTAATTTTAAATTTGTGTAATTCATTATCAAATGCAGGTAATTTTCCCAAGATTTCTTTTCCCATTTGAAAATCTGTTAAAAAATTCTCACGAACATGAATTACTGCATGTATGTGCTCCAATTGTTGGATGGTAAAAATAGGATAACCAGCGGGCATCACTTCGCTTTCTTCGGCTAATTTTGCAGAAATTTCACCGTCTACAGGAGCATAAATATTTAATTCTTTGTAGAAGGCTTTGGCTTCTTTAACCTTACCAGCCACCGCACTTAATTGACCTTTAGCTGCCTTTTTATCTTCTATTCTTGCACCTTCCATAGCCATATTGTATAATGACTCAGCAGCTTCCATTTGTTTCTTTGCGGCATCTCTTTTAAAAGTAATTTCATCCATTTTTTGTGTGGAGATCAAACTGTCTTTAAACATATTTTGAACTCTTTTAAAAGAATTTTCAGCAAAGATATACTGACTTTTTGCCATTTCATATTGGTCATTAGCGGCTTGAATTTCTTGCTTTCTGGCTCCTTTACTTGCTTTTTCATTTACGGATTCTGCAGCCGAATACATTCCTTCAGCCTGTTGCACTTTAGCATCAAGAATGTCACTTTCGATGGTGGCTAATAGTTGCCCTTTTTTGACCTTGTCACCAAGTTTAATATAAATATGTTCAATACGCCCCGGAATTTCTGATGCCACTCTAATTTCAGTAGTATCGAATAAACCCACAAATATCCTTTGGCTGTTTTCCTTTGGTTCGATGAAATATAAAATTATAATTCCTACCAAAACGATTAGAACGGGAATAATCAGAATTAAAATGTGATTTTTGTTTTTCATAGGTTAAAATTTGTAATTATTTAAATTTCCCACAGTTAAGCTCCCTTTGGAGATGAGTAACTCTAAAGCCGCTTTTCGCTGGAGTAAGATCATTTTGTAATATTCTAAAACGGCATCCTGATGATCGGTTTCGGCTTCTAATCTCTCGGAAATGGAAATCAGACCTTCCTGATAACTTTTTATTGCCAGGCTTAAGGTGTTATGGGCGACTTCCTTTTCTTTTTCTTTTAATAATATTTGTTGGTTCTTTACTTCAAAATCAATTATTGCCTTTTTTTCAAAAAGTGCTAATTTTTCTGCAGCATCCTTCTTTTTATTTTGAGCAATATCTTTTTCAATAGTAGTTTTTTGTGTGGCATTACTGTTTTTCATTCCATTAAAGAGTTCCCATTGAAACCCAACGCCCAGCATATAAGTTGGAAAACCTTCAAAATGATTTATATCCAGATTGATTGGTTGACCGGTAATAGGTGTTTCTAAAGAACTGTCAATAGATGTGTCGAATAAATTGAAATAAGACAAGTTTGCAAATGCCTGAATTTTTGGTAAAAAAGCATTTTTATTCATTTTTAATTTAAAATCGTAAGCGGTAATAGATGCATCCAATGCTTTTAATTCGGGACGATTATTAAAATCATTTTCATCATCATGCAAAAACCAAGGTTGGAGTTCAAAATGATAAACTTCCAAAGCGGATATCTTTTTTCCACTAAGCATGGATAGTTTCAAATATAACAGATTTAAATTCCCCAATAGTTCTACCTTTTTAGAGGCCAACTTTAGTTCGGCAGCAGTTATTTTTTGACGGTCATAAGGAATAGCCAAACCATTTTTAATTGCTGCGGTTACAATTTCTTTTTCTTTGGTCAATCTTTTTTCACTTTCTATTATCACCAGTTCGGCTTGTTTCATCAATTCAATTTTATCAAAAGTATCTATGACGTCAGTAATGATATCCGCTCTTTCCTTATCGAGCATATAGTTTTTAGCTCTGATCTTCTCATTGTTTGCTTTAGATCCATAACTTACTTGCATTCCGGAAAATAACAAAGCCTTTGCGGTAAGATTGGTATTAAAGAAATTTCCCTTAACGTCAAACTCAGTGTTTCCTTCAAATAAATCAATTCCTGAAAAGGGAAGCGTAAAGGTTGGAATATCAGCATTGATATTACTCCCTCCGTAAGCATACATCCCATTAAGGGAAAGTGTGGGAATATAATTTTGCTTTATAACTTTGGTGTCAATGCTGTCCATCATTAACTCATTGGAGGCATTTTTAAGTTCGTAACTTTTTTGCAAACTTAAATTGATGAGTTCTATTTCATTTTCCGTCAAGTTTTCTTGAGCTAATATTGAAAAGGAAAAGAAGATTAATAAGAGCAAGGTTAGTTTCTGCATATCAATTTTATTGGGTATAAAAATGTTTAATCGTAAAATGGAAAATGTCGTACGTGCCAGATAACAGAATTTTTCCAGCTATCAGGTGTCGTGTCAATAAAGATATTTCCTTTACTTTTTTCATATATTGCTTTGCCGTCACCGGTGAATATACTAATGGAAATAGTAGCATCGTATTTTTTTGTGGTTGTTCCTGCTGAACCTCCATAAACATTAGTTTTGTTCCAGTCTTTATCATTTATACTGGCAAAATTTGTTTCCAGATTTGTAGTACCTTCAAATGACCTGCCCACGGACCCCATTAAAATATAGTCTGCACCACCGATGGCCTCAGCGATTTCTTTTGTAGTAAAATTGTCTATGGTTTCGGGAGTGATACCGGCTTTATTCAAAGCTACGGTTATATCTCTGCCGTTTATTGTAGTTACATTAAAATGCTTGGATTTTTTATTGATATAGTCGATTAAAAAATGCTGCACCTCTTTGCCTTTTTCGATGGAGATGTGCCCATCGTCTGTAAAGGTAAAGGGTAAAATGGCAAGAGTTTCCTGTGCCAGGACAGCATTCGTAAAAATAAGGATTGTTAGTACTGTAATAATTTTTAAAATTTTCATTTTGAGTTGGTTTGGTTAATATTTAAATTTTATCGGTTGTATAAAAGTTTATTTGCATCTTGTTTTAGATTCCACGTTTTTTTTACACTAATTTCACTGATTTACGCGAATTCGTTACTATCGAAATTTTAAGAAGCAGGCTTTAAAATGCTACCTAACCTATTGATATTAAGATTGTAACGATTTAATTGAATTGTTTATTTAACTTCCAGTCTCCAAGAAGCTTCGCCGTGTTTTAACACATATCGTATTGTTTTATCTCCTCCTGAAGGGCAACAATTCTCATCCCCCTCTTTATAAACCGGAAATTTTCTGAATAATTTATTCTTGGAAACATAAATGGAATCATGACCCTGGTAACCGTTGAAAACGGCCCCTTCGGCAAGGTCGGATTGTGAGATTTCGGGTACGACTATACCAGTTACCGATTTGTCCTTATTAGAGCTAAAACCATAAATTGTAGCATATGACCCGGAACCTGCAGATTCAGTAATGATAAAAATTTCATCAAAACCATCCTTATTCAGGTCGGTAATGGTAATTTGAGATATTGGATCCGAATCTTCAAGATAAAGCGTGTCATTCACTATTGTAAATCCGTTTGTTCTAATTGAAATATTACTGATACTTGCACTCGGTTTTTCTTCATATACAATAAATGATTTACCAGTTTTTGTTTTGTATTCTTTAGAGACGATTTCAATACTCTCAGAACTTTTTTCAATGGCTTTGGTTACGGCCTTTGGTTCTTCCACTTCCGGTTTGTCTGAAGGGTTTTTTACACAGGCACTCAGTAAAATTAGAAAAATTAGGGCTATGAGAGATTTTTTCATGGTTTGAATATAATTAAGTTAAAAATTAAAAAACGGTATTGCAAATTCATCCCACAATAATCTATAGGCATCATCACTTGGTATTTCTTTAAATTCTTTCACCATACTAGGGTTGGAAGGATAAGTTTTTCCATCATATTTTAATTGTCGTAATGCACCATTACTGTATACCAAAATGTCACGCCAACCATTTGTCTTTGATGTGACCATGGCAATAAATGGAGCCTCCGAAACAGTAAATATTGTTATTACCGAACCATCATTGTGCAGCAGGTAGTAGGTGCATCCTCCGGTTCCACAAAAATAGGAGTTGTTAAATCCAACCAAATATTCTTTTATTCCGTCATTATTCAGATCCACCTCTTCATATTGAAATTCTCGTTGATCCTCTGTTATTAGAGCCAGATCATCCTTCAATACATCCTTTAAAAAGACACTGATTTTTTCGGCAATTTCACTATTGGAATTATGAGGCGAATAGCTCCTGGGATAAATTTCATATGTCGATTCGGAATTGTTTAAGTTTCCAATTTTGGCGTAATACTTTTTTATTTCTATTTCATCATTAAATATCTTAGGTAGATTTATCCACTCTTTTTCGGTATAAACTCTTAAAGTATTTCCTCTAAAATGATATACATTGATATTGTCATTTGCCAGATCAATAAATAGTTCATAAGCATTTGAAGCGCAATCGTTATCATTACATCCACTGGCGTGAATTATTTGATCTTCAATGACAAGAGGAGTTTCAGTATTCCAATTGGCAATCAATTTGTCAAAATCTAAATTGTCAACCTCTTTTAATCGATGGGATAATATTTCGTTATTAAAAATTTTCTCTTGTTTGGGATATTTTCCAATTAAGTCGTTTAAAAAATTTATTCCGGTATGAGATTTTGCCTCCGGTTTTGGTTGAATATCATTTTTATCAATCTCTATTCTTTGTTCATCGAATAATTTAGGATTTTCTTTTTTGATTTCATTACAGCCGTAAAATAAGGAGAATAATATAAAAGGCAGATAATTGAAAATTTTCATCCGGAATCGTTTTTTAGCATCTACTTTTTAAAAAATTGATAAATGGATATTATTATAAAAATTAATAATATAGGATAAATAATGAGTAGGTCTACCCTAATAATCGCGCCATTAATGTCTTCAGATCTGGCCCAAAACCAAACGAGCAACTCCCATATAAAATAGGCAAATATTAAAAAAATAGTTATTATTTGAACTTTTGTAATTTTTCGCACTATGCCAGTTTTGTTTGGTATGCTAAATTACAAAACAATTTGTTAAAAATAGCTCTTGTACTGCATTAGTCTGAACTTTAAAGTGGTAAATGAAATCTCTTTTTCTTTTAAGTCTTTATAGGTTGGATTTGCACCAATAGACCGATTTGCAGCATTGGAAGGAGATATAAGTGATACTGTTTTGATAATTCTGTTATCTAATTTGAACTGATGAATTTTGGGAGCGTTTTTTTTAATTGGATTTAAGCTTAAGGAATTTTTTTGAAGGTGTTTTCTAAACAAGTATTCCGGACCGTTCTTGCTGTTTCCTCCCATAAAAAGTATCGTATCAATTGACTGGGTCTGACGAAGATATTTTATTAAATTCCGCAATTTGATGTTTTTCATTCCTAAATCGGAAGCATTGATCTTTTCTCGCTCACAACTTTGCACGATATCACAAATTCCAATCTTATGTTGTATTAAAAATTCTTTTCGCTGCCTGACAGCAAATTTTGAATTCTTAAATTCTAAATTAAGATCAAATATTTCATTTAGGATTGGCCAGAGAAGGCCAAATTTACTACCATAACAGAAATCGACGTCGTTTTCAAAAAGCTCTGAAGCTGAAAAACGTGGAGGAGGTAATGTCCCAACAATTAATTTTGTTGCATCAGTTGGAATAAATGGCTTATATGGATGTGAATGAATAATGCTAAGATCGATTATACTTCTTATATCTGTTTTTATAATGTATTCTTTTCAATAGTTCGTTAAAGTTTTATAACACTCACTTAATCAAATACGTATAAAATATTTTACAGTATTGATAATCAAAGCTTTGCGTCTTTGCGACTTAGCGAGAAATAAAAACTTACCGAAGTGTTACTTTTAAAAAACAAGGACAAGCGAACTGGTAAAGCGATTACTGTTAATATCTATATATGCAGGTTCAACTCCATCGATGTTTAAAAAACCATATTGCTCGGAATGATTTGAGTTATCATAGGCGAAATCTAAATTAACAAATCTTGTAATTTTAAAACCAAGCCCCATAGAATAACCATTCAAATCATAAGCTGAAGCAGCATTTTTATAGGGACTTTGAACAAATCTGTAACCACCTCTGATACTTACAATTTTTACCCGCCATTCTGTTCCAACCCGTAGGGATGAAGTGCTTCTTAAACCATTGGATAAATCTTGATTTTCATCAATAAAAACACTTGAAGGTTGTAGTCGGGTATTTGTGTAATCCTGATATATATAATCTAAACTGATCAATCCAAGTTTTCCAAAAACATAGGCAATACTACCGGTGACCTTTGCGGGTGTTTTTAATTGATAATCAAAGTAATTAGGGTCGTTGTACTCCGTATATAAATCAGGATCGTTACTTACAGATATATCCAGATTTTCCTGGAATCTCTCTGCTAGATTATACCAAATGGGAGATTGGTAAGAGACGCCAATCCGTAAATTTTGAACAGGTTTTACAATGACGCCCAACCCAAAATTAAAGCCGTTTCCATATACTGATAAGTACTGTCTCAATCTGGCATCCAAGGTATTTCCCGCACCATCATTATTTGCCTCTTCAAAAGTTGTATTTTGATAAAAATTGATATGCTGAAAGGCGAGAGATCCCCCAAAATATAAAATATCTTTGTATTGGGTGGCAAAACTAAAAGAGAATCTATCATTTATTCCGGATGTATAATTTAGAAAGAGCTGATTATCAACATTGTCATAATATATGTTGTTGAAGTCATTTCCATCATAATTTAGATAGGGGTCATCCACAAAATCAGGAACACCGCTATTACCTTGGACGGCATAATTGTTGTTGAAATCTTTTATTACATTATAATTGAATCCAAAAGACATTTTTTTGAAATCAGAATTTCCATAAATTTTAGTCGCAAACACACCTCCGATCTGTAAAAACCTAAAGTAGTCATCATTGTTGTAAAGTGTATTTCCATAAAAAGTAGTTTCATTTTTTGTATCTCTCCAACCAAAAGAAGTTGAAAATTCAGAATTTTTATAAACCGCCAAGCCGGCAGGATTTATATCAACAGCGGTCATATCTCCACCAAGAGCACCGAATGCGCCACTTAAGCCCATGTATCTGGCAGTACCCAAATTATCATTCGTTGAGAATAATACTGCGATATCCGAGTAGCTTAAAGATTGTGCATTCGTAAAAAAATTGCATAAGAGTAACGTAAAAAAGTATATTTTTTTCATAGTATTTTTTTATTTGAGTTCACACGATTAGCGGGTTCTGGATGATCCGGATGATCCGGATGATCTTGAAACAGATCCTCCCGAAGAACTTCTGGAGCCACTTGACATACCCGAAGATCGGGAATAAGATCTTGGAGCCGAAGATGACGACCGTGTACTTGTGGATCGTTTGTAATTACCACTGCTTTTTTGAGATTGAGAATTACTTGTTCTCGATCTATTGGAGTAATAATTTTGTGCTCTTCCGGGACTGGTTTTATTGATGGTTCTGTTGGCACTTGCATACGAAACCCTTTGTCCTGTTCTCGAATTGTTTAAAGCGTTATTTTTACTTCTGGAATTATAATTACTTGTATATCCTTTTTGATTGTTCGTTCTGGTATACCCTTGGTTCGTACTTCTTCTGACATTTCCACTCTTCGATCTACTTACTGCCGAAGCCGATCTGGCTGTTCCTGATTTAGAGATTCTGCTGTTATAATTTCTCGATGCAATATTATTTGTGGACGAACTCCTGGTTTCAAAATTATTTAAACTACGGGAGGTTGTTCTCGACGCACTTAACCGATCATTAGATCGTGTCGCTGATCTTCCCATGGCGGAAGTACTGTATCTGCTATCATTTCTGGTAGACGAGGATCTGTCATAGCTATCTCTACCGGCATATCTGCCTGTATTATAGGTATCTCTTTTTCCATAGGTTGAATTTCCATAATAAGGATAGTATGGGTAGTAAGGATAATAGCCACCCCAATAGCCGCCACCCCAATAACCATATCCATAACCATATCCATAACCATATCCATAACCATATCCATAACCATATCCATAACCATAGCAGGGATAACCCCATCCCCAACCATAATATCCACAACCACCCCAGTAGCCACCCCAGTAACCACCGCCATATCCGCCATAAAAATTAACGGTTACATCAGTAGCATATTCCCATGGTGCAGCCCCGGAATTGTATTGATCGGCAACATATACAGAATCCTTATCTATATCTGAATAGCCGTATTCATCTATATCGGTAAATATTTCGTCATCATCGGTTTCGTAATATTCTTTTTCACTCGAAAAATAATTTTGATAATAATCTGATTTTGTATCCTTAACAACTACTATTTTTTTTGGCTGATTCGTATCATAAATACCATCATCATCGCTTGTAGTACTTTGGGAAGAACCACAAGAAATAATACTGGAAATTAGAATTACTAAAACAAAAAAAGGAAAAATACTCTTTATCACAGCGAAGTTTTTCATAATGGTAGATTTTTATGGTTGTAAGTTAAAAAAAAGTTAGATTTGCAGCTACTTTAATTCAAAAATAATAACGCAATATCTATGCCAAAATATTTTTTATATGGGTAAAAGACTCACAAAGAGAGAAGAAGACTATTCAAAATGGTATAATGAACTGGTTATTACTGCTGACCTCGCGGAGAACTCCGGTGTAAGAGGAATGATGGTAATAAAACCTTATGGCTATGCGATTTGGGAAAAAATGCAAGCTGAGTTAGACAAAATGTTCAAGGATACCGGACATGAGAATGCCTACTTTCCCTTATTAATTCCAAAATCCTATTTCAGTAGAGAAGCAAGTCATGTAGATGGATTTGCTAAAGAATGTGCTGTAGTTACACATTATCGTTTAAAAACTTCTGAAGATGGAAAAGAAATAGTGGTGGATGAAAATGCGAAATTGGAGGAGGAACTTATTATTCGTCCGACATCTGAGACCATTATATGGGACTCCTATAGAAAATGGATCCAATCCTATAGAGATCTACCATTGTTAATTAATCAATGGGCAAATGTATTGCGATGGGAAATGCGCACGCGATTATTTTTACGTACCGCAGAATTTTTATGGCAAGAAGGACATACAGCTCATGCTACAGAGAGTGAGGCGATGGAGGAGGCTGTTAAAATGCAAAATGTCTATGCAGATTTTGCTGAAAATTTTATGGCAATGCCGGTGATCAAGGGAGAAAAAACCGCTAATGAAAGATTTGCAGGTGCACTAAATACTTATGCTATTGAAGCGTTGATGCAAGATGGGAAAGCATTGCAAGCAGGCACATCACATTTCTTAGGTCAAAATTTTGCTAAGGCCTTTGATGTTAAATATACAACCAAAGAGGGTAAGCAAGAATTTGTATGGGCCACTTCATGGGGTGTTTCAACGAGGTTAATGGGTGCCCTGGTGATGACACACAGTGATGATAAAGGCCTGGTACTGCCACCTAAATTAGCC